>Ga0182742_1003554_pt1 | contig 15077 bp, 15 predicted proteins | sample eDN5th37CBELigMG_FD_128880 | JGI IMG/M metagenome (GOLD analysis project Ga0182742, IMG submission 128880) | Enriched Miracle-Growth compost microbial communities from Emeryville, California, USA - eDNA 5th pass 37_C BE-Lig MG (version 2)... ...
CGTCGTGTGTCTTGCCGAGCTCGCGGAGCGCGGTCGAGAAGGCTGATTCGGCCATGATCTCGGGTTCGATGCCGGCGAGCTGGGCTTCGGCCCATGCCTCGTTCTGATACTCGGCGGAGCTCAGGCGCATGTCTTCTTCAATCTTTGCACGCAGATCAGCTACCGTTACGAACATCGTTATCATCCTTCGCATTGCACGAGTGGCTTGAACTCGATCCGCAAACCTTATCACGTGAAATGCGGCCCCGCTGAGACCAACCACTTTGTGGTTAAGCGACGGTAAACAAAGATCAATATCCGTAACGATCGACAATGCCGGTCGACAGCTGCTCGCCCTCTTTCATGTAGAGTTCGATGGCCATGACAGCCGATTTCGTGCAGGTCTTGTAGACGGAAGCAAAGGCGCTGTAGCCGTGGTTGAAGCTGGAGACGAGGCGCGCCCGCCGTTCAGGATCGGGCTTCTCGGCATCCAGCAGGGCTTCCATGCGCTCCCGCCATTGCCCATCCTTCTCCCCGCAAAGCGGGCGCAAGTAGTGGAGCGAGCCCAACACTTCCGCCAGCCGCAGCAGCTGGCGGTCATAGGCCATCTCGGCGGCCACGGCTGTCCTTCCGCCCAAGGGAGCAAGGAGAGCCAGAATCAGGAGTATGGATACCGTAAGGGACTTCGTCTTCATTCGCTCATCTTGCCGCTATCGGGCGGAACAACAAGGGGGCGGGCGTTGTCGATCAGCCGCGTGGCAACCGACAATGTGCTGGGTGTGATTGGAAGAGCACGCATCTCATCAAGGCTGTACCACCCCGCAGAGGCGGCGTCATCGCTCGCCTGCAAAGTGCCGGAGAGGCTTTCGGCCAGGAAGATGGCCAGCCGGTAGCGCTTGCCGTTATCCCCCTCCAGGGTCATCTGCTCGAGTGCCGTGAGGCGCGCTGCCGTCAGGTTCGTCTCCTCGTTAAGCTCGCGCATGGCTGCCTCCTCGTCCGTCTCGCCGCGCTCCACGCGCCCGCCCGGAAAGGCATAAAGGCCGGCGGACGGGGCACGGCCGCGCCTCACCAGCAGGAACCGGTCCTCGTCCAAAGCTACGATGGAAACTGCGTGGATATCGGCCATGAATGATTGCGCCTGAAGACTTCGGTGCTCTAGCTTAGTGGAGACTGGCGCGCTGGCAAGCATTCAGGAGCGGATAAGAACAATGTGCGGACGCTTCGCGTTGACGGGCAAGCCCGCAGAGGTAGAGCGCGTCTTCGGCCTCGCCGAGGGCGACGACTTTCCTCCTCGCTTCAACATCGCGCCGACGCAGCCGGTCATGATGGTCGTTCCCGCACCGCCGAGGGCTCAAGGCTCCAATCTGCCGCCCCGGCAGGCGGTTCTGGTGCGCTGGGGGCTCATCCCTTCGTGGGCCAAGAACACGCAGGACGTGTCGCTGATGTTCAACGCCCGGTCTGAAAGTGCTGCGCTAAAGCCTTCATTCCGCACGGCAATGCGCCATCGGCGTACGCTCATTCCGGCCTCCGGCTTCTACGAATGGCGCAAGCTCAGCGACGGGCGCACGCAGGCCTATTGGCTGCGGCCACGGGATGGCGGCGTGATCGCCTTCGGCGGATTGATGGAGAGCTGGTCGGAGCCGGGCGGTTGCGAGATAGACACGGGCGCGATCCTGACCACGCGGGCGAGTGCCGATATCCGCGACATCCATGAACGGATGCCGGTCGTCATCCGGCCCGAGCATTTCGACCACTGGCTGAACTGCTGGACCAATGAGCCACGTCACGTGGAGGAACTGCTGCAGCCGATGGAGGAGGGCTTCTTCGAAGCCATCGCCCTTTCGGACCTCGTCAACAATGTCGCCAATACTTCTCCGGAGATCCAGGCGGAGGTGAAGGCGAAGGCTCCCCGCCGCAGCGAGAAGAAGGCTGAGGCCACCGCACAGCTTCAGCTCTTCTAAGAGCCGACCAATCTGATGCAATCCAGAAATCTGATGCTATAGGCAGAGTATGGACGTTTCACTCATCCCCGCATTCGCGGCGGGACTTTTCCTCGGCGCTTCATTGATCATCGCCATTGGGGCGCAGAATGCCTTCATTCTGCGGCAGGGGCTGATTGGCAGCCACGTCTTCGTGCTCTGCCTGATCTGCGCGTTGTCCGATGCGCTTCTGATCGTCACCGGGGTGGCGGGTCTCGGCACCTTGATCAAGCAGTCGCCGGCGCTGATCACGGTGGTGACCGTCGCGGGTGCCGCGTTTCTCTACGGTTACGCGTTTCTCGCGCTGCGTCGCGCGCTGAAGCCGGAGGCGATGCAGGCTGCGCGGGAAGGCAAGAGGGATCTGCGAGCCGCTGTGCTCGCCTGTCTCGCCTTCACTTTCCTGAACCCGCATGTCTATCTCGACACGGTGGTGCTCGTCGGCTCGCTCTCGGCGGCCTATGAGGGGGCTGCCAGATGGGCCTACGCGGTTGGCGCGATGCTGGCCTCATTCATCTGGTTCTACAGCCTTGGCTATGGAGCGCGTCTGCTGCAGCCGCTGTTCGCCAATCCGATGGCATGGCGGGTGCTGGACAGTATCATCGCGCTGGTCATGGCGGCTCTCGCCTCAGGACTCCTCGCGCGGCTCCTGTAGGCTTTGCTGCTCTTCTGCCTGCTTCTTCGGACGGCAGGCAAGCGCTGCGTTGACGGCCGAGATGCCGATGCGATGATAATTGGTGATCAGGTCGCTCTTCGGCGGTTGCGGAGCCTGCACTGCAGGTTGTCGTTGCACCTGATGGGTGGACATTTGTTCGCCCTCTTGGCTGTAAAACGGTCGTCCAGAGCATGCTTGAATTCTGACAAATTCATGTCAGGCCTCGCAGTCTACTCTCCTTAAGCACCGCGTGATAGGTTTAGCGTTAACAAATGGTTGCGACTGTATCTTGCAGAGCACAGATTCAATGCTTGACGCGGGGAAGCGGCAAAGCGATAAGACGCGCATGAAAACGCTGTGCGCCACCATCGATATCTGCATTAGCATTATTGGCTAGCTTCATCGCTGGTCCGGCCGTTTTTACCTCTCTCCCCGAAATGGAAAACGCCGAGGCCAGAATGGCCAGGGCGGCTTATCGTGCGTGACGCGCAAAGAGCAGGATGGGAAGATGTCAGAGGGATTTAAGGGCCTTGTCGTCTACAACACGCTGACGCGGCGCAAGGAGGAATTCATTCCCCTCGATCCGTCTCGTGTGCGCATGTATGTCTGCGGCCCAACGGTCTACGACTTTGCCCATATCGGCAACGCCCGACCCGTCATCGTCTTTGACGTGCTGTTCCGGCTGCTCCGCCATCTCTATGGCGAAGACAAGGTTACCTATGTCCGCAACATCACGGACGTGGACGACAAGATCAACGCACGCGCACTGCGCGACTATGGCGCTGAGATCGGGGCGGGAAAGCTGACGCTCAACGAGGCGATCCGCGCCGTCACCGAAAAGACGGCCGACCAGTTCCACAAGGACGTCGCCGCAATCGGTACGCTTTCGCCAACGGTGGAGCCGCGTGCGACCGAGTTCGTGCTGCCGCGCGGGGATGGCCGCACCGACATGGTGACGCTGATTCAAAATCTCATTGATCGCGGCCATGCCTATGCGGCAAAAGGAGAAATCCTTTTCGACACCGCTTCCATGCATGACTACGGCGAGCTTTCCCACCGCAAGCTGGATGAGCAGCAGGCCGGAGCACGCGTCGCCGTCGAGGCGCACAAGAAGCAGCCGGCAGACTTCGTGCTATGGAAGGAATCCGCGCCGGAAGAACCCGGCTGGGATGCCGAATTCAAGATCGACGGCCAGCCGCTCACCATCCGTGGCCGTCCCGGCTGGCACATCGAATGCTCGGCCATGTCGGCCGCCTATCTAGGCGAAGTCTTCGACATTCACGGCGGCGGGCTCGATCTGATCTTCCCACACCATGAAAACGAGATCGCCCAGTCGCGCTGCGCCCACGGCACGCACACGATGGCGCGCTACTGGATGCACAACGGCTTCCTGCAGGTCGAAGGCCGAAAGATGTCGAAGTCCGAGGGCAACTTCGTCACCATCAACGAGCTGCTGGAGACCGACCGTTTCGGTGGACGCTCCTGGCCGGGTGAAGTGCTGCGGCTCGCCATGCTGATGACGCACTACCGCCAGCCGATCGACTTCAGCGTAGACAAGCTCACGCAGGCGGAGAAGATTCTTGATCGGCTCTATCGCGTCGTCGGCAATGCCGAGGCGGGGGATGTCTCCGATATTAAATTCTGGGTGGCCGACAAGCTGAACGATGATCTCAACACGTGGGAAGCATTGTTAGTCCTCCAGACGGAAGCCGACATAAGCGAGAAAGAGAAGCAGGCTGATCGTGCTGCTGCACTCAAGGGCGCGGCCAATCTGCTCGGCCTGCTCACCAAGACCCATGACGAATGGGAGGCTGGCAAGCGGCAGTCGGCCGGCATCGATGAAGCAGCGATTGAAGCGCAGATCGAACAGCGGCTGACCTTCCTCAAGGAAAAGAATTTCCAGGAGGCCGACCGGATCCGCGCGGAGCTGACCAGCCAGGGCGTGCAACTCATGGACTACAAGGATAGCGAAACGGGCGAACGTCGCACGCGCTGGGAAGTGAAACGATGAGCAAGGAACGCATCTACCTCTTTGACACGACCCTGCGCGACGGGCAGCAGACGCCCGGCGTCGATTTCTCGGTTGAGGACAAGATTGCCATCGCCCAGATGCTCGACGATCTCGGTATCGACTATGTCGAGGGCGGCTATCCGGGGGCGAACCCGACCGACAGCGAGTTCTTCGCCAAAAAGCGCACGACCCGGTCGCAGTTCGTTGCCTTCGGCATGACCAAGCGCGCTGGCGTTTCAGCCTCCAACGATCCGGGTCTGGCGGCTCTCATCCAGGCGAAAAGCGACGCGATCTGCTTCGTCGCCAAGAGCTGGGACTATCATGTCCGCGTCGCGCTCGGCACGACGAACGAGGAGAACCTTGAATCCATCCGCGCTTCCGTCACCGCCACTCAAGGCGCTGGCAAGGTGGCGATGGTGGACTGCGAACATTTCTTCGACGGCTACAAGGCCAACCCGGAATATGCGCTGTCCTGCGTGAAGACCGCTTACGAAGCTGGAAGCCGCTGGATCGTGCTCTGCGACACCAACGGCGGCACGCAGCCGGAAGAAGTGCGCAGGATCGTTTCCACGGTGATCGCCTCTGGCGTTCCGGGCGACCATCTCGGCATTCACGCCCACAACGATACGGGGCAAGCAGTCGCCAATTCGCTGGCTGCGATCGAGGCTGGCGCCCGGCAGATCCAGGGCACGCTGAACGGCATCGGCGAACGCTGCGGCAACGCCAATCTGATCACGATCATCCCGACATTGATGCTGAAGCCGGTCTATGCGGACCGCTTTGAGGTGGGCATCACGCCTGAGCGTCTCGCGGGCCTTTCCAAGCTCTCCCATGCGTTCGATGAACTGTTGAACCGCGCGCCGGACTCGCAGGCGCCCTATGTGGGCACGTCTGCCTTCGCGACGAAGGCTGGCATCCATGCGTCTGCGATCCTGAAAGATCCGCAGACCTACGAGCATGTGGCTCCGGAGGCCGTTGGCAACGAGCGGCGTCTGATGGTGTCGGATCAGGGCGGCAAGTCGAACTTCCTCGTGGAACTGCGCCGTCGCGGCATCCAGATCGACAAGGATGATCCGCGTCTCGACAGCCTGATCGCGCAGGTGAAGGAACGCGAGGCTCAGGGTTATGCCTATGAGGGTGCGGATGCGAGCTTTGAGCTGCTCGCGCGGCGGGTGCTTGGCAGCGTGCCCGAATTCTTCAAGGTCGACAGCTTCCGCTGCATGGTGGAGCGTCGTTTCGACGCCAACGGAAACATCAAGACCGTTTCCGAGGCAGTCGTCCGCGTCACCATCGATGGCGAAACCCGTCTCTCGGTGGCGGAAGGCCAGGGGCCGGTCAATGCGCTCGACATCGCGCTGCGCAAGGATCTGGGCAAGTACCAGACCGAGATAGCGGACATGTCGCTCACGGATTACAAGGTGCGCATCCTTAACGGCGGCACCGACGCCATCACGCGCGTCCTCATCGAATCCTTCGACAGCACCGGCGAGCGGTGGTGGACCGTGGGCGTCTCCGACAACGTCATAGACGCTTCGTTCCAGGCCCTCATGGACTCCATCATCTACAAGCTGGTCAAGAACCGCGAGGCGATCCGGCTGGCTGGGTGAAGCATTTCATCCAGCGACGCCCTTATAAAATGAGCACGAATCCTTTATAATCCCTGCCACTGCGCGCCTTTAGGCCCTGCTCATGCGCCATGGCATGGCAGCTCTCGCACCCGTCCTTTGGCATGGATTTCGGTGTTCCTGTGTGAAACTGCGTCGAACGGACTTTCCGATGTGCTGAGACGTTGATTTTCAAAGGCTTTTGTTGTCCAGACATTGAAAACACGCTAGACCGGCAGAAGGGCTAGGGAAACGGCAATGACAATGACACCGCAACGAATTCTGCTCTTTCTGGCAGGGCTGCTTATCGCAGGCTTTGGCGCAGCCTACTACAATGGTGTCTTTGACAGACAGGCGCCTCACCAGGCTGCTGTGACGCAGCCAGCCACGGCAACGTCAGAGGGATCAAGCGCGGAAAAGACCGAGCCGGCTGAATCCGTTGCCGAAGCGGAAAAGGCTCCCGCCAAGGCAGAGGAAAGCGCTGGCGCGGATGAAGCCGTTGTTGCCGCCAAAGAGGCTGCGGCTGACGAGGCGAAGGTCGAAGAGGCCCAGGTCGTCGTTCCGAGCTTTGACCTGCTGCGCGTCGAGCCCGATGGTTCGCTCGTCATCGCGGGGCAGGCCGCTCCCAATTCGACGGTCGAGATCGTCAACGGCTCCTCGGTGCTTGCCTCGGCGAAGACAGAAGCCAGTGGCGATTTCGTAAGCGTTCTGGATCGTGCACTGAAGCCGGGGGACCACACCGTCGTCCTGCGCTCGACCTCCTCCGAAAAGGTTTCGGCTACCTCGCTTGAGACCGCAATCATCTCCGTGCCGTCCAGCAAGGAAGGCGAAGTCGTGGCGCTGGTTCAGCAGCCCGGTCAGCCGAGCCGCCTGATCTCCGTACCCGAAGCTGCGCCCCAGGTGGTGGCGCAGGCAGACGAACAGCCGAAGTCCGATGATAATGCTGCTGCTCCGGACAATGTGGCCGCTGATGATGCGGCCAAGGCAGATGCGGCCGAGGACAATGTTGCCTCTGATAAATCGGATGTCGTTGTCCAGCCTGAGGTCGTCACCCCGCAGCCTGCTGAGAACAATGCCGCCGCCGCTTCAGATGCTGCTTCTTCCGACACCGTACCTTCCGACGTAGCTGCTTCTGATGCCGCAACGACGGAGAAGGCCGAGGAACCATCAGCCGTAACCAGCGAGCAGCCTGCAGTCGAACAGCAAGCCGCCGTTCAGCCCACCACACCGGACGTTGCTCCGAGCGCGCCGCAGGTGGCTCCGGCGGATCCACAAGACGAGCCGCAGGCAGCACCTGAGGCTGCAAAGGATGAGCCGCAGACGCCGCCTGCCGCGCCGCAAAACGTGCAGCGCGCCAGCACGTCGCCCTTCATCGAGGCGGTGGAAATCGACGGCCGCGAGGTGTTCGTGGCGGGACAGGCTGAAGCCGGCAAGCGCGTTCGCGTCTATGCAAACGAGGTTCTGCTTGGTCAGGCGACGGTGGATACGAACGGACGCTTCCTGATCGAAACCGAGCGCGATCTTCCAGTGGGCGATTACATCGTTCGCGCCGATGTCCTCGGCAAAGACGGGGTCACCGTGGCTGCCCGTGCAGCGGTGCCATTCGCGCGACCGGCGGGCGAGAGCATGACCTCTGTCGCCCCTGCGCCAACGGCGGCTCCTGCAAGCGAGGGCGCTGCGGTTCAGTCGACTGCCGCTCAGGATACGGAGATGGGCGCTGCGCTTGAGCGTTCCGACGGCGCCGTGATCATCCGCAAGGGCGATACGCTCTGGCACATTTCCCGTCGCGTCTACGGCCGTGGCATTCGCTACACGACCATCTATCAGGCAAACAAGGACCAGATCCGCAATCCGAACCGCATCTACCCCGGCCAGACCTTCGCGTTGCCGGGTCAGAGCGAGGATGGCGAGACCGCCGATCTGGAAGCAATCAAGGACCGTCAGGCAAACTGACGGTCCTGGCTTGCAGCTTCATCGTCCATCGTATATCGACGATGGACGATGAATATTTCGCCGCATAACAGTATCCATGAAAACTGCTCGGCCGAGCGCCTGTCGCGGGAACTCAACGCGCTGGCGCATCCCGTGCGTTTGCAGATCCTGAGCTACCTCACTCGGGTGAATGGCTGCTGCTGCAAGGATGTCGTGTGCCAGTTCGATCTGGCGCAGTCGACCGTCTCGCAGCACCTGAAGATACTGCTTGAGGCGGGGCTGCTTGAGATGAAGCCCCAAGGGCAGAGGTCCCAATACTCGCCCAATCGAGAGGCGCTACAATCCCTCGCTTCGGCGGTGAACCGTCTGGCGGCCGGCTTTGCCATGGCGCCGCTCCAGGACGAGCAGAAGATTCAACAGACAGTTTAAGGCACGAAATTGCAACAAAAAACCGTTTCAGCCGAGTCGGGCTCCCTTCTACGCACGCTGGGTAACCTGTGGCCCTATATGTGGCCGTCCGATCGTCCGGACCTGAAAGCCCGCGTCGTCGTTGCGCTCGCCTTCCTGGTGCTGGCCAAGGTGATCCTGCTTACGGTTCCGTACTTCTTCAAGTGGGCGACCAATGCGCTCGCAGGGGAGGGCGGTGCGCCAGCGTGGGTGCCCGCGGTTCTCGCCGGGCCAATCATGCTGGTGGTTGCCTATAACGTTGTGCGCGTGGCGCAGCTCGGTTTCAACCAGCTCCGTGATGCGCTTTTCGCCCGTGTCGGCCAGAACGCCGTTCGCGCGCTCGCCCACCGTACCTTTGTGCACCTTCACGCCCTTTCGCTGCGCTTCCATCTGGAGCGGCGCACGGGCGGCCTTTCCCGTGTCATCGAGCGCGGAACGAAGGGCATTGAGATCATCGTCCGCTTCACGATCCTGAACAGCGTTCCGACGCTTCTGGAGTTCCTGTTGTCGGCAATCATCCTGGCGGTGGTCTATGGCTGGCAGTACCTCGCCGTCGTAGCCGTCACGGTCTGGCTCTACATCTGGTTCACCGTGAAGGCGAGCGACTGGCGCATCTCCATCCGCAAGCAGATGAACCGGTCAGACACCGAGGCGAACACCAAGGCTGTCGACTCGCTGCTCAACTTCGAGACTGTCAAATATTTCAACAATGAGGAGATGGAGGCACGGCGCTTCGACAAGTCGATGGAGCGCTACGAGGAAGCGGCGACCAAGACCTGGACCTCGCTCGGCTGGCTCAACTTCGGTCAGGGCGTGATCTTCGGCCTCGGCATGATGGCGATCATGGCGCTCTCCGCGCTTGAGGTCATGCGCGGCACGCACACGGTCGGCGACTTCGTCTTCGTCAATGCGCTCTTGATGCAGCTTTCGATCCCGCTCAACTTCATCGGCTCGGTCTATCGCGAAATCCGCCAGGGTCTTACTGACATCGAAGAGATGTTCGACCTGCTCGATGTTGCACCCGACGTCGAGGACCGGCCGGATGCGAAGGAGCTGCAGATCGAGAAGGGCGAGGTTCGGTTTGAGAACGTGCACTTTGCCTATGATCCGAGCCGTCCGATCCTGAAGGGCATCAGCTTCACGATCCCGGCAGGCAAGACCGTGGCGATTGTTGGCCCTTCAGGCGCAGGCAAGTCGACGATTTCGCGCCTCATCTTCCGCTTCTACGACATCCAGCAGGGCGCGATCCTGATTGATGGCCAGGACGTACGCGACGTGACGCAGAAGAGCCTGCGCAAGGCGATCGGAATGGTGCCGCAGGATACGGTGCTCTTCAACGACACGATCGCCTACAACATCCGCTATGGCCGTCCCGATGCCAGCGAAGAAGAGGTGCACAATGCGGCTCAACTCGCGCAGATCGATGGATTCATCCGCAACCTGCCGGATGGCTACAAGGCGATGGTGGGTGAGCGTGGCCTGAAGCTCTCCGGTGGCGAGAAACAGCGCGTGGCGATTGCTCGCACCATCCTGAAGGCGCCTCCGATCCTCATCCTCGACGAGGCGACATCTGCACTCGATACCCAGACGGAGCAGGAAATCCAGGCAGCACTCGATCTGGTGAGCCGCGATCGCACCACGCTGGTCATTGCGCACCGGCTCTCGACCGTCATCAACGCCGACGAGATCATCGTGCTTCGGGACGGCATGATCGCCGAGCGCGGAACGCATTGGTCGCTGCTCGAGCAGGACGGGCTTTACGCGCAGATGTGGAGCCGTCAGCGCGAAGCGACGGAGGCCGAAGAGCGGTTGCGCCGTGCTCGCGAGGAGGACGAGATGGGCGTTGTTGTGCGCAAGGTGCCGGCCTACGAAGAAAAGGTCTAGGCGCCGGAAGGATGTGAATAGCTAAGGTGTTGGCAAGGCGTGCCATTTTGCCATACTCCCTTTACTATTCGCGCCGAAACCCCCATTTCTAGAGAATTGTTCCCAGCTACAAGCGAGTGAAAATGAGCCTGACCGATACGATCAAGAAGACGCTTGTGCCGATTCACCGTGAAGGATACCCCTTCATCGCGGCATTCTTCGTCGCATCGCTGTTGCTCGGATTGATCTGGGAGCCGCTCTTCTGGATCGGCCTCGTCCTCACCGTCTGGTGCATCTACTTCTACCGCGATCCCGAGCGCTTCACGCCGATAGACGACCAGTTGGTAATCGCACCGGCCGATGGTGTCGTTTCCTCCGTCGGCCCGGCATTTCCGCCGCAGGAGCTTGGGCTCTCCGGCGAAATGATGCGCGTTTCCATCTTCATGGACGTCTTCTCCTGCCACATCAACCGCTCTCCGGTGCGTGGACGTATCTCGATGATCGAACATCGTCCGGGCAAGTTCCTGAATGCCGATCTCGACAAGGCAAGCCAGGAGAATGAGCGCAACGGCCTTGTCATCGAGACCAGCCACGGTCCCGTGGGCGTCGTGCAGATTGCAGGCCTCGTCGCGCGCCGCATCGTCTGCTGGGCGCAGCCCACGAGCGAGATCGTCGCTGGCGAACGCTTCGGTCTGATCCGTTTCGGCTCCCGCGTCGACGTTTATCTTCCGGAAGGAGCCAAGCCACGGGTTGCTGTCGGCCAGACGGCTGTGGGCGGCGAAACGGTCATTGCCGAGTTCGGCAGCTCCCATCCCGCACCGCTTGTGAGGGTTTCCTGATGGCGGGGCCTTTCGCTCCGTTTGAGCCGCATGGCGGCGGCGGGCCGCGCATTCGGGAGATCCCGCTGCGCATGCTCGTGCCGAACATGATCACGGTCACGGCGATCTGTGCAGGCCTCTCGGGCATCCGACTCGCCTTCGAAGGTAGGTACGAGATCGCGGTCATCATGGTTCTGGTGGCGGCCTTCCTCGATGCGATCGACGGTCGCGCTGCGCGTATGCTCAAGGCGAGCTCCAAGTTTGGTGAGCAGCTGGATTCGCTCGCCGACATCGTCAACTTCGGCGTTGCGCCAGGTCTCGTCCTCTACGCCTATCTCCTTCATGGCGCGCATGCGTTCGGGTGGATCGCAGCGCTCGTCTTCGCCATTGCCTGCGCGTTGCGCCTTGCTCGCTTCAACGTGGCTCTTGAGGATCCGAACCGTCCCGCCTGGGAGGGTGACTATTTTGTCGGTGTTCCGGCACCTGCCGGAGGTGTGCTCGTCATGCTGCCGGTCTATTTCGGCTTCCTTGGCTTTCCGACGAACGACACGGTCGCCATCGGCGCCTCCGTCTATACGATCGTCATCGCAATGCTGATGATCAGCCGCCTGCCGGTCTATTCGGGCAAGTCGACTGGAACGCGCATCCGCCGTGAATTTGTAATGCCGCTGCTTCTGGTGCTGGTCGCCTATGTGTTCCTGCTCGCAAGCTACACCTGGCAGACGGTTGCAGCGTCATCGATCGCCTATATCATTTTCCTGGGCTTCAGCGCGCGCGCCTATTCACGCCGTGCTATTCGGGAGAAGGAAAAAGAAGAGGCTGAGGCAGATACTATCAGCGAGGAGTGAGGGAGAAGCTCTAGACCAGCTCAGGCTTTCACAGAAACTCTGAACTGCTTTACCTCTTTGTTTTCTCGCGGTTCCGGACGGAAAATCCGTTTCCACTTTTCCTGGAACCGCTCAGGGGTATTCCGAAGCGCATTGCCAAATCGGCGGTGCGCTTTTTCTTTGTCCGCTGAAGCCGACAATCTTACAGCGAGGGCTCTGCTTCCCGGACAGGCTCGATATCGACGTCGGTGCGGGCATTCAGCAGGTGATTGAACATCGCCATGGCTGCGAGCGGGCGCTCCTGCGCGGACGCTGCGATCAGTTCAGCGATCGTCATCGCGGGCAGGGTCTTGATCGTCAGGCGAGGCAGGAGGCTCCTGCGTTTCGTCTTCTCCAGCGAAAACATGCTAGTGGCCGCGCCTTCGATATAGACTGGAACGATGCGGGCTTCGGCACTGACGGCGATGCGTGAGATAGCGCGGAACAACCGGAACGTCTTCTGGTCCGGCGCCGGATCGTCCGGCAGGTAGACTGCCAGGCGACCGCGGCCGCGCAGACGGCGGACCAGCCTCCGGCTCACGAACACATGGTGCGCGTTGAAAACGATTGTGCGCGCCAGGGTCCGCCACGGATCGAGCCACCACGCCTTGGCGGAGTCAACGTCGAGGATGTGCAGCGTGTCTTCCGGCAGCAGCGACAGCATGAGCGCCGGTTCCAGCCGCGAACTGTGCCAGATCGCATAGATGACCGGCGGCTGCGCCTTCTGGGCAGTCGCCATGTCCTCGTCGTTCACCCGGAAGAGCACCTTGAACGGCACATAGAGCAGCGCCTGCTGGAAGGTGAGTTTCATCGCCGACATGAGCCAAAGCGCCAAAGCGCTCCAGAGAGCCAGGATCAGGGCAACAATGACAATGGCCGCTGCTAGCATGGTCTACCTCTGGATAGGAACGCTTCCTGCAGAAACCCACGTATGGTGAAGTTGCGGCCCTCACGCAGGCGAGGAGCGAGATCTTCACAGCGGATGGCTAGCCTAACCATAGGTGGGAGGACGTCAACAGCGATTTCTGAGACTACTGCGGCATTTGATAGTGCAGGAACTTGTTCTGCGGGACGTCGAAGATAGCGCCAGTCTCGGTCACGGAACGACTTGCCAGACGGGCAATTTTGGCAGCAACTTCAGAGGGATGCGGCAACGTGTTCGGGTCTTCGCCGGGCATAGCCTGGGCGCGCATCGCGGTGCGCGTTGCACCCGGATTTGCGGCGTTGATCCGCAGTGGAAGATTTTCTGTCTCATGCGCCCAGGAGCGGACGAGTGCTTCCACAGCTGCCTTTGAGGCGGCATAGGGCCCCCAGAAGGCGCGGGCGGAATGTGCTGCACCCGAGGACATGACGATAGCGCGGCCGGCTTCGGCAGCGCGCAGCAGCGGGTCGACCGCACGGATCAGACGCCACGTCGAGGTGACGTTGATTGCCATGACGCGCTCGAACACCTTGGCTTCCACATGGCCAAGCGGGGAGATGACTCCGAGGATGCCGGCACTTGCGACCAGAACGTCGAGCTTGCCCCAACGCTCATAGATCGCGCCTCCGAGGCGGTCGATGCCTGCCATGTCGGTGAGGTCGAGCGGCACCAGTGTAGCCTGGCCGCCAGCCGACTTGATCTCATCGTCGAGCTCTTCCAGTCCGCCCGTGGTGCGGGCGACTGCGACGACATGAGCTCCGGCTGCAGCCAGTTCCTTTGCCAGGAAATAGCCGATGCCGCGCGATGCGCCGGTTACGAGAGCGATCTGCCCGTTAAGGTCGAGAGCTTCAGTCATGGAAGAGATTGGTCCTTCTTGAGACATCAGCCCCCGCCGTATCCACCAGGGGCCAGATGACGCTCCTGGGAATTAGCTGTTGTGGCCGCCGGCCGCGAGCACGGAGGGATGGCGCAGGTTCTCCGAGCCTTCCTGATCCGTCAGACGGGTCGGGTAGTCTTTGGTGAAGCAGGCGTCGCAATACTGAGGAGCCTCATTGTTGCGGCCAGCTTCGTCCAGCGCTCGATAAAGTCCCTCAATGCTGAGGAAGCCCAGCGAGTTGGCGCGGATAAAGTCCGTCATCTCTTCTGTCGTCATGCGCGAGGCGAGCAGCTTGGAAGCGCTCGGCGTGTCGACGCCGTAGAAGCAGGGCGCGCGGGTGGGCGGCGAAGCGATGCGCATGTGCACTTCCTTCGCGCCAGCATCGCGCACCATCTGCACGATCTTCTGGCTCGTGGTTCCACGCACGATGGAGTCATCCACCAGAACAACGCGCTTGCCCTCGATCGAGCGGCGGTTGGCGTTGTGCTTCAGCTTCACGCCCATGTGACGGATCGAATCCGTCGGCTGGATGAAGGTGCGGCCCACGTAGTGGTTGCGGATGATACCTAGCTCAAACGGGATGCCAGCTGCCTGCGCGAAGCCGATGGCAGCAGGCGTACCGGAGTCCGGCACCGGAATGACGATGTCAGCGTCCACTGGATGCTCAAGCGCCAGCTGGGCGCCGATGCGCTTGCGCACTTCGTAGACATTGTGACCCTCGACGGAGGAGTCCGGACGGGCAAAATAGACGTATTCGAAGATGCAGAAGCGGGACGACTGCGGCTCGAATGGGAAGAAGCTCTCGGTCCCGTGATCGGTGATCACGATCATCTCGCCGGGCTTCACGTCACGAACGTAACGGGCACCGATGATGTCGAGCGCGCAGGTCTCGGAAGCGAGGATGTAGGAGCCGTCGAGATCACCCAGCACGAGCGGGCGGATACCGAGGGGATCACGGCAACCAATCATCTTCTTGTTGGTGAGCGCCACGAGCGAGAATGCGCCCTCGAGCTGGCGAACGCCGTCGATGAAACGCGCGTTGGTATCTTTCTCCTTGCTGGTCGCAACCAGGTGGAGGATCGTCTCGGTGTCGGACGTGGACGAGAAGATCGAGCCCTGCTTCTGCA
>Ga0182742_1003555_pt1 | contig 15072 bp, 15 predicted proteins | sample eDN5th37CBELigMG_FD_128880 | JGI IMG/M metagenome (GOLD analysis project Ga0182742, IMG submission 128880) | Enriched Miracle-Growth compost microbial communities from Emeryville, California, USA - eDNA 5th pass 37_C BE-Lig MG (version 2)... ...
GCCGCCCGGTGGAAAACCGACTCTCCACTCGAAAAAGCGCAGGCCGCTCGAGCGTTGAGCCAAGTCCCACGGACGCTTACGCTTTTCGACCGCTGGCGCCAGGACTACGAATCAGGTCTGGCCGCTGCGAAGGCGGTCCTGGCGAGATCCGGTGCAGTTCGCTTCCCTTCGAGCAGCACCGCCAGCACGGCGAGCTCCGGGCGATCGATGGGAATATTCTCCATGCCGGCCAGCACCCCCGGTCCTACCACCCAGGGCGCGAGGCAGAAGCCGGGGTGCCCCATGTCGATTGGCTTCCCAGCCCAATTCGAGACGGAGGTGTGGTTGGTGACCACCAGCAGGTAGACCGGGCAGCGATCCCGCTGCCGGAGCACCGAGACATAGGCAGGCCAGGACCATCGCTTCGCCTCGTCCCGGCCGAGCTGCACCTCGACGATGATGCGCGCTTCCTCCCCAACCGCCACGACGAGGTCCGCCCGATACTCGGTTGGCGTGGCCTGCGCCAGGTTGCTATCCAGCACCCGCGCGGCCGTGTTCGGGAGGGCGACATCCGCAACCAGGTCGAGCAGGTGCAGGACCATCGACGGCTCGTTGCGGAAGAGCTCCACGAGCGCTTCATGATCGAGCGATGGCATCCGGTCCCCTCCAGGCCAGCTGGCGCACTGCACCCAAGCCATAGAGCAGGGGTCCGACATTCGTTCTTACGGCCCGGGCGGCGGCGGACTAGCAGCGCGTGGCCGGGCTTGCGCCGACGACGGGAGTTCGCGCAAAAGGGCCACGTGACCACCGCTACCGCCCGCACCGCATCCATCGACGCAGACAGCCTCCAGCGCGAAGCAGCTGCCAGCCTGGCCGAGGCGCTGGCGCAGGCGGCGGTGCTGCATCTGGCGGGGGAGCGCGAGCGGCACCGCGGCCTGCTCGCGCACGCGATCGAGCGCGCGGAGCGGGTGATCGAGGCGGGTGGGGATGCAAGGGTGGTCGCTTCCGCGCGAAAGGTGCTGGTGCAGGCGCACGCGGCCCGCGCGCGCGATGCGTGCCACGGGGCGAACCAGCTCTCGATGGGATCGCAGCGGGCGCCGACGCGGGCTGCGTGCGACGACGGCTGGGAGCGGGTGGAGTCGATCGTGGCGGTGGCGGAGGCGTCGGCGCGCGAGGTGCAGCGCCTGGCGACGCTGCTCGACACGGGCGCGGCGCGGAAGGCGCTGCGCATGGCGGAGGCGGCGGCACGCGACGCGCGGCGCATCGTCGACGAGCGCAACGACGCCCAGACCTTCCACGCCGACCCCGGCTTCTCCTTCGGCGAGGGCTGGCACCTCGCCGCCGCCGCGCTGCTCGCGAACGCGGCGATCCAGATCGAGCCCGACCGGCGGCAGACGACGCAGGCGGAGCGCTTCCTGCGCGACGCGGGCCTCACCCACGTGCTGCAGCCCTACCGGCCGCGCCCGCGCTCGAACAAGCAGCTCACCGAGCTCGTCGCGCAAGGCTTCCTGCCGGATCCGCAGGCTGCGCAGCGCAAGCTGCGTTCGGCCTTCCTCGGCGACGAGCCGATCCCCCGCGCGATCACCGACTGGATCGATCGAAGGCTCGAAGGCGCGCCGCCCCGCCAGAAGGTGCTGCTCTGGCTCCGCTACGGCGCCCACCATGCGCACCGCAACACGCCGTACGACGAGCTGCTCGAGATCGCGCGGCTCGCACGCGCAGCCGGCCTCGTGCCCGTGCTCATCGGCGATGCGCTGCGCGGTGGACCGCCGCCGCCGGGCAGCGTCGATCTCACGCTCTTCTTCCGGGAGCCGCCCTTCCAGGGAGAGGAGATGCGGCGGGCGCAGCTCCAGCTCTTCGAGCACTTGAAGGCGGCGCACGGCCTCGTCGGCCAGCTCGGCGTCACCACCGCCGGCATGGACGGCCCCGCGCTCCTCGGCCTTCCGACCCTCTACCTCACGCAGGAGAGCAACGTGCGGATGCGCCAGTGGGTCGGCGTCGTTCCGGGCTACGAGGAGATTATGCGCGGCGACGGCTACCTCGAGCGCATCGCCGCGACGCTGCGCCACTGGGCTGCCTCGAGGGCGGCGTGGAGCGCGCGGATCGCTTCGACGGGTGTGCGTGCCATGGCTCCCGCAGGCTAGCTCCGGCTCGGAGCGCCAGATCCGCCCCGCTGGGGGCCAGCGGTCGGCGGTCGCCCGAGCAGCGGCCGCCGACGGGGCGCGACGCTACCGGGCACGCCGGTAGGTCATGCGCATCAGCTCCGCCCAGTCGCCGTCCTTCCAGAACTGCCCGCGGAGCAGGCGCTCGTCGTCGCTGACGATCTCCACCACGTCCCGCTACCTGAGCGTCCTGGTGGGATCCTGCATGTCGGGGCCGTCTGCCTCGAGCAGGAGCATGCGGCCCTTCTCGTCGAGCGCGCCGTCGTAGACCCAGAGGAAGTCCCCCATCGTGCTCAAGAAGGTGCCGACGTACCGGCGCTTGTTCGCGTCGTACCCCAGCGTCATGAGCGAGCGATCGTCGCCCATCTCGATCTCCTCCTGGATCCAGAGATCGCCGACCGGCCGCACGCGGCTCGTGCCCGTGTAGAGCTTTCCGTCCTGGCCGGGCATCTCGTACGTCCAGTCGCCCACGAGCTTGTGCAACCAGCGGTGCTCCGGCTTCGTCTCTGCGCGATGCATCGAATCCTCCTTGGCGTCCCGTTCGCGACACGGAGACGCGCCGCGGGCCAGGAGATCATCGGTGTCGGCAGCTTTTCGCCACCCCCCGTTCGTGGCCCGCCGCCGGCGCTCAGCGATCGACGAGCGCGCGCCAGGAGGGTGGAAGGCCCCGCTCGATCTCCAGATCGCCGAAGGCCTTGCTGGCGCGGGCGCCGATCGCCTTGACCCAGGCGGCCATCGCCCCCACGCCCTCCTCCAAGCCGATGCGATCCTCGAAGCCGAGCAGGGCGCGCGCCTTCTCGTGGGCGGCGTGGATGTGCACCACCTCGTGGCGCGCGGGCAGGTACCGGGGCCGGAAGGGCACGCCCATGGCGCGGCTCACCACCTCGCCCAGCTCGTTCACGCTCACCGGGCGATCCGCGCCGATGTTGAAGGTCTGGTCCCACGCCTCGGGCCGGTGGATCGAGTCGGCGATGATCGGCGCCACGTCGGAGACGTAGCTGAAGGCGCGGGTCTGCTTCCCGTCGCCGAAGATCGGCAGCGGCTCGCCGCGGAGGATGCGGTTCATGAAGATCCCCACCACGTTCCAGTAGGGATCGCCGATGTTCTGGCGCTCGCCGTAGACGTTGTGCGGACGAAAGACGACGTAGCGCATCCCGAAGAGATCGCGGGCGATGCGCAGGTCCTGCTCCACCGCCAGCTTGGCCACGCCGTAGGGATCCGCCGGCACGGCCTGCATCTCCTCCGTCACCGGCGGCGGCGCGTGGCCATAGACCGCGATCGAGGAGGTGAAGACGAAGCAGCGCACCTCGTGCCGGACGGCGGCGTTGATCAGGTTGACGCTGCCGATCAGGTTGTTCTGGTAGTTGAACCGCCGGATGAAGTGGCTGAGGCCCTCCGCCGCGTACGCCGCGAGGTGGAAGACGTAAGCGAAGCGGTGCTCGTCGAAGAGTCGATCGACCAGCGCCACGTCGAGGATCGAGCCCTCGACGAAGGTGGCGCGCTCGTCCACGTTGCTCCGGAAGCCGCCGGAGAGATCGTCGAGGGCGACGACCTGGTGGCCACGGGCGAGGAGCTCGCTGACCACGTGGGAGCCGATGAAGCCCGCGGCCCCGGTGACGAGGACGTTCGCGCCGGCGAGAGGGGTGATGCGATCCATGCGGCCCCCATAGCACAAGGCGCCATTGCCGGCTCGGTGCCCACGCGCGAGGATGCGGGGGGACGGAGGCGGCACATGGCGAAGACGGCAAAGTCGGAGGCGCCGAAGCTTCTCTCCGGCGGCAACCCGCAGATCCCGAAGGGCGACGGCGACGCGCCCGTGCAGGCCTACATCGAGGCGATGCCGGGCTGGAAGCGCGAGGTGGGACGCCGCCTCGACGAGCTCGTCGAGCGCGTCGTGCCCCACGTCCGCAAGGCGGTGCGCTGGAACTCCCCCTTCTACGGCGTCGAGGGCAGGGGCTGGTTCCTCAGCTACCACTGCTTCACGAAATACGTGAAGGTGACCTTCCTGCGCGGCGCCCACCTGCGCCCGCTCCCGCCAGGCACCTCGAAGCATCCCGAGGTGCGCTACCTCGACATCCACGAGAACGAGGCGATCGACGAGGAGCGGCTCGCCGACTGGATTCGGCAGGCATCCGAGCTGCCGGGCGATCCGCTCTTCTGATCCACCGTCGCCGGGTCCCTCCGCCAGCACGACGCGCCCAGCGCGTGATCACGGATGGCATCGCGACGGCGCTGCGCGAAGGATCCTGGCGAGCGGCGTCAAAGCTCCTCATACGCACGATCTTCCTCTTGATCTCTCCTTCCGTGTCTCAGCGGCGGGCGAAGCGGAGGTGGACGACCTGCGGCGTGGCCACCGTGCGGACGAGCTCCAGGCCGTGCAGGTCGGTGCCCGTGTTCTCGAAGAGGCGCGCGCCGCCGCCGAGCAGGATGGGGGCGACGTGGAGATCCATCTGGTCGACGAGCCCGGCGGCCAGGAATTGCTGCGCCACGTCGGCGCCGCCGCCGAGGGCGACGTCCTTGCCGCGCGCCGCGTCGCGGGCCTGCTCGAGCGCCGCCTCGATCCCCTTCGTGACGAAGATGAAGTGCGTGCCGCCTTCCATCTGGAGCGGCGCGCGGGCGTGGTGGGTGAGCACGAAGACCGGGTGGTGGAAGGGCGGGTTGTGGCCCCACCACCCCTCCCACGGCTCCTTCGCGTCCCAGGGGCCCGGATGCCCGCCGAACATGTTGCGCCCATGATCGTGGCGCCGACGTTGGCGATCGGCTTCCTCGATGAAGGGCGTGTTCTCGTTCACCTCGCCGCCCTCGAGACCGTGCGGCTTCCGCCTGGCGGCGAGGGGCAGGACCCACTCGTGGAGCCGCTCACCGCCGATGCCGAGCGGGTGATCGACGCTCTGCCTGGGGCCGGCGACGTAGCCGTCGAGCGACATGGAGATCTGGAAGCGCAGGCGGGACATGGGTGGCTTCTCTTTCGACGTTGGTGGGCTCGTGCGGGTTGGACGGGCGGGGGCGCCTGGAATCATCGGTCGAGCGGGGCCGACCTCGAAATCGTCGCGGCGGCTTCGGTTCATTCCCGGACGGCCCGGCGGTGGACGCGTCGGTCGGTCGGGATCCAGAATGGCCGCCATGGCAACCACCTGGACCGATGCAGATCCCCTGGCCTTCCTCGCGGGCGTGACGCCCGCCGGGCGCAAGCGCGACGCCCAGGCGCTGCTGGAGCTGATGCGGCGGGTGACCGGCCTCGAGCCGCGGATGTTCGGCCCGACGATCGTCGGCTTTGGCGAATACGCCTACGAATACGCGAGCGGCCACAAGGGCGTCGCGCCCGCGGCGGGCTTCTCGCCACGCAAGACGGCGTGCGTCGTCTACCTGGGCGACGGGTTCGCGGCCTACGCGGACGAGCTGCGCGCGCTCGGGCCGCACACGATCGGCACCGGCTGCCTGTACCTCAAGGAGCTGACGAAGGTGGATCTCGACGTGCTCGAGCGCATCGTCGGCGCGTCGTTCCGGAAGCTCACCGCGGGAACCTATGGCAACCGCGCCCGGGCGTAGGCTGCCGTCTCGGCTCGTAGCGCAGCACCACCTCGCTCGGAAACCACCTCTTCCGCGGCGGCCCCGCGCCCGTCTGCGCCGCTGCCGCCGACCTCAACGGCGACGAGCGGATCGGGTTCGACGATGCCTTGCGCGTGAGCAGCCACCTGGTCAGCGGGACGCAGCACCTCCGCGACCTCGCGCCTGCGGCGTGCGACGAGCAGGCGCCCTGGCCCGAGGGCGGGTGTCATCCGATGGGTCTGTGGTGGGAGGCGCCTGAGCGCACGTCCGAGTCCACGTTCGGCGCAGTCCCTGTCGGTGCGCAGCCCTGCGGTAGGCGTCGAGGGTTGGTCGCTCTCGCTCCGTGCGGAAGGCTGCCAGATCGCAGCGGTGACCACCGAGGGGACGAGCGCCGCGGAGATCTGGGACACGCCGCCCGGCCTGCGCCACCTGGGCTACGCAGCGACCGCAACGGTTCCGGACGGCGCGGTGAGCTACGTCCAACCCACGCTCCACGAGGACGTCGCTCTGCTCGTTCGCGAGGAGCCGAAGACCTGCATGCGTTCGCGCAGGTGGTGGAGATCGAGGACGCGCTGGCGGCGCGCAAGTCGAACAAGCTCGTCACGGCGGTGCGACGGCTGGAGAAGGCGGTCTTCGGCAGAGGCAGGGCGATCGACGTGCTCGCGCTGGCGCTGGTGATGCAGCCGGAGGTCTCGATCGGCGCGCGTGCGAGGCGTGCGCTCGGAGCGCTGCTCGACGAGGTGGTCGGGCTCGTAGGGCCGGCGGTGCGGTGAGACGGCGAGCTGCTCTCAGGCGTGATGGGCGACTGCGATCTCGAGCCAGCGCAGGATGCGCGCCTCGTCGAGGTCCGTGGCGCTGCGGACCTTGAGGTGGCGCATGGTCTTCCCCGTGCCCTCGAGCCTTCCCTCCGGGTCGTCGAGCTTCTCCGGGGGCGCCATGATGTTGAGGCCGACGTAGGACGGCGCGGTGTAGAGCGAGCAGAAGCCGCGCTTCAGCTCGTAGTAGGGCATGCCCCACTTGATGGAGGCGCGGGCGCCGGGGGCGACCTTGCCGATCAGGGCATGGAGGGCTTCGATGTGCGCGCGCTGATCCGGCGGGTGGCGGGCGAAAAAGTCGTCCACCGGAGCTCCGAGATCCTCTCGCCGGAGGTTGGCGGGGGCAGGGATCTTCTTCGCGCCGTCGCCTTTCGCGGGTGTCCTCTTCGCGTTCACGGCCTTCGGAGGAACGCTCGCCGGGGCCTTCCGTGGGGCGCTCCTCTTTGCTGGCGTCTTGCTCGAGGTGGTCGCCGTCGCCTTGCGGGCTGCCATCCATGCCTCCAGTCACCCGGACCGCCGGGGTGCGCGGGGAAGGTTACATCAAGGGAGGCGGCTCCGAGCAGGGCGCGGCTGCGCGTCAGGACCACCTTCCCCGCTCGAACGGAACGGAACCACGGGTTCCGTTTCGTGCGTCACGACACCACGCTACCGGGCCTGGCGTCCGTAGGCACCGCGCTCGTCTTCCGGTCGCGCAGGAACGCAAACGCCGCCTACCACGTCCGGACGGCGTAGTTCAGGCGCGTCACCCGCGGGGAGGATTCCGAGCGGACGAGCTCCAGCGCAACACGGCTCGCGTCCACGCCCTCGAACAGGCGGATACCGGCGCCGAAGAGCACGGGCGACAGCGCGATCGAGAACAGGATCTGCCGGCGCTGCGGCTCGGCGATCGCGTTCAAGACGTCCCACGTGGTGGCGGCTCGTGCCATGGAGGGGGGTCATATGCCCATATCGGCATCCGTCAACTCCGTGTGCGTCGACCCGATCCTGCTGGCGAGCGCCGCCGGGCTGGGAGCGAGGCCGCAAAGACTCGTCGAGCGAGAGTGCGTCCGGGTGTAGGTTTGCCGGGATGGAAGTGAAGAATCGATGGTGCGCGGCGCCCGGCTCGAGGTGCCGAGGCTCGAAGCGGTCGCAAGGCATCGAGAGGCGAACACGTACTCGCTCCTCATCGTCGCGCTCCTCGAGCGCGGCGAGTCGATGACCCTCGACGAGGTGGCCGAGCGGTTCGAGGCGGCCGGGATCGCCGACCGCGGGCGGGCACTGCTCTCGCTCCAGCGGTGCGAGCCGGAGGCTACCGACGCCGAGCTGGGGTTGGTGCAGGTGGGCAGCCAGCAGTCGGGCGAGGCGGCCGCATCGCCTACCGCGCGGAGCCGGGCGCGTTCCCTGCAAACGACCGCGGCAGTGTTGCGCCGCCGGCACCTCGCACGATAGAGACGCGCCATGGATCTCGTCTCCCTGCTCGGCCCCGTACCTCTTGCCCGTGGCGAAGCCTGGGCCGCCGTCCGCTTTCGCCCCGATGACCGCGTCGAGTGTGAGATGGCCGAGACGCCCGAGGCGGCGATCCGGCGAATCGCCCGCACGGCCGCCGCCGGCGTGATCATCGACGAAGCGCACAGGGCGCTCGCCGGGCGGATGGGCCTCGGGACCGCGGCGCTCTCGGCGGAGCAGCGACGCCTGCTCGCCACGCTCGCCCTGGGCCTGAGCAACGGCGGCTTCCTCGACAAGATCACCGACCCCGTGCTGGTCGGGGAGCTCGTCGACGCCGTCCGGGAATTCGAGCAAGCCGAGGCCTGGCGCCGCTTCGACTCCGACTTCGGCCTGCCGGCCGTGGCAGCCGGCGCGCTCGGAAGGGAGCGCGAGGTGCAGGTGCTCGGCTCGGCAGGCGAGCAGGTGGGCCTGGTGATCCACTCGGCGCGCGGCGTGGCGGAGCGCATGCGCGCGAGCGACGAGGACGAGCTGCGCCGGATCTCCCTCGGGATGGACGGCATCATCCTCTACCTCGACGACGAACCGGCGTGGGCGCGCGATCTCCTCGCGGCGGCGTTCGAGCTCCGGCACGCGGTGCTGCTGCGCAAGATGGAGCGTGGCAGGCACGTCGCCGTGCGCGCGGACGAGGTGCGGCTGGTAGTCGCGGCCCTGCGCGCCGCCGTCGCGGTGGCTGCCACGGGCGGCGCGGCCACCGGGGCATGCGAATACAGAGGCAAGCGGGTAGAGGTGCGGCTCGAGCCGGGCGAGGCGCTCCTCCCCGGGACGAGCGCGCCCAGCCCGACCCACGACCTCGACCGCGCTGTCTGCGCGAAGTTGCTGGCGTTCGCGAAGACGCTCCCCGGGTTCTCGGAGGAATGGCTGGTCGAGGGAGATCTGAGGCTCGCCCCGACGCTCGCCCAGCACCTCTCGCTCTTCACGCGCCGGCTCGGCGGGCGGACGATCGCCGACCAGGCGCTCGAGGCGGGGATCCTCGACGACACCGAGGCCGGTTGGGTGGCGGCACAGCAGGCGGCACCGCTGACGCTCCTCGAGGTGGAGGCGACCTCCGTCGCCGGCGAGGTTGCGGTCGTCGACGGGCTCACGGGAGAGCGGATGGTGGTGCGCGACGTGGGCATCGCCGGCAGCGTCGGCTACCGCGACACCCTGCTCGCGCGACCGGTTCGCTTCGGTCACGAGAGGCTCGTGGTGGGCTCGCTCGAGCGGGCACTTCCACCCGCCGTGGCGCGCGCCGCTCGTGAGGCGTTCTTCGCTCGGGAAGGGCAGATCTCGGCGAAGGGACTCGCCGATCCCGATCGAGCGCTGCGGCTCCTCGCCCTCGCGCTGCGGCCGCCCGCGCGGGAGGACGACGCCGGCGGGATCCGGACCACCGACGGCGACCCGCTGGTCGAGGTGAAGGATCGGTACGAGGTCGACGGCAGCGGCGAGGTGGGTGCGATCGTTGGAGGACTGCCCGACGTTTTTCGCGAGGCGGGCGGCCGCTTCACCTGGACGCGGAAGGGCAACGCCATGCACGCGAGCTGGCGACGGACCGTCCTCGGAGAGATCGAGGTGGAGGAGCGCAGGATCACGGTCACCACCAACTCCCTGCCCCGGGCGGACGAGGCACGCGCCCTTCTCGGCGCCGCGTTCGGAGATCGCCTGCGCTTCGCGGGGCGGCAGGAGCGCCGGATGGAGCTGCCGCCCGGCTTGCCTGCGGAGGGTGTGGCGCTCGATGCCCAGCCCATCGCACCCGGTCCCTGGCTGCGGCTCCTGCCCGAGCTGGAGCGGCTGGCGCGCCTGCGCGAGACGCTCGGCGCGCGGCCGCGGCCGGCGCAGATCGAGGAGGTCCACGCCGAGCTCTGCGAGGTCGAGTGGCAGGCGGGCCGGGGCGGCGATCCGCTCGAGGAGCAGGACCCCGATCGTCCGCCGCTCGATCTGCGGCGCCTCCTGGGCATCTCGTCCCGCGGCACCTTCATCGGGCCGGACGACGCCTTCGGCCAGCTCGGCGCAGGCGTACCTCTCACCCTGGCGCTCACCGCGCTCGCCGCATCCGTCGGCGGCGAGCTCGATCTGCCGGTGCGGGAGCAGCTCGGCGTGGTGGTCGAGCTCTGGAACCGCACCAGGGGCCGCGGGCGGATCGACGAGGCGGAGGCCCTCGACGCGGCGCTCGGCAGGCGGCGCGGCGATCCCGCGCTGCGGGACGCTGCGGCCTGGGTGCTCGCGCAGGCGCGGCGCCTCTTTGCCCACGACCGCCGCAGGGTGGAGGACTGGAAGCTGGTCGGCGAGCAGGTGCAGGCGCGGTGGTGGATCGAGCCCGTTCGTCTGGGACTCCCGGCGGGGACGCAGCTGCCGCAGCGACCGCTCGTCACCTACGATCCGAACGAGCCGCCCGATCCGCGCGCGTGGGCGCTGGTGCCGCAGCCATGGCGCGAGGAGCTGGTGGCGGCGGCGCTGCGCGAGCTCGAGTGGCCCTTCGGCGAAGACCTGCAGGCGTTCGTGCGCAGGTGGGTGGAGATCGAGGACGCCCTGGCGGAGCGCAAGCCGAACAAGCTCGTTACGACGGTGCGATGGCTGGAGAAGGTGTACCTGGGTAGGGGCCGGGCGATCGACGCGCTCGCGCTGGCGCTGGTGATGCGGCCGGAGGTCTCCATCGGCACTCGCGCGAGCCGTGCGCTCGGGCGGCTGCTCGACGACGTGGTCGAGATCGTGGGTCGGCCGGCGGCGGGGTGAGACGGTGAGCGAGCACCACCGGGGCGATCTTCAGCGGCGTCGCAGCATCTCAGCGAGCTTGCCGAACGCGGCGCGCGCCACGAGCGGTTCGCTGCTCGGCGCCGCCCAGCGACCGTCGCGCAGCGCGGCGAGGTAGTGGTCGCGGACCGCCTCGACGGTGTCGCTCCGCACGGGCTCGACGCGGCCCGCCTCGGCGAACGAGGCGAAGCGGCGCATCGCGCGCAGATAGCTGTTCACCGCGCCGGCGCCGATCCGCCTCGCTGCCACCTCGTCCTCGAGATAGCGGCGCAGCTCCTCCACCAGCGCCTGCGGATCCGCGCCCCGCGGCACCGCCTCGGGATCGACGGCCGCCTCGACCTCCTCGTCGCCGCTCTCCTCGTCCGGCGCCGCCTCGAGCAGCGCGAGCAGCGCCTCGGAATCGACGCGCACGCCCCCGTCCGCGCCGTCGAGGACGCTGGCGAGGAGCGCGCGCTTCTCCCCGTGGAGCGCGACGATCTGCTCCTCGATCGTGCCCTGCGAGATGAGGCGAAGCACCGTAACCGGTCGCGTCTGCCCGATGCGGTGGGCGCGATCGGTCGCCTGATCCTCCGCCGCCGGGTTCCACCACGGATCGAGGTGGATCACGTAGTCGGCGGTGGTCAGATTGAGCCCCGTTCCGCCCGCCTTGAGCGAGACGAGGAAGACGTCGGCCTCGCCCGCCTGCCACGCGTCGACCAGCTCCTGCCGCCGCGCCGCAGGCGTGCTCCCGTCGAGCCGCAGGCAGCGGGCCCCCGACGCGTCCAGCGCCGCCTCCGCCAGGTCGAGGTGTTTGGTGAACTGGCTGAAGACCAGCGAGCGATGGCCATCGTCGCGCAGCTCGGCGACGGTGGAGACCAGGTGCGTCAGCTTCGCCGACGAGAGCTTCGAGGCGTCGTCGTAGAGCCGGGGATGGCACGCGCAGAGGCGCAGCCGCGTGATCGCCGCGAGGATCTCGAATCGGCGCTTCTCCGGTGGCGTCGATCCGTCGAGGCCCGCCACCCGCGCCGCCGCCGCGATCCGAGCCTCGTCGTAGAGTCGGCGCTCCGCGGGGGAAAGCTCGATGGGAACGTCGATCTCCACTCGCGGCGGCAGGTCGGTGGCGACCTCGACCTTGCTGCGCCGGAGGAGGAAGGGGCGCAGCACGTTGGCGAGCGCCCGGCGCCTGCCCGCGTCGCCGCGCTCGATCGGCAGCGCGAAGCGCTCGCGGAACCGCTCGGAGCTCCCGAGCAGCCCGGGCATGACGATGCGGAAGAGGCTCCACAGCTCGCCCAGGTGGTTCTCGAGCGGCGTGCCCGAGAGCGCGAAGCGGACCGGCGCGTCGATCCGCCGCGCCGCCTGGGCGCGGGCGGTCTGGGGGTTCTTGAGCGCCTGTGCCTCGTCGAAGATCGCTGTCGCGAACGATCGACCGGCGAGCCGATCGATCTCCCGGACCAACAAGCCGTAGCTCACCAGGACGAGGTCGCCCGGGCCGGGGGCCAGCGCTTTCCGTTCCGCGTCGGACAGAGCGCCGTAGACGACCGGGCGCAGCCCCGGCGCGAACCGCTCCGCCTCGCGGAGCCAGTTTCCGCACACCGAGGTGGGCGCCACCACCAGCGCCGGCCCCTGCGCCGCCCGGTGGAGGAGGAGCGCGAGGCTCTGCAGCGTCTTGCCGAGGCCCATGTCGTCGGCAAGGCAGCCGCCCGCGCCCCACTCCGCCAGCCTGGCGAGCCACCGGAAGCCCTCGAGCTGGTAGGGCCGGAGCTCCGCCTTCAGCCCGGCAGGGAGCTCGGCCTCCCACTCCGCCGAGGCGCGGATGCGGCCGAGCAGGTCGCTGAACTCACGCGCTGCCCGCAGCTCGGCGCCATCCTGGACCAGCGCCTCGATCGAGGGAGCCGCCGCGATGGAGAGCTCGAGACCGCCGCGACCTTCGTGGACTTGATCGGCGGCGCGGGCGAGCTGATCGCGAAGCTCGTCGGCGAGAGCGATGAAGACGCCCGGCTCCGCCTGGACGTAGCGATCGCCGCGGCGGGCGGCGTCGAGCGCCAGCGCAATATCGACCGACAGGCCGTCGACCTCGACGCCCCCCGAGAGTCCGAACCAGTCGCGGCGGTTCTCCACCGCGACCCGGAGGTCGCTCGCGCGGACGGACCGGCTGATCCGCGGCCGATCCTTCGGCCACTCGATGGTGAGGCCCGGCTCCGCGGGGCGTTCCGACAGATGGACGAGGAGGTCGAGCGCGGCCTCCCCTTCCAGGCGGAAACGATGGGGACCGATCGGCTCAGCATCGGCGAGCGGTAGCGTCGCGCACAGCGCCTGGGCGCCGTCGTGCTCCGCGTCGAAGTCGCGCCGCGCGAAGATCCGTTCACCTTCCGCCGTCCCGACCGCGAGGGCAGGGCCCGCCCCCGGCTCGAAAGCAGCGCCGGGGACCACCGGCTTCGCCAGGATGGCGAGCGTAACGCCCGCACCGGCGCGCTCAAGCCTGGCGACGTAGGCCTCGCTTCGCTCGACCTCGCGGCCCGCCAGGCTCTCGGCGAGGTGCACGGGCGCCACCTGCTGCAGGCCCTGCAGCCTCTCCCAGAGCGGCGCGATCGCGTCGGAAGGGAAGACCGTGTGGCGCTTCGCCAGGGCGCGGATCACGGCCTCGAGGCGGTGCGGGATCCGGGAAACGCGGCAGACCGGCCCCTTCCGATCGATCAGCGCGACCATGCCGGTCCGACCGCCCTGGGCGTCGAGCGCGGCGACGACCTCCGCGGGCGCGACGACTTCGTCGCCCACCCGGATCACCAGCTCGAACGAGCCGCCCTCCCGCTCCACCGTCCGCAGCGATGCCGCGGCCTCGACCACCTCCAGCGGCGGCTGGCCGTCGTCGGCGAGCACGACGTTATCTTGCCCGCAGAGCTCGAAGAGCGCGCGCACGGCGTCTACGGGCCTGGGATCGGAGTAGTACGCGCCGTCGAAGAGCGCCGCGCATGCGCGCTCGTCGCGCTCACCGGTGCAAGCTTCGCGCGCCTCCCATTCCCCCAGCTTCGCCCCCCTGGTCCAGCCTCCCCGCGCACGCAAGGTCTGGAGGAGCGGCGCCAGGGCGACGGCTCCGTTCGAGCCCGTGGTCACGCGCCATACCACGCGCCGGTCCGTCGGCGGGTCGGGGGGGGCGAGCACCGTGTCCAGCGCCTCCAGCGTGCGGGCCCAGGCGGGCTTGCCGACGATGCGGTCCACCTCGGCGGTCAGGTGGTGCTCCGGATCGCCGAGCGTGTCGAAGACGAGGATGATCGCCGTGCCCACGTGGCTGCAAAGGCCTCCGTCGGGGCTGCAACTGCAGCTCGCTGAGGAGCTGTCGAGTCCGAGTCGGATGTGCAGCTGTCCGGCGCGCGCCCCGGCCCGCAACGCCGGCGCGCCCATCGTCACCGAGAGGTGCGGCGGATCGGCGATCGCGGTGCAGCGCACGTCTTCCAGCAGGGCGCAGGGCACGAAGGGCGCCGCCTCTCCGAACCGGCGGAGGGTCTCCAGAAGGATTCCGCCGGCCCTGGCAACGGAGGGAGCGGTCCCCGGCCGGGGCCACTCCGCGCGGACCGACTCCGCGAGCGCCCGGGTCTCGGCGGCGCTCTCCGCCTGGAACTTCAGGAAGACGCGAGCGGCGTTGGCGAGGTCCTTCCGCTCCGCGTCACCCAGGGCGGCGTGGAGCCTGGCGCCGCCGAAGGTGTCTGGGAAGATCAGGTCGGCGATGGGCAGGCTGTCCGCGCGCGCGGCGCGAAGCAGCCGCATCGTCTGCGCGGGAATCTCGGGGAGGTGGTGGATCGGCAGGCTGGTCAGGCCCGGAAGGCCGTGCCTGGCGGCCCAGATTTCCAGCTCGGCGCGGCTCTCCCAGCTCGGGAGCGGCGGCAGGACTTCGCGGATCAGCAGGCCCTTGATCGCCCCGAGCAGCTCGGCGACCACCCGCCGCGGCGCCTTCCAGCGGGGCATGGTCGGGTGGGCGCCGGCGAGGAGCTCGCCCACGTTCCTCACCCGGCCCTTGCGGAGGACGTCCTGCAGGGCCTCGATCGCTTCATCGCTGAGCTCGACGTCCAGCGGAAAGTCGACGAGATCCAGCTCCAGCACCTCGGAGGCGCCCATGCGCGCGGCGATCGGCGCGAGGGCGTAGAGGGTCGGCGCGCGGTGGATCTCGTCGACGAAGGAGGTGGCGGCGGCTGGCGTCATGGGTGTGCTCGTCGCGGGGGATTGGCGACCGGCGATGTAACAGACCGCGGGCTGGAATGCCAAATGGCGGTAAGTCCTCGCCCGGCCCCGTCGTGACGACCGGCTGATGCCCTCCGAGAATCGCCGCTCCGAAAGGAGCATGCGATGGACTTCGAGAGGCAGGCAGCAGAGTTCCGCAGCGC
>Ga0182742_1003556_pt1 | contig 15070 bp, 15 predicted proteins | sample eDN5th37CBELigMG_FD_128880 | JGI IMG/M metagenome (GOLD analysis project Ga0182742, IMG submission 128880) | Enriched Miracle-Growth compost microbial communities from Emeryville, California, USA - eDNA 5th pass 37_C BE-Lig MG (version 2)... ...
TCAGCACCTCGCCGCCTGCGCTCATCCGCTCGCCAATGCCGATGCGGTAGCGTCGGGCCACGAGCGGATCGGGCTTGTCCCAAAGAAGGTCGAAAATGACGGGCGTTCGAAGACGGCCGATTTCGAGCACGTCCCGGAAGCCGCGCGTCGTCAGCAACCCGCATTTCGCGCCCTGCTGCTGGAGCAAGGTGTTTGAACCCACGGTTGTGCCATGCAGGACGTGAGTCACCGCTGCGACATCGAGATCGGCCGTTTCGAGCAACTGGCGAATACCTGTCAGCACCGCTTCACCGGGATCGGACGGCGTTGACGACACCTTGGCGTAGAAAGTCTGGCCGAGATTGTCGAGCAGGACCAGGTCGGTGAACGTCCCCCCGATATCGGTCCCGATGCGAGCTGTGCGCATGGCGAATTCCCTCTTGACTATCGAACTATTCAGTCGACCGTTTGTCGACAATAGTGATAGGCGTAACGTCACATCCCTTGCTCGTCAAGGGACAAGCGGTCAGGAACGCGTTTTCACGTTTCGGAAAAATATCTCAAAATCCCGTTTGACATTGTCGACATTAAAGCGACAATGTGGGCGTCGTTATCAACCGGGACATCAGTTTCCGGAGACCTCAGAGGAGAGCGAGATGAAATTTCTGAAGACGATTGCTTGGGCTGCCGTGGGTGGTCTGATGGCTTTGACGGCGGGCCAGGCCGTCGCGCAGGACGCTGGCTTCTGGCAGAAGGTTCAAAGCCGCGGTACGCTTCGCTGCGGCGCGGCGGTTGCACCGCCACACGTCATGCGCGATCCCGCGACGGGTGAATTCAGCGGTCTCTTCATTGACCTTTGCAAGGAGATCGCCGACGTCGTCGGCGCCAAGTCCGAGATCATCGATACGAGCTGGGACAACATCGTCGCCGGGCTTCAGGCAGATCGGTGGGATCTTTCGCTGGCGTTGAACCGCACGCCGAAGCGCGCACTGGCGATTGCCTTCACGGATAGCGCCTGGGAATATCAAGTCTCGATCGTCCACAACAAGGCGAACCCGAAGATCGAGGCGGGATGGAAGAGCCTCGCCGATTTCGACAAGCCGGGCATTACCATCGCGATCATGTCTGGCACGGCGCAGGAACAGATTCTCTCCACCCAGATCAAGAATGCCACGCTGCTTCGCCTCCCCGACAACGACGCCACCCGTCTTGCGCTGATGTCGCGCCGCGCCGATATCCTCGTCGACGATGCGGACAGCAATTTGCTTTTCACCACCAAGAACGGCGAAGACTGGTCGACCGTGCTGCCGGAACCGGCAATTGCCAAGCAGGGTGTCGGCATCGGCCTGCAGCGCAGCGTCACGAGCGCGGACCTCGCCGTCATCAACCTGCTCTTCGCCGAGAAGATCGCCAAGGGCGAGATCAAGGCGAGCGTCGATAAATACGTCAAACAGTTGCTTGCCCAGAACTGAGCGCAGGCGTTTCATGCCGCGCCATCCCCGCCTGCATGCGGGGATGGCAAAGGAAACTGCGACGAATGATGAGTTCCATGGACAGCCAGCAGGGTTTCATCGAGGTCAAAGACCTCAGAAAAAGCTACGGCGACGGCCTCGTACCGGTCATCAAGGGGCTTTCGCTTTCGATGACGAACCGGGATCGCGTGGTGGTGATCGGCCCGAGCGGCGGAGGCAAGAGCACGCTTCTCAGATGCGTCATGGGCCTCGAACAGATCGACGGCGGCAGCGTCAGCCTTGAAGGCAAGGCCTATGTCAAAAAGGCGGAAGGCGCCAAGGCGACGGCGATCGACACTGCCGTCCGTTCGTCGATCGGCATGGTTTTCCAGAGTTACACGCTCTTCCCGCATCTTACGGTCATGCAGAACCTGACGCTCGCCCCGGTCAAGAGCCGCGGCGTGCCGAAACCAAAGGCCACCGGGCGCGCCGAGGCGTTGCTCGACCGTTTCGGTCTCAGGGCAAAAGCGAACGAATATCCAAATCGGCTCTCCGGCGGCCAGAAGCAGCGCGTCGCGATCGCGCGGGCGCTGATGCTCGATCCGAAGCTCATGCTCTTCGATGAAGTCACGTCGGCTCTCGATCCGGAACTGGTCTCGGAAGTCGAGCAAATGATCATCGGTCTTGCCGACAACGGCCTGCCGATGATGATCGTAACCCATGACATGTGGTTCGCGCGCCGCGTCGCGACCCGGATCGTCTTCTGTGCCGATGGCGTGATCCAGGAGGATTCGCCGCCGACCGAATTCTTCGAAAGCCCGAAGAACCAGCGCACCCGCGACTTCATCGAGAATGTCCTTCATGCCCGGTGACACCTGATGCAGGATCTTGACTTCTTCTTCGCTCTCGCCTCCGCCCCGCAGCTTCTCGAGGGCCTGAAGGTGACGCTGTGGCTGACGCTCTGGTCGAACGTCATCGGACTTGCCTGCGGCTTCCTGCTGGCCCTAGTCGGCGTGTCGCCGATCCGGCCGCTGCGTTGGCTTTACACCTGTTACATCGAGATTTTTCGCTGCACGCCGATCCTGCTTCAGATCGTCTGGTTCTTCTTCTGCGTGCCGATCCTCTTCAATGTCTATTGGTCGGGCGAATTCCTGGGCCTCTTGATCCTCGGCCTCAACCTCACCGCGTTCAACGCCGAAGCCTATCGCGCCAGTATCCAGGCGATCCCGCCGGCGCATCATGATGCGGCGGTGGCGCTCGGGCTCGGATGGCGGGTTACGGCCTTCAACGTCGTCATGCCCCAGGCCGCACGCAACGCTATGCCGGTCCTTGTCACCAACGCGATCGGTGCGTTCCAGCAAAGCGCACTCGTCGCGCTCGTCGGCGTCGCGGACCTCATGTATCAGGGCAAGCTTCTCTCCACGCAGACGTATCGGCCGATCGAAGCCTATACGAGCGTCGCCGTGATCTACCTCGTGATCTCCGTGGCTTTCGGCCAGATCGCCGGAATGATCGAACGCCGCAACGCGCTCTACAGGTAGGATCCGTCATGCCCGGCTTCGATATCACCTTCGTCGCAACGTACTGGCAGGCCTTGCTGACAGGGCTGGGCCTCACTCTCCGCTTCACCGCCATCTGCATCGTCAGCGGAACGGTGCTCGGCCTCCTGCTTGCCCTGTTGTCCCAGTCGAGAAGCACCGCGCTGCGTGCGCTCGTGAGGGTCTATGTGGAAATGATCCGTGGCGTTCCCGTCCTGATCCTGCTCTTCTGGATCTTCTTCTGCCTGCCGGTGGTTACAGGGCTGGAGATCGGAAATTTTGCCTCCTCGGTCCTTGCTCTTACCCTCTTCATGGGCGCGGCGACCTGCGAATCCTTCCGCGCAGCGCTTCATGCGATTCCCCACGACCAGCACGACGCCTGCACGGCGCTCGGGTTAACCACCCGGTCTCGCCTCTTCGATGTGATCATCCCGCTGACCGTAATGCGCGCCATCCCGAACCTTCTTTCCAATACGGTGGCGCTCTTCAAGGAGAGTTCGCTCGCTTCCGCCGTCGGCACGGTCGAACTCATGTATATCGGCCAGAACATCGCAAACGCCACCGCGCGGCCGATCGAGGTCCTCACGGTTGTCGGCGTTCTTTATTTCCTTGTCGGCTTCACGTTGACACGGCTCGTTTCCGTCGCCGAGCGTCGCGTTCTTGCGCGCCTTGCCCCCTGATCCATCCCGTGGAGGTCCTTGCGTGATCGTGCGTTCTCACACTTCTGCTCGCATGAGCCAGATTACCGTCTTCCAGAATCTCGTTTTCTTGGCAGGACAGGTCGGCGAACCGGGCGACGACATCGCCAAGCAGACCCGCGATACGTTGTCCAAGATCGATGCCCTCCTCGCCGAAGCGGGGTCTTCGAAGACGAATATCCTGAGGGCCGAGATATGGCTTGATGACATGCGCGACTTTGCGGCCATGAACGAGGTATGGGAAGATTGGATGCCGCAAGGCCACGCGCCGGCGCGCGCATCCGGCGAGGTTAGGGTCGGCAGGCCTGGCCTGAAGGTTGAGATCCTGATCATTGCCGCTCAACACGATTGTTCCTGAAAGCCTTCGCCGCGCGTCCCTTCCGGCAGCGGGCGAGCGACGCGTAGCAAGCTTCAGGACCGGCGCGACAGATGGCTTAGTCCAAAGCAGCATCAACGGCCGCTTGTCTGTGAAGCTCCTGCGACTTCATCACCGGCATCGTGCCCAGTAGAGCCAGGCGCCTTAGCCCGGCCTTGCAGATCGCCTCTCCGGTCGGGTCAGCGATATGGATGAACGGGGTTTTCCGCTCCGCCATGATCTGCTCGACAACCTTGTGCATGGTGTTGGAAACGCACACGATCAGGTCGGCCCCCGCTCGTTCCAGGCTTTCAACCTTACCTGCAAGATAGGTTCTGGCTTCTTCCCACCTATCGTTTCGTACGAAATACTCGATGTTTCCGAAATTGACCGAGGCGATGACGATTTCGCCATTGTCCCAACCGCCAAGGCGGGCGTTCAACTGCTCATTCAGCATCCGGTAGTATTCACCGGTTGCCTGATTGCTCATGCCGCCAGGACGCCGATCGTCTTTTGTTGAAGCGGTCGAGAAGTCATCGCGTTCTGCCTATTCTTCGGTCGATCGGGAACCCAACATGCGGCGGAAGTCGGCGAATCAGGTCCCGTTCATGATTTGCGCAAAAAATTCCTGAACATGCTGAACATAATGACGCTCGTCGTGCGAAATGCCACGCATTTCTTCCATCACACAGGTAATGCCCGCCGCTTCGAAAGAGGCTTTGAGGGCGGCCAGTCGCTCCGGCCTCGTACGTCCCGCATCGTTCGCACCGGCCATGAAGTAGCGCGATTGCGGGCGGTGGACAATCTCCCATGTTTCGAGATCGACCGAGCCGACCGCCATATGAACCGGGACGCGCTGCAGCGCCTCCATGTCCAGCGAGAGACCGAAAAGGTCATGAATATCCGCGGTGCCCACCCACCACGGCTTTTCCGGATCGATGCGTGTGACCGAACCCGGCGCGCCGATCGAGCAGGCCGATAGCCTTTCGGGGTGGAGAAGCAGGAAGCGGTGCACGAAATGGCCCCCGCCGGAAAAGCCACACAGCATGAATTTCGAGAAATCCTTGCCGTATCGCCGGGCGATCTCCTCTACCATCGCGATCAGAACGAGATCGTAACGGATATCGTTCTCGATGATGTATTTGTAGCCGTGGATGTTTCGGTCGCCGAGCACGCCGGCCGGGAAGAGCGGGCAGAGAACGATGCAGTCGTGCCACCGCGCAAACTCCGCGAGCGATGAAAGCGTGTTTTCGAACTGGCGGCCGGTTCCGTGGATCGAAACAAGGAGTTTCGTCTCGTTTCCCGGCTTCAGCGCTGAGGACGGCACATAGAGCGAATAGCTGAAACGCGGATCAGCAAGCGAGGCTTCGTGAACGGTAAAGCCGGTATCATAGGGCGACATCGCGCCAGTTGCATTCTCCGTCTGTGTCATTGCGCTCATCTGGCTGCCTCACAATTCTGGTACCGCACCGGATACTCTCGCAAAAGCGCGTCTGCAAGCACAAATCAGATATTTGCGCAAATAATTGCGGGCGCTTTTTTGGAAAATCGCTTATTTTTCAACATAACAGTTAGGTATACGAATTATTTTTCCATATTTCCCTTGACCATCCGAGATATTTGCGCAAATCAAGGGAACATTCAGTCTCGGGAGGAATTCGATGAGGAAAGATAAGATTCTCGGTGCCGCGCTTGCTCTCGCCTGCGGAGTGCTGGGCGGAAACACCGTTATCGCAGCGCCGGATGAAGGCATTGTCGAGGCCTCGAAGTCGGAGAACCAGCTTCTGGTTTACTCCAATATGGGAACGGACAATTGGAACCCGCTTCTGGAAGGTTTCAACAAGCTCTATCCCTGGATCAAGGTCGAGACGCTGAACCTCGGCGCCAGCGAGCCGATCAGCCGTTATGAAGCGGAAACCGGTACCGGCAACGCATCCGCCGACTTCATCGTGACAGGTTCGATCAGCGACTGGATTCGTTTCGCCGACAAGAAGCTGGCGGCCGACTACGTGTCGAGCGAGGAGGCGAATCTTCCGGACTGGAGCAAGCCCTTTCCCGGTATCTATACCTTTTCAACCGATCCAATGGTTCTTGGCTATAGCAAGCTTCTCCTGAGCGAGGAGCAGCAGCCGGACAGCTTCGAGGGCTTCGCGAAGGTCATCAGCGAGAACCCCGATCTGTTCAAGGGCAAGGTCGGCAGCTATGCCGTCGACGGCTTCGGGGGCTCCATCAACTGGGCCTTCGTGCGCGAGCACGGCGAGAAGGGCTGGCAGTGGCTCGATGCGATTGGCCCGAGCGTCAAGGCCGGTGACGGCAGCGGCCCGATGATCGAGAAGCTTTCGCGTGGCGAGTATACGGCCGTCTATTTCCTGTCGGGCCCGGTGGTCATGCCCAAAATGGAAACAGGCCTCGATCAGGTCATCTCCTGGAAATACATGAGCGATGGCACGCCCGTCTTCATGCGCGGCATGGCGATCACGGCCAAGGCCAAGAACATGAATTCGGCCAAGCTGCTTCTTGACTACATCCTGTCGGAAGAGGGGCAGGTCGCAGTTTCCAAGGCTGGTTTCATGCCTTATCGCGACGGTCTGCCGGAAGATCAGCTTCGCTTCGGTTCGCTGGAGCAGTTGAAGAAGCGGATCGGTGAGGACAACATCATCTTCATCAACTACGACCGCAACATGCTGACAGGTTTCGACGACTTCACGAAGCGCTGGAACCAGGCCATGGGCAAGTGAGCTCCTCTCCCACGAAGCGATGAAGGGGAACAGATGCCCTCCGACATGACAGTCGCCGTCACCTCGCAGCAGCAGCATCGCGCCAAGCGCGGTGTGGCGTTCCTGAGAAACACCGGTTTTCAATGGGCCGTGACCGTCGTGCTGGCGGTTCTCGTGCTGACGCCCTTGCTGCCCATGCTGGTTCAGGCTTTCGCCTCGGCGCCGCTGTACGACAGCGAATGGCATTTCACGCTGTCGAATCTGACCCTCTTCGTCACCTCGTCGGCCCTTTGGCTCGCGACCTGGAACACCATCATTTTCGCGGTCGCGTCCACGGTCATCGCCCTCGTCATAGGGGCGGTGACGGCTATTCTCGTCGGGCGCACCGATCTGCCAATGCGTGGCTTCATCGGCGACCTCTTCATCGTCCCGCTTTACCTTTCGCATCTCGTTTTGTGCATCGGATGGCTGACGATGTATGCACCCGGCGGCTTCGTCACCACCTGGATGCAGCAGCTCGGGATGCCGGCGTGGAATCTCTATTCCATGACCGGTATGGCGCTGGTGGCGGGCGTTGCGCAGGCGCCGCTCGTCTATATGTATTGCCTGTATGGCGCAGCCGGCGGTACGGGCGCCAGCCTTGAAGATGCAGCAAGGACAACTGGTGCCGGCCGCCTGCGTGTGCTGTGGTCCATCACCTTGCCGCTGATGATGCCGGCAATCATCTACTCGACGATTCTCAATCTCGTCGCCGGTCTTGAAATGCTGGCCATTCCAAGGCTGCTCGGCAAAACCGCCAATATAGACGTCCTGTCGACCTTCCTCTTCGATATCGGCATCGACAATCCTCAGCCGAACCACGGGCTTGTCGCCAATGCGGCTTTCCTGCTCATGGTCCTGGTCGGCATTTCCCTGTTCTTCCAGAGCCGCCTTCTAAAGAATGCATTCAAGTTTACGACGGTTCAGGGCAAGGCCGGCCGCAACAAGCGCGTAAGCCTCGGCGGCTGGCGATGGCCCATCCTGGGGCTGATCTTCGTTTACATGCTCGTCACGCTGTTCATCCCGGTTGGCGGTATCCTTCTGCGAGCCTTCACCGTGATCCTGACGCCGCTGGTGCCGCTGTCGAAGGTGCTGACGACGGCCAATGTCGTGCGCATGTTCGAGGAGCCGCGTTTCTTTCTCGCCATCGTCAACACGATCGAAGTCGGCATATTGTCAGCAGCTATCGGCACATTCCTGTGTCTTGCCCTCGTGCTGGTCAGCCAGCGCTCGACCTTCCGCTATGCGAGGGTCGTGGACGGCCTTGCCATGTTGCCGCGTGTTCTGCCTGGTCTGATCGTCGGCCTTGGCGTCTTTTATGCCGCCGTGCTCTTCCCGCCGTTCGGATGGATCAGAAGCTCGATCTGGATTCTCGTCGTCGCCTATCTCATGAACATGATCCCGCTCGGTGTCGGCGTGATCGCGCCGGCGGCTCTCCAGATCAGCCGTGAACTGGACAGGGCCGGCAGGGTCAGTGGCGCGGACTGGCTGCGAACGTCGCTCAGCGTCGTAACGCCGCTCCTGAAGCCGGCCATGGCGGGAACCTTCATCCTCATGTTCGTCGCGAGCCTCAAATCCTATACGATCGCGATGTTCCTCTTTTCCCCGCGTACGGAAGTCATTGGCACCTCGATCCTTCTCCTTGCCGGCGATGGCGATACGGGCCTCGCCTGCGCGCTGGCTGCCGTGCAGATTCTTTTCACGCTCGTCATCGTTCTTCTCGCGCGATGGCTCTTCGGAGTGCGCATTTATGGTTGAACTTACCCTTTCCGGCATCACGAAGAACTATGGCGATGTCAGTGTCATCCGCGGGCTGGAGCTGGAGATTGCGCGAGGGGAGTTCATTTCCCTGCTGGGCGCTAGCGGATGCGGAAAGTCGACGACGCTGTCGATGATCGCCGGGTTGGAGGCGCCGACGACCGGCCGCATTCTTTTTCGAGATCGGGTCCTCGCATCGCCTGCCGAAGGCATTTTTGTCGAGCCGGAGGATCGGCAATTTGGTGTCGTCTTCCAGTCCTATGCCCTCTGGCCCCATATGACCGTGGAGCAGAACCTCGCCTTTCCTCTGAAGATCAGGAAGATTGCAGCGAGCGAACAGCGCAAGCGAATTGCCGAGACACTGGAGCTGGTCGGTCTCACCGGTTTGGAAAAGCGCTATCCCGGTCAGCTTTCCGGTGGTCAGCAACAGCGCGTGGGTCTTGCCCGCGCTCTCGTCTACCGTCCGCAGCTGCTGCTTCTCGACGAACCGCTCTCCAATCTCGATGCGCTGCTCCGCGAGCAGGCGCGCGTCTGGTTGAAGGAGATTCAGTTGAAGCTCGGAATCACGACGATTTACGTGACGCACGACCAGACGGAAGCGCTGTCGCTGAGCGACCGCATCGCGGTCATGAAGGACGGCGTTATAGAACAGCTCGGCCCGCCATCGGATATCTACGAGCGCCCCGCGACGCCCTTCGTCGCGGCTTTCGTCGGGTCCTCCAATTTCCTGCCCGCAACTGTCGTGGGAGCCCGTGGAGAGGAAATCCGTATCGACCTGCCGGGCGGTCAGGCCGCCACGATCATTTCGCGGCAGCACTTCGCTGGTGGCGAGGTCGTCAAGCTCGCCTTACGGCCTGAACGCTTGAAAGCGGACCGGTCCGATGAGCATGACAACGTGCTGAAGGTCAACCTGCGTCGCAACGTCTATGTCGGCGAACGTTTCAGCTATGAATGCGATCTCGAGGGGCAGACCATTCAGGCTTTCGGGGAACGTCCCCTTCCGGAAGGACCCACGGAGTTGCATTTTGCTCCGTCATCCGCGACGGTGTTCATGGAGCGAACCGGTTAAACATTGTCCCGATATGGAAAATGACCTGACAAAGAAGATGCGGGCCGACCTTTTGATGGGGGCCTTCGAGCATGGTCAATGGCTGCGTCTCAACGAGCTGGAAAAGCGTTATGGCGTCAGCCGGTTCGAGGTGCGAAAGGCGCTTGCAGCCTTGGCCGCCGTTGGGGCGCTGGAGCATGTCGACAACTACGGATACCGCCTGCCGCTTGCCAATCCCGAAATGGATGCGCATCATCGCGAAACGCGCCTCGTCCTTGAACTCGGCGCGGCACCAAATGTCTACTACCGGGCCGATATGGACGATCTGGCGCGGCTGCACGAAATCGCGCAACGCTTTGCTGACGCCATCGACACCCCATCGCTCGCCGATGCGCAGGCGGCGAATGATGACTTTCACCGCGAGTTTTTCGCTCTTTGCGGCAATCCGATTCTCGCCCAGATGATCAACGAGATGCGGGAGTTGGTACGGCCATACAGCCGTCATCCCTATTCGACCGATGAGAACCGCAAGACGAGCGCTGCCGAGCATTTCGAGATGCTCGACTGTATCGAGCGAAAAAATCTTCCCGGCCTGCTCGATGTGATGCGGCGGCATCTGTACCGGGCCCCGATCGCTTCCTCGGCCGGCAGTCAGAGAACATCCAGTTCGCCCCAGCAGGCTCTCCGCTGACATCCCGTCTTCATATGGAATCCAGGGCTACGGCGCAGTCCCTGTGAGACCAGCGTAAGGGACGCGGCCCCCGGCATGCTGCGCTACGTCCTCAGAAGCCAGTCCACGATGAGGTTTACGCTCACCGAAAGCAGCGCGATGGCCATAGCGGGAATGAGCGGCGTGATATCGCCGTAGGCTATGAGAGCCGAGTAGTCCTTCACCATCGAGCCCCAGTCCGCCGCGGGGGGCTGTATGCCAAGCCCTAGAAAGGAGAGCCCGCTGATGAGAAGGAAGATGAAGCAGAATCTGAGGCCCATTTCCGCAAGAAGCGCAGCGCGCAGATTTGGCAGGATCTCGAACACCATGACCCAGATGTTCCCTTCACCGCGAAGTCGGGCGGCCTCAACATAGTCGCAGACCGCGACATTCATCGCGACGGCCCGAACGACCCGGAATACCCGCGTGCTCTCCAGGAGAGCCACGATCACGATCAGGGATGAGATGGAGGTGCCGAAAAGCGCCAGGAGCAGCAGGGCGAAGATCAGAAGCGGTATCGCCATGAGGATGTTGACGAAGGTCGACAGCAGCCGATCCGTCAGTCCCCCCCTTGTGGCTGCGAGGAGCCCGAGGGTGGTGCCGATGCCAAAAGCCACAAGCGTGGCAGCAAGCGCGATGCCGATCGTGTTGCGTGCGCCAAAGATCAATCTCGACAGCACGTCTCGCCCCAGATTGTCCGTTCCCAACGGAAAGGCCGCGCTCCACGGCTCGAACTGACTCCCGACGATCTGCGCTTCGCCATAGGGGGCGATGAGCGGAGCGAAGACTGCGACAACGATGTAGACGGAGATGACGAGGAAGCCGAAGCCCGCGCTGAAGGTTACGCCTCCGGCTGACCGCGACCTTCCGAGAAAACCTTGAAACAGCGTGTTCATGCTCATTTCGGGTGCAGTATCCTGGGATTGGTGACGACCGACACGACGTCGGCGATCAGATTGACGACGACGTAAGTGGCGGCAAAAATCAACGCGCAGGTCTGGACAACGGGAATGTCGCGGATCTGCACGGAGTCCACCATCAGCTGCCCGAGACCCGGATAGACGAAAACCGATTCCACCACGACGACGCCGGTGATGAGATAGGCGAGATTGAGCGCGACGACATTGGTGATCGGTGCCCAGGCATTCGGAAGCGCGTGACGAAAGAGCACGACGATTTCGGGATTGCCTTTCAGCCGGGCGGTTTCAATGTACTGGTTGTCGAGCAAGTTCACCAACGAAACCTTGGTCATGCGCGTCATGTGGGCGAGGACGCCGAGCGTCAGGGTCAAGGCCGGAAGCACCGAGACGAAAATCCGTTCGGCCAAGGTGCTTTGACTGCTGATGTCGGACAGAACCGGAAACAGCCCGGCATCGACCGCCAGCCAGAGGACGAGCACATAGGCGACGAAGAATTCCGGGAACGATATCGAGACCAGAGTTACGAAGCTAACCGCGCGATCGAACCAGCTGTCGCGGAACACGGCGCAAAGGAGGCCCAGAGTGAGCGAGAGCGGAACGGCGAACGCTGCGGTCATCGCCGCCAGAAACATGGTGTTGGCCAGCCGGGGCGCCACAAGCTCGGCCACGTCCCGCCCGCTGGCAAACGCCGTGCCGAAATGGCCCCGGGCGACGTCGGAGATCCAGGCGAAGTAGCGCATATAGGCGGGCACGTCGAAGCCGAGACTTCGCCGAATGGCGTCGATCGCCTCCGGCGTCGCCGCCTGCCCAAGGACTTCCGTCGCAAAGTCGCCGGGGAGGAACTGCACTCCGGAGAAAATCAACACGGATACCGCGAACAGGGTCAGAAGACCCAGCAATATCCTCCATAGCATAAGTTGCCAGACGTTACCCATCTCGGCTCCCGAAAATGGACGCCGCACCGGATCAGGAGCGGCGTTTAGCCAATGTCGTTTTGTGGATCAGGCTTCGTTGAACCACCAGCGCTCGGCACTACGGTAGCCGTCAAGGTTCCAGCTCGAACCGATCTTGCCGTGACCGATCTTGCGGGACATCGCCGACACGTAGTTGGCAAAGACCGGGATCACCGCACCGCCGTCGTCGCTGACCAGCATCTGCATTTCCCGATACATCTCGGCCCTCTTGCCTTCGTCCAGTTCCGCCCGGGCCGACGCGAGCAGCGTATCGAAACGCTCGTTGCTCCAGTGGGTATCGTTCCACTTCGTGCCCGTTGCATAGACCTGGGAGAACATCCAGTCGGCCGTCGCCCGGCCTGACCAATAGCAGGTGCACCAGGGCTTCTTGAGCCAGACGTTTTCCCAGTAGCCATCTGCCGGCTCCCGGACGACATTGATGTTGATGCCTGCCGCCTTGAGGTTCTGTTGATAGAGAACCGCGCCATCCACCGCGCCGGGGAAAGCGGCGTCGGATGCGGACAGGTCAAGGGTGAGGTCGGTCATGCCTGCTTTTTTCAGGTGATATCTAGCTTTGTTGGGATCGTAGCCGCGCTGAGGAATATCCGTCGCGGCGAATCGCATGGAGGGGGAGATCGGATGATCGTTTCCGATCTGCCCATATCCCCGCAGGATCGTTTCGAGATACTGTTGGCGGTCAATCGCAAACTTCAGGGCAAGGCGGACGTCCTTGTCCTTGAAGGGGCCGAAATCCGTCATCATCGGCATCGTGTAATGCTGCGTGCCGGCGATGGATGTGATCTCGATGTCCTTGTTGCGCTCAAGGAGGTGGATGGTTTTCAGATCGCAGCGATCCATCGCGTGGATCTGACCGGTCATCAACGCGTTCGTGCGGGCGGTGGCATCGTGAATCGCCAGCACCTCGAAGGAATCGAACCATGCCGAATTCGGCTTCCAGTAGTTCGCAAAACGCTTCGTCGTGCCTTTGACGCCGAAATCGATGCTCTCGAGAACGTATCCGCCCGCACCGATGCCTGACGTATCCGCCCCGCCGTCCTTCGCCGGCATCATCGGGATGTGATAGTCGTCCAGGAGATAGGGAAAGTCGGCGTTGCCCTCTTTCAATTCGACGATCACGACGCCGTTGCCATCGGCCTTGATATCGACGATCGGTGACAGGATGGACTTTGCGGCCGATTTGGAATCGGCGCCCCTGTGATGGTTGAGCGATGCCACGACATCCTCGGCGGTGAATGTCTTGCCATTGTGAAACTCGACGCCCTGACGGAGCTTGAAGGTCCAGATGCGCGCATCGGGGCTCGACTCCCAGCTTTCGGCAAGCTCTCCCTTCAGTTGCCCCTCGTTGTCGACCTCGGTGAGGTAGCCGTGAAGGCTGTGGCCGAAACTCTGCATGAAGGTCGTCCAGACTGCGGGATCGAGTGTGTCCGAGGTCGCGCCGCCGCCCACTCCAAGTTTGAAATGGCCTCCGCGTCTGGGTGTCGACGTCTGCGCCCTCAAGGGGGACGCCAGTCCGACAAAGGCCGATGCGGCCATGGATTTTAGAAGAATTCTCCGGCTGATTTCCAGGTCGATCGACATGCGGCATTCCCCTCTTTTATAGATTGATATGCCATATGATTAATCTCCGATAATCGATTGTCAACAATCAAGATGGCTCGTATGGTCGCCAGCAGCCGGATCGCGAGGTCGTCGCATCGCCGTTCGTTGCTCTGACCGCCAACGATCTGGCCTGTCCGAATGTCGAGGTATATGCATGTCGCAGGGAGTAACGTCGGGTATCGCTCTTACCGTCGCAGCCTACCTGATGTTCGCCCTGCAGGACGCCTCGGTGAAATGGCTCGTCGACGACTATCCGGTGGTCCAGATCCTGTTCGTCAGAAGCGCGGTCATCCTCGTTCTTTGCCTGGCGTGCGGCCCCCGTGGACTTGCGGTCAAGGCCGTCAGATCACCCATCGTAAAGGTCATGTTCGTGAGAACGGCGCTTCTGCTCGGCGCGTGGACGGCCTATTTCTCTGCCGCGCGAGACCTCAGCCTTCCGGAACTGACCACCCTTTATTATCTTTCGCCAGTGCTCATCACGACGCTGGCGATTCCTTTCCTGAAGGAACGCGTGACGACCATCCGGTGGCTTTCCGTCCTTCTGGGGCTCGCGGGGGTGCTCGTCGCCGTCAATCCGCTCACGCAGGGCTGGCGCCCGGATACGGCGACAGCCCTGGCTTTGCTCGCCGCGTTTCTCTGGGCGGTATCCACGCTGCTGCTTCGCAAATCCGCGATGGGGGAAAGAACCATTGTTCAGATGACGGTATTCAGTGCCTTGCTGGTTGCAGTCACGGGTGCCGTCTCGATTGGATACTGGAAACCCGTTTCCATCGGGGCGGCAGTGCTGATGATCCTTACCGGCGCCTTCGCGGCCGTCGGACAACTCGCCCTGTTCGAAAGCTTCCGGCGCGCGCCGGTTTCGGTTCTGGCGCCGTTCGAATACTCCGCGCTGGTATGGGCTTTCATCCTCGGTGCGGCAATCTGGGGAGATGTCCCGCATGCAAATGTTTTCGTGGGGGCTGGGCTGATCGTCATCGCCGGTGTCGTCGTCGTTCTGTTCGAGCGCAAATCCGCGTGAAACTGCGCGCCAGGTCATCCTTGACACGGTCTCGAAATACGCGTACCCCATGATCGATTGTCAACAATCGATCATGGGGTATAGATGTCGACGATAATCGTGGGAGCGGGGCCGGGCCTTGGTGCAGCACTGGCGATGCGGTTTGGACAAAGCGGTGAGCCTGTCGCGGTTATCTCCCGGACCGGCGAGTCCACCCGGAAACTCGTCAATGATGCCACCGCTCGCGGGATCAATATTCGTGCCTTCCAGGCAGACGCGCAATCCCGA
>Ga0182742_1003557_pt1 | contig 15068 bp, 10 predicted proteins | sample eDN5th37CBELigMG_FD_128880 | JGI IMG/M metagenome (GOLD analysis project Ga0182742, IMG submission 128880) | Enriched Miracle-Growth compost microbial communities from Emeryville, California, USA - eDNA 5th pass 37_C BE-Lig MG (version 2)... ...
CGGACAGGTGTCTCACTCTCATGGTACTGTTCCGGGGAGACCCCTCATCGGCGCGGAGATGCATCCCGCGAGACCTGCCTGAGGCCATGCGGAAACTTGCAGCCCGCTTTCCTTCGTAAGTGGAGGGTCTGCCCATGCGCGGTGGCGCTACTCATTTCCGGTGTCTGGCGGCCCTGCCTTTAACCCGGTTTTCCCCTGGTCGGAGAAGCCGGGATTTACTTTTCTGAGCGAATACGAGCGAAACGATTGTGGATCGAAACGTTGCCATAGCCACTGTTCTCATTGCAGTGATCATGTTTGTCTGGTTGTGGTGGCTCTCGCCTCCACCTCCGGCAGAACCTACGCTGCAAGAGCAACCTGTAGAAGAGACTCCAACCGTCGTTGAGGATCAGGAAACGAAACCTTCCGCTGCGGCTCCTCCTGTCGTAGCCGATTCTTTGCTGGCTGCTGCACTGCAGGGGCAGGAGCGTAGGATCGTTGTGGACCACGATCTGTATCAGGCCGTTTTCTCCACGCGTGGTGCCACGCTGACATCCTTCACGCTGAAGGAATACAAAAAGTTTGATCAGACGACTCCGGTTCAACTCGTCGATACGACCGGTCAGGGAGCACTCTCTCTCGTTTTCACGACTCCTACGAGCCGGGTTGTCGATACGCGATCGCTTTACTTCACATCGAACTTTCAAGGGGATACGATTCGTGTAGGGAATGAGCCCGTTTCGCTCACGTTCTCAACGAACATCGGCGATGGGTCGCTCCAGCAGACCTACGTGTTCCAGCCCGATGAGTACGAGGTCGGCCTGCAGGTCCGGAACCAGAATGATGCGAGCTTCATGACCAGCGAAGGGTATGAGCTGGTCTGGAATGGAGGCGTTCCATTCACGGAGAATGACCTGGAGACGGAGGCGCGTGCCACGGGGGCATTTGCTCGGAGTGGAGGTGAGATCGAAAATATCGGCCTGGACGAGGAGGAGCACGAAGAGCAGCGCCTGGCCGGTGAAGTTTCCTGGGTGGCCGTTAAGAACAAGTACTTCACAGCCGTAATGATTCCTTCGGCAGAGACACGCGGAGCGCTGCTGATCGGTGAGCGCACGGGAAACGTTGGAGAGGATTATACGGTCAGTCTCCTGATGCCTCGCCCGGAGAATGGCTCGGATGACTTTCGCCTCTACATCGGCCCGATGGAGTTCTTCCGGATCTCGCAATACAATCTCGGGCTCTACGGGATGGTGGATTACGGGTGGGACTCTTTCGAATGGATAACGCGTCCGCTCGCTCAGTTCATCTTCATTCCGGTATTCGAGTTTCTGGGGCGGATCATTGGCAATTACGGGATCGTCATCATCCTGTTTGCCTTCCTGATGAAGATCGTGCTCTACCCGCTCACGAAGTCGTCCTACGAGAGCATGGCGCGGATGCGGGAGTTGCAGCCGAAGATGGAGGCCATCAAGGAAAAGTACGCAGACGACCCACAGAAGCAGCAGGAGGCCATCATCCGGCTCTACAAGGAGACGGGGGTCAACCCGCTCGGGGGATGCCTCCCGATGCTGGCGCAGTACCCGATCCTCATCGCCCTGTGGCAGTTCTTCCCCTCCGCACTCGAAATCCGCCAGCAAAGCTTCCTCTGGGCTGACGACCTTTCCGCGCCGGATGTGATTTTGCAACTGCCGTTCACGATTCCGCTCTACGGCGACTTCGTGTCCGGCTTTACATTGCTCATGGGGCTCTCGCTGATTGTTCAGATGCGGCTCCAGACACAACCTTCGACCAACCCGCAGGCCAAGGTATTCACGTATGTGATGCCTGTCATGCTCTTCCTGTTCTTCAACCGGTTGGCTTCGGGTTTGAGCTTGTATTATCTCGTGTTTAACATCCTTTCCGCTATCCAGCAGAAGTTCATTAACAAGCGACTGGAGAAGAAACACGGCATTCCGGAGACGAACGGGAAAGCGGTCCGTGAGGAGGCGCTCAAGGCATCGCGCCGGGAGAAAAGCGGAAAGCGGTCCAAGAGAGCGCGTACGTGATGGGTGGGACGGCCATGACGTCGTTCCAGGATACGATCGCTGCGATTGCTACTGCGCGGGGCCGGGCCGCTCTCGCTATCGTCAGGCTGAGCGGGCCGGATGCCGTTCGCATCGCGGATGCGGTAGTGCGTGGGCCCGATCTCCAGGCAGCGGCGTCTCACACGGCACATTTCGGCTATGCGGTCGCGGCGGACGGGACTGACATCGATCAGGTAGTCGCGACGATCTTTCGTTCTCCACGTTCTTCGACCGGGGAGGATGTGGTGGAGATTACCTGTCACGGTGGGGATTTCGCCTCCCATCTCGTGCTGCAGAGTCTTGTGGCCAACGGAGCCCGCTTTGCTGGGCCGGGAGAGTTCACGCAACGAGCCTTCCTGAACGGCAAGATGGATCTCGCTCAGGCGGAAGCCGTCGCGGATCTGATCCACGCCTCGTCATCGCTGGCGCATCGGGTGTCTCTTTCACAGTTGAAAGGCCGGTATTCGGATCTCTTGAAAGCTCTTCGCGAGGAACTGGTCGAGCTCACCGCCCTTATCGAACTGGAGCTGGATTTCTCGGAAGAGGATGTAGAGTTCGCCAACCGGGAGCGGCTCGAGGAGCTTCTGGACCGTAGCGGCCGCACGCTGCACGAACTGCTGAACTCGTATCAGATCGGAGCGGTCATCCGTGATGGGGTGCGTGTCATTATCGGTGGCAGGCCGAATGCGGGCAAGAGCACGATGCTCAATGCGTTGCTGGGTCGAGATCGTGCTATTGTGAGCGATATTCCCGGTACGACACGCGACGAGATCGAAGCCGAGACCGAGATAGGCGGGCTGCTCTTCCGGTTCATCGATACCGCCGGGCTGCGTGATACGGAGGATGTCATCGAGGCGGAGGGCGTCCGGCGTGCGCAGGAGTCGATTCGTACAGGCGACGTACTTCTGTATCTATTTGACCTCTCGACCGGGCTGGATGAGAATGAATGCACATTCGTGCGCGATATACGGCAATCTCAGCCCGATCTGCCCATCATACTCGTGGGTAACAAGCGAGACCTGGCTCCTAGCGGGGAATATTCAGCTCCTCTGGACCTTCCATTTTTTGCCGTCTCTGCGGAGCTTGGCCGTGCGAACCCGGACGAGTTGCAGCCGCTCGTGGATGCGCTGGTCGAGACGGTAGCCAGAGGGTTGAGTGAAGCATCGGCGTCACCCGTCGTCGTCAACCAGCGCCATCGCGAACACCTGGGGCGCGCTCTGGAAGCTGTGAGAAATGCGCGGCGCGCGCTGGGCGCGAACACATCAGGCGATGCGCTGGTTCTGGATCTCCGACTTGCCCTGCATGAACTCGGAGCCATCACCGGAGAGATCACGAACGAAGACGTGCTGGACCAGATCTTTTCCCGGTTCTGTATCGGGAAATAGGAGGGGAGCCACCTTCCGGTTTTCCATGTTCTGGTTGCTGGAGTGGACCTCTGGGGCGTGCTGGACCTAGTAGATCCTTTCGGGCGTAGAATGGCACAGTTTACACACTTGTAGATGGTTGTGTGGTGGGGAGAATAGCCGGCTTCGGCTTCCGGTGCAGAGGAGTCGTTACGTGCCGGAACCCCTTTGATTATTTGCCGACAGTGGATAGCTGATAGCCAGCCATGAATTATTTCGAATACGATGTTATCGTAGTGGGGGGAGGGCACGCCGGTTCTGAGGCGGCAGCGGCGGCGGCGCGTATGGGAGCGCGCACCCTGCTGATCACGATGAACCTGCAAGCCATCGGCCAGATGTCCTGCAATCCGGCTATCGGCGGGATCGGAAAGGGACAGATCGTGCGGGAGATCGACGCGCTGGGCGGGATCATGGGTGTCGTCACGGATCGTACCGGCATCCAGTTTCGCATGCTGAATCAGGGGAAAGGACCAGCGGTCTGGAGTCCTCGTGCCCAGAGCGACCGAATGGCTTATGCCGCCGCCGTTCGGGAAGAGCTCGAGTCCATTCCGAACCTCTTCATGCGCGCCGACATGGTGACCGACGTGCTTGCTGAAGAAGGCCGGGTCGTTGGGGTCGTGACGCAGCTCGGCCAGACATTCACGTGCCGGTGCGTTGTGCTTACGAGCGGCACGTTCATGAACGGCACCATTCATATCGGCGAACGGAAGTACGGGGGCGGTCGCATGGGCGAAAAGGCGTCCACAGGTCTTACGGCTTCCCTGGAGCGGCTCGGGTTCGAAAGCGGACGTCTCAAGACGGGTACTCCGCCTCGTGTCGATGGCCGCACGATCGACTATGCGGCTCTTGACGAGCAACCCGGTGATCCGGAGGCCAGTCCGTTCTCCTATCTCACGGATGCATTGCCGGCGGATCAGATCAGTTGCTGGTTGACCTACACCAACACGAAGACCCACGATTTGCTGCGTACCGGGTTCGACCGGAGTCCTATGTTTACCGGTCGGATTCAGGGCAGAGGACCGCGTTACTGCCCCTCGATCGAGGATAAAATCGACCGGTTTGCAGACAAAGACCGGCATCAGATCTTCCTGGAGCCGGAAGGTCGCGCCACGCACGAGGTATACGTCAACGGCTTTTCGACGAGCCTTCCGGAAGAGGTCCAGTTTGCCGCGCTGCGGACGATTCCCGGCATGGAACATGTACACATGCTCCGGCCCGGCTATGCGATCGAGTATGATTACTTCCCCCCCTACCAGGTACGCTATAGCCTGGAGACGAAGCTCGTGGAAGGGCTCTTCTTTGCCGGCCAGATCAATGGCACGACCGGCTACGAAGAAGCGGCGGCGCAGGGGCTCATTGCCGGTATCAATGCAGTACAGCGGTTGCGGGGTGAAGAGCCGCTCATCCTGAAACGATCCCAGGCGTACATCGGTGTGCTCATCGATGACCTCGTAGCGAAGGGGACGGACGAACCCTACCGGATGTTTACCTCCCGCGCAGAACACCGCATTCTGCTCCGGCAGGACAATGCGGATCAGCGACTGACCGGGATCGGATATGACCTGGGGCTTGCGTCCCGTGAGCGGTACGACCGGATGGTACGCCGAAAAGAAGCGATAGAGACCACACGGCGCAAGTTGGAGGAGACCAGTGTCTCGCCCGAACGGGTCAACGGTTATCTGGAACGTGTCGGTACCACACCGATTCAGCAGCCCGAACGGATCGCGAAGCTGGCGCTTCGCCCGCAGGTATCCCTGGCCGACCTGCTCGAACATACCGGGTTGAGGCATGAAGTCGTGACCTCGGTGCCGGGACTCGAACGTACCGAAACGCTGGTCGAGATCGAGCTGAAATATCAGGGCTATCTGGAGCGCGAGCGGGAGATGGTAGAGAAGATGCAGCAACTCGAATCGTGGCGCATCCCGCCGGGCTTCGAGTACAGTAAGCAGAACAATATCACTATGGAAGCCCGCGAGAAGCTGTCGAAGATCCAGCCGGAGAACCTTGGCCAGGCTTCTCGTATCAGCGGCGTGAGTCCCTCGGACATTTCTGTGCTGATGGTGCTACTAAAACGGCAGGGCATTAAGCCGCAGGGCGACGGTGCATCGGCTGATGTGTCTGAGTTCGAGGTCTCGGTACCTGAATCCTGAGCGTATCCATGCAAGAAGGCATTCGGGATCCATTTGATGCCCTCACGTCCGATCAGCGTGAAGCCCTCGCTGCGTATGCGGATCTGCTGCGGTCGTTCAACCAGAAAATCAACCTCATCTCACGCGAGAACCAGTCCGATATCATGGCGCGGCATATCCGGCATGTGCTGGCGCTCGCTGTGCGCTCCTTTCCTGCCGGGAGCAGCGTCGTGGACTGGGGGACGGGGGGTGGTTTGCCGGCCATCCCGCTTGCCATATGCTTTCCGGACGTGATGTTTCACGCCGTGGATGCCGTCGGAAAGAAAATCCACGCTGTTCAGGCGATGGCGCGTAGACTCGGGCTCACGAATTTGCGCGCGTGGCACGCTCGCGCGGAGCAGTGGAACGGCTACGCTCATTATTCGGTATCGCGCGCAACAGCGCCGCTCAGCGATCTCTGGGGCTGGCACGTCCGCGCGCGCGAATCGCTTGGTACCGAGGTGGACGAATCATTCTGGAAGCCGGGCTTGCTGTGCCTCAAAGGCGGCGACCTGACCGGCGAGATTGCACAGCTACAGGAGGACTTCCCGAATACACGCGTGGAGTCGACGGAGTTGAGCACCATTCTGGGAGCGGGCCGCTTCGAAGAGAAGCTGTTGGTGCAGGTACGAGACTAAGCTCTGGACAGGCATTTACATCATTTGTACGGCCTGTACCGGCACATTTTGCTATACTTGGACGTGTGCATATTTCTACTCGAATAACTTGCGCTAAATGAGCAATCAGGATCGCGTACTAAACCGGACGGAGCGGCTTTTCGCGATGATTCTGCTCCTGCAGAACCGCCCGAACATGACTTCACGCGACCTGGCGGAGTATTTCGGGGTGAGCCGGCGCACAATCTTTCGCGATCTCCGTGCGCTGAGCGAGTCCGGGGTTCCTCTGACCTACGCGGAGGGAGGTGGCTACGAGATTCTCGAAGGCTACCAGCTTCCGCCGCTCATGCTCTCTGCTCGCGAAGCCGCAACGCTCCTCATTGGCACCGAGTTCATGAAGCTCCAGTCGGATGCCTCCCTACGTGAGGATGCGGATAAGGTGGGTTTGAAGATAAAGTCTGTGCTTCCGGACGAGGTGCGGAGCTATATCGAGCGCCTCCAGCAGCGGACAGTGCTAGACCCCTACTGGCTCAGCGGAGTCCAGGCGAGCGACGAAGAGGAGGGGAGGTGGTACGAGATCAGTCAGGCGGTGGCGGGCCAGCGTTCCGTGCTTATGGAGTATTACGTTCCGAGCCGCGACGAAGTCACCCGACGCACTGTGGACCCGCTCGGGCTCGTGTACTATACCGATCACTGGAACCTGATTGCGTTCGACCATCTTCGTAAGGACATCCGTAATTTCCGCCTGGATCAGATCCGCACGATGCGGGTGTTGAACGAGCGGTTTACGCCTCCGGCAGGCTTCAGCCTGGAAGCGCACCTGAGAGAACGCGGGGCGAGGCCGAACAATAAACGTATCCAGATTCTTTTTGCACCGCAAGTATACCGATGGGCCAGGCCGAGCATTCCGGCCGCGATCGAAGAGGAGCGGGAGACGCCGGAGGGGACGGAGGTCACGTTCTATTTTGAGAACCTGGACTACGTCGCACACTGGCTCCTCCGCTACGGCACGAGGGCGCACGTACTGGAGCCGGATGAACTGAGGGAACTTGTGCGGAAGGAGGCACAAGCCGTCGCGGAGCAGTACTGAGTCCAATATTCAAGAACCGCTTGTTGCCCCATTAGCGGGGCTGCAAGGAGTCTTTGCTATTGGGTGATCGTAAACGCGTTTGAAATACGTTTTTCTATAGGAAGGATATCCTTATTGTCGCTTAGATCTTTGGTAGATCTTATATGCCAGACCAGACGGTATGTCCCCGGCAGGTTTTCTACCTCTGAGTCAAGAACAGAAAACGGAATAGCTACCGTGTAGGTGCCTCCAGGCTTTACGTGTATAGGGTCGCGACCAACAAGAACGCATGTAGCCGTATATGCGTCAACCCAGCCTTCGTTAGTGCGTTTTTCGAAGCTGAACGGTGGGATGTCCCGAAAACACTGCGGCATGAATACATCGCTTTGGGTTCGATTGACGTAGCTCGTCTCCACTTTGAGAATGCCCATAGCTGTAACTTCCGCAATCGAATAGACCTGTTTACGGGTTGTGATTGGAGTGTTTTCCATAAAAAGCCCATCTCCTGATTCGCTAGGAAAGTCTTTCCCCGGCTCAACGAGTTGATGGCAACCGACCAGAGAGGTCGCGAGCAGTATGTAAATGCAGTACCTCATGATGAAATTGTCTAGTTGACAGATATGGGTCAGAGGAGCAATCATGCCGCTCGAATTAATAGAAACTAAGACCGTTGTTCCCTATCTCGCTTTTGACATACCCAATGTGGCTAAAAGAGAAACTCGTGCCAGGAATACCTCCCCACAATATCCCCTCTAACCGTATATTGTCACCCGAGTAATTTGGTGCTGGCCACTGGAAGACAGGTGACCCGCTATCGCCATGGTCAGCCCAGCCATTGACAGTAAATTGACAAAGCAGACGATAAGAGGTGCCATTTACGTAATGATCCTGACATGTCGTTGAAACGGGACCGTACGTCCATCCTGATCTTGCACCTACCTTGTTAACCACTCAGCCGATGTATGGATGCGACTGGGCATAGCTAACAATATTGAAAGAGGAGCTGATTGTGGAAGAACCCGGGGAGCTTTGAGACCGAGATGTTGTTTTAGCAATTCCTCCGAAGTCGTCGCTGACCCCGGAGTAGTACCGAGCAAGAGCGCTGTCGCTATAGCGGCATTTATAAAGTGACGGACAGGGGTAACCTGTGAAGCCCCCATAATCGTCTACCTCATAGCCGATGTCGCTGGAGCCTGCTTCTGGTTGGCGAAATACCATACCATCAATTATGCCGAAGTCTTCGGTACAATGAGAATTGACTACAAAATAAGCATAGCCGTCTGATTGATATCTGGCATTAAATCCCATTGTACACCAATTGTCAGTTCCCCAATAGTCTGTAAAGCCTATTTGTAATCCTCCTACAGTGGGTCTCACCTGGCTGGTCAGACTTTGAAATGGAACTACGGGAGGTGATTTTATGACTATAATGGCGTCGGATGGAATATCGAGTTGCGTTAATCGATCCTGCACTTCGTCTGATGAGGCATCGTCGCTAATAGAAATAGCAACTTTATTTATGCGCTCATCAATATCTAAAGCGTGGACGCCTGCGACACCTAACAATTCACGTGCTTTGATCCGAAAAGTTTGAAGTTCGGCAAAGTCATAATCGGCCTGAACAATTTGCAACTCTGCATTCTGAATACGCTCACGGACCTCACTTCCATATACTTTCTCTAGTTCATTCCCAATTAAGGTTACAACTTCCGCTTGTGCCTTACCGCTCTTTAAAAATACTGTGGGTCTGCGATCTGCATCTAAGAAGAAGCCCCCAAAGCCTGGTACGACATTCACTATGCCTGCAAGCTTGTCATCAAGAGATTGCAGAACTCTTGGGCCTTCAGTTACTTTTGAATTGTTGCTGAAGGGCGTGTTCGCGTGATCTGAGATGTCCGTATTCTCAACGGGAGCAACTGCTTGGTCACAGCCACTTAGAATAAAGAGTACCGCTATGAGCAGCGTTGCGCTGAGCTTGAGAGTAGTGGGAGTTCCGGGCATGTCATTCTTTACGCCTCCACGTTGGTGTTAGTCAATGGAAAGCATGCTCCTGACATTCGCAGAAGATGTAGTACCCATACCTCAATTAAGTATACATGTGTATATGAGTTTATCAACTATTTCCTACGGCCCATTTGACAGTTGACTGTTTTAAAGGCGAAAATAACAACAGCATGGATCACCTGTAACAAGATTGTTACAGGTGATCCATGCTGTGATCGAAGTATGTCGAGGAGTTAGATGTCTCTGGTGGGCGAGAACACGAAGGTGAATCCGACTCAACACCTCGGCCGCCATCGAGGAGGAGCGGGACACGCCGGAAGGAACGGAGGTCACGTTCTATTTTGAGAACCTGGACTACGTCGCACACTGGCTTCTCCGTTTTGGTACGAGGGCGCACGTACTGGAGCCGGATGAGCTGAGAGACCTCATCCGAAACGCGGCGAAGGCTATTGCAGAGCAGTACTAACTTGACTGGCACGTTCCCTGGCCGATGGAGGGTGCGCTACGGGTTCTGTTTCTGCCCGAGGATCCCTGTGTGTCATCTGGGTTCAGTTGGAAGCGGAGGGGTCTCGCAAAACCGCCTACAATTCCCTCTGGCGAACGCAAGAGCGAGCCTATGTTATGCCCTGGGTCAAGGCCGGATCTCGCGTTACAGGCTGGTTTCTGAAGGTCGATTTTTTGACGCGTCCTGAAAGAATATTGACAGGACGGGCCGGTTGAACCGCAAGACCGTTCAGTCTGCCGAAGCTCATGCGGGTGCCGCCGCGGCGGGCGTCAGCTTGCCGATGACGTCACGTGCGACCTGAAGGTCTGGTACGTCCTGCACGATGGCGCGCACGCGTTTGCCGGGACCTTCCTTGATCACGTATCGCCGGTCGAGGTCGTTGAGGTGGGCCAGCAGCGGATGGAAGATGTGCTCATAGAAGTATGGGTCTTCTTCCAGCGAGGGCATCTCCAGAAAGAGCCGGTGATTCTTGAACGTGATCTTCGGCAGTCGCAAGCCCTGTGCTTCGGCCTTCAAACGTGCTGCGATGAACAGGTTCTCTGTTTCCCCGGGAATCTCCCCGAAGCGATCGGCGAGTTCCGCTCTGATTTCTTCGAGGTCTTCCTCCGTTTCGGCTTCGCTGATCCGTCTGTAGATGTTCAGCCGTTCGACGTTGTTGGAAACGTAGTGGCTCGGAATGAAGGCATCCTCATCCACGTCTACCGTCGTCTCTTCGGGCCGGGGTATGGGAGCGGAGTTGAACAACTCGGGAAACTCTTCTGCTCTCAACTCCTGGACGGCCTCATCAAGGATCTTGTGGTACGTCTCGAAGCCGATATCCTCGATGAAGCCGCTTTGCTCGGCACCAAGCATATTGCCGGCACCTCGTATATCGAGGTCACGCATGGCAATGTTGAAGCCGCTTCCCAGATCGCTGAACTCCTCGACGGCCTGGAGACGCTGGCGTGCTTCGCGTGTAAGGCCGTGGACGGAAGGGACCAGAAGATAGCAGAACGCTTTGCGGTCGGAGCGTCCCACGCGCCCACGCAACTGATGGAGTTCGGAGAGGCCGAACCGTTCCGCATGGTTGATGATGATGGTGTTTGCGTTCGGAATATCCAGGCCGCTCTCGATGATGTTCGTAGAGACCAGCACGTCGTACTTGCCTTCCACGAAGTTCAGCATCACTTTCTCCAGTTCAGCCGGCTTCATCTGCCCGTGTGCCACGCCGATGCGGGTATCTGGAACGATGGCACGGATCATGGCTGCGATCTCATCGATGGTCTGCACGCGGTTGTGGATGAAAAAGACCAGACCGCCGCGGCTCGTTTCGTACTTGATGGCATCCCGGATGAGGTTCTGATCGAACGTATGGATCTCGGTCACAATGGGTTGCCGGTTCGGTGGCGGTGTGCTGATGATCGAGAGATCACGGGCACCCATCAGGGAGAACTGGAGTGTGCGGGGGATGGGAGTGGCCGTTAGCGTGAGGGTATCGACCTGCGCCCGTAGTGTGCGGAGGCGCTCCTTGACAGCCACACCAAACCGCTGTTCCTCATCAATGATGAGGAGGCCCAGGTCTTTGAATTTCACGTCTTTAGAAGCCAGTCGATGGGTGCCGATGATGATGTCCAGTTCTCCTTTCTCAAGCTTCTTAAGCGTTTGCTTCTGCTCCTGAGTGGACCGGAACCGGGACAGACTGTCTATGCGGACGGGGAAGTTGGCCAGGCGTCGCGAGAACGTTTCGTAATGCTGCTTGGCGAGGATCGTAGTGGGGACGAGTACGGCAACCTGCTTCCCATCCTGCACGGCTTTGAATGCCGCGCGCACGGCGATCTCTGTCTTTCCAAAGCCCACGTCTCCACATACGAGCCGGTCCATGGGGGTCGGTTGTTCCATGTCTTCCTTCACGGCCTCGGTCGTAAGCGCCTGATCGGGCGTGTCTTCGAACTGGAACGATGCCTCGAGTTCGCGCTGCCAGATGGTGTCTCGGGAGAACGCGAAGCCCGGCGATGCCTTGCGTGCTGCGTAGAGCTTGATCAGGTCTCGTGCAATGTCCTTGACGCGCTTCTTCGCTTTCGCTTTCGTGCGCTCCCACTGCCCGGACCCGAGTTTCGTGAGTTTTGGTTGATGTCCTTCTTTGCCAGTGTATTTGTGCAGTTTGTGGAGGGCGTTTACGTTGACGTATAGCACGTCATTGTCCGCGAACAGGACACGTACGGCCTCGCTTTTCCTGTCACGAACCGTTATGCTCTCCATGCCGGCGAACTTGCCGATGCCATAATCCACGTGGACCACAAAGTCGCCGGGGCGGAGGTTCTGTACTTCCCGCAATGTGAGGCCGCCCTGCACTTTTCTGCGTTTCCGTGCAGTCGGTCGATGGTAGCGATCGAAAATCTGGTGGTCGGTATAGACGGCCAGATTGAGTGCAGCCATCTCGAACCCTTCGTGGATGGATTCCACGAGCATGCGAACGGGGAGCGTGTTTTCCTCCAGTTCGAGCAGTTCGTGCAGCCGGGCTTCTTGTGCCCGGCTGTCGCACAGGATGTACGTCTCGATGCCTTGATTTCCGTTCTCTTTCAGGCGGTTCCGCAGCATACCGATGTTGCTGTTGAATGCGGGCTGCGGGCGAGCATCGACGTGTATGACCTGTGCAGGCTGCTCGTGGAGAAACGTTCCGAAGTAGACACGCTGATGGGCTTCGATGGCGTGGCGGAGGGTTTCGCCACCACTGAAGTGGATTTTCGGCGGAAGGAGGGGCGTTTCCGATTCGCTCGGGGCTGCTTGATAGGCCTCCTGGGCGTGTTCGAAGAGGGTGTCCGCCTGATCGAAGACACGTGCCGGGTCGAATACGACGAAGAGCGTATCTGTGGGGAGATAGTCGAAGAGTGTCGTGTAACGTGTCGTCGTGCCTGCAGTTACTTGCTCCAGGTTGGGCACGAGGCGGGCCGAGGTAAGGCGGCTTACGGAGCGCTGGGTACGTGGGTCTATCTCTCGAATCGAATCGATCTCATCTCCGAAGAACTCGATGCGAATCGGGAAATCGCCTGCGTACGGGAAGATATCCATAATGCCGCCGCGTAGGGCGAGCTCTCCAGGCTGCTCTACGAACTCGACGCGGTTGAAGCCCTGTCCTATCAGGCGTTCGATGAGATCGTCGGGGTCGACAGATTCGCCCGTACTGACAATCGTGGTCTCTTGCTGAAGCGTTTCGCTGGAGGGGACGTTTTCGTAAACGGCTTCTGCGCTCGTTATGATAATCGGGTGCTCGACGCCACCGATTTGCTGGAGGAGGTCGCTTCGCCGGATGAGGTTTGTCGGATCGACAATCTCTTCCTGGTCGTACGGGCGCTGTCCACTTGCCGGAAACTGCAAGAGGCGAGGTGTGGCGCCCAGAATCTGCTCGACGTCACTATAGACATAGGAGGCCGCTTCCTCGTCCGTTACGAGGCAGAATACAGGGCGATTGATTTCTCGTGCAAGCGTGCTGATCAGAAAGGCCGGGATGGAACCGGAGGCGGCCTTGATGTGGATCGAGGTAGCGGCGGCTTGGCCGCCTGTCAAAGCGTCGATCAGAGTTCGGGCATATTCCGACTCTGCTATGATTCGTTCAATCGCGTTCAGGGACACGGGAGTGGTCTTCTACTTCCTGCTTCAAAAAACTGCCGAACTACGTACGCCTGATGACGCGAGTGTTCCACGTGAAACATGTTAAGAATGCACGTTGCCCACGCTCGGTGTGTTCACGATGGATTTAACGCAACGCGTACGAATCCGTTGGCGCGGGCCAGGCGTTCGCGCGCTTCTTCCGCTCCGACTCCGGCAAGAAGCATAACCAGTGCGGTTTTGACGTGACCATCTGCCTCGCGGAGCGCGTTCTCCGCTGTTGAGTAATCCACCCCGGTAGCCGTCATGACGATGCGCTTGGAACGTTCGACCAGTTTCAAGTTCGTCATCTGCAGATCTACCATCATGTTCTCATAGACCTTGCCAAGGTGGATCATGGATGCTGTCGTGATCATGTTGAGCACGAGCTTCTGTGCCGTGCCGCTCTTCATGCGGGTTGATCCCATGATGACCTCGGGCCCGACTACCGGGCAGATCGCCACGTCGACATCCAGCGTAAACTCTGTGCGTGGATTGCACGTCACAAAGAGGGTCTTCGCGCCGCGGAGGCGGGCATACTTCACAGCGCCAACTACGTACGGAGTTCGGCGACTGGCCGCGATACCGCATACAACGTCTACCGGGCGCAGGTTCAGTTGTTCGAGGTCTTTTGCTCCATTCTCTTCTCTGTCTTCCGCCCCTTCCTGTGCCTTGAACATGGCCTCTCGGCCACCTGCAATCAATCCTTGCACCATCTCCGGCGGTGTGCCGAACGTTGGCGGACATTCCGAAGCATCGACTACGCCGAGGCGTCCGCTCGTCCCCGCACCTGCATAGATGAGCCGTCCTCCGTTGCGGAACGCATCGACGACGATGTTGACGGCTTGCTCGATATAGGGGATCTCCTCACGCACGGCAATGGGTACGCGGTGGTCTTCCGTGTTGATGATCTCCAGAATGTCTCGAACGGAGGCCGTGTCGATGTGCATGGAGCGGGGATTCCTCTGCTCGGTGGCAAGGGCGCGAATTTCTTAGAAGAGGGTCGTCTCAGCCATAAAGGAGTATGTGGAAAAGAGAGTGGTTTGTAGCAGTCAGTCGGGGCCTCAAGGGGCGTGCTGCCGAAGGGTAGTGGTCAGGCAGAAGGCTCGTTGTAAATAGTCATAATAGGGTTTCGTGTGCGGAGACTTGCGCAGATGAAACGCACGGGGGTTCCCGCTGGTGGCAGTGATGCCAGTGGGCAGTCTGTTAATGCTGGCAAGCGTGGGGCATTGGTTCCATTGAAATGTTTTGAACGATTTTACGCTGCGCGCGTATCGAAAGCCCGGAATCGAGGTCGCTCCGATTCCGGGCTTCTCTCGTCATTATTTCGCTTTGCATGCACATCCGCTCGCTCCGGCTGGTTTCATTTCGTGCTCACGCTGATAGCACGCTTCGCTTTGCGCCGAAGGTCAATTTGCTTTACGGGCCCAATGGGGCGGGGAAGACGAATGTTCTGGAGGCGATCCATTACCTGTGCCTCGGGAAAAGCTTCCTGGCATCCAAGGATAGTTACGCACTCCGCAAAGGTGCCCCGTTCTTCGAAATAGAGGGGCGGTTTGAAAGCGATAACGGACGCGATGTGACGATGCGGCTTGCGTACGTGCCTGTGGAAGGGAAGCGGATTTTTGTCAATCGC
>Ga0182742_1003561_pt1 | contig 15064 bp, 15 predicted proteins | sample eDN5th37CBELigMG_FD_128880 | JGI IMG/M metagenome (GOLD analysis project Ga0182742, IMG submission 128880) | Enriched Miracle-Growth compost microbial communities from Emeryville, California, USA - eDNA 5th pass 37_C BE-Lig MG (version 2)... ...
GCAGGCCGTGCTTCAGGGCGTTGAGCCGCGAGCGCGCCTTCCCCTCGGCCGTCTTCGGCCCCCGACTTTTTTGAGCGTTGGCGCGATTGGCCCGGATCTGAGCTTCGGTGGCCATGGTCGATCATCTCCTCGGAGCATTGGCGATGGGGCTTCCTCCAAAGGGACGATCAACAAATCGCGCCTGGAAATTTCACGAAAATCGGAATTCCGAGCGGATTTTGAGATGAGCGGCCGCGGCTAATTCCCTCGGCGGTCGGCTCGGACGCCAATCGGGAGATTGGCGTTCCCAGGGAAGAGAAGGCGATCCGAGGGGTATGCGGCGAAGGCGAGGCGATCTCTCCACTCGATTAGCCGGCGTCTCGGAAATCAGCCTCGGCCACATGGTTTTCGCGACTTCCGCCCGGCCTCCTTCTTCTCCGAGGGTCGAATCAGGTTCCCCTTCGTGGTCGCGTCGTTTCCGCCGGGCTTGATTTATGTTGAAATACGACGTCCAGACGATCAGGGTGGTGACGTGAGAACATTCGAGCATCCGAGCGGAGAATCCAGATTCCCATGGCAACTCAAACGTCCGCCCCGCTCTCTTCGGTCACCCTGCCGCGCGTGCTGGGGCCGACGGCCGCGTACTGCGTCGTGGTTGGCTCGGTCATCGGCTCGGGGATCTTTCTCGTCCCGGCGAACGTCGCCCGGGAAGTTCCTTATATCGGCGGGATCATCCTGGTCTGGATCGTCGGCGGCCTGTTCACGACCGCCGGCGCGCTGACGATGGCCGAGATGGGGGCGATGATCCCTCGGGCGGGCGGCCCCTACGTTTACCTTCGGGAAGCCTATGGTCCGATCCCGGCGTTTCTCTTCGGTTGGACGGAGTTCACCATCGCGCGGGCCGGGTCGATGGCGACCGTGGCCGCGGCGTTTTCGCGATACTTCGTACAGATCGTTCCGCCTCCCCCTTCGGTTAACGGGATCGTCTGGCAAGCCTTGGTGGCGATCGCGGCGATCGGGAGCGTCGCGACGATCAACATCCTGAGCACCCGAAACGGCGGCGGGCTTCAAGTTCTGGGCACCGCGCTGAAGGTCGGAGGACTACTCGCGCTGGTGGCTCTGCCGTTCGCGTCTGGAGGGGGCGATATCGGCAACCTCTCGCCGCTCTGGCCCGAACAGCTCGGCGGCTCGATCTTCACCGGGTGCATGGCGGCGATCGTCGGCGTTCTGTGGGCCTACGACGGCTGGATGAACGTCACCCCGTTGGCTGAGGAGATTCGAGACCCCGAGCGCAACATCCCTCGAGCCATGATCTTCGGCATGTCGACCCTGATCGCCATCTACTTGGCGACGACCCTGGCCTATCACTACGTTCTGCCGATTCCCGAGGTCGCCGCCGCCAACGAGTCGTCGGGCGGAATCGAGAAGGCGGTCGCGGCCGTCTATTGCCGTAACCTCGTTGGTCATTACGGCGTGGTGGCGATCTCGATCCTGGTGATGTGCTCGACCTTCATCACGCTCAACGGGAACGCCCTGGCGGGCCCTCGAGCTTACTTCGCGATGGCCCGCGACGGCATGTTGCCGAAATGGTTCTGCCGCGTCCATCCGAGCCGACAGACCCCCGCCTCGGCGGTGCTCGCCCAAGCCGTTTGGTCCATTGGCCTGACGATCCTGGGCGCGACCCTGATCCTGGTTCCGCCGCCCGGCCCCGAGGCGGGAATCCCCGCGTTCATGGCCTCCGCCTGGGCCGCCGCGCACAAGACGCCCCTGTACGACATCCTGTTCACCTATGTCATCTTCGGCGCCACGGTCTTCTATCTGCTGACCGTCTCCAGCGTCTTCGTCCTTCGCGCCAAGCTGCCCGACATGCCCCGACCGTACCGGACTTGGGGATACCCGTTCACCCCCCTGCTCTTCGTCGTGGCGTCGCTGCTGCTCTTGGGAGACATGCTTCGCAACGAGCAGAGTCGAATGCAGGCCCTCGCCGGCGTGGGGCTGATTCTCCTCGGGCTCCCCGCGTATTACCTGTTTCGAGGCCGGAAAGCCCCGGACGCGCCGGTCTCTTGAACGGTGGTTTTTCCCAACGCCGCCGCGAGTCCAAGGACGGGGCTCGCGCCGGCGGCTTCGGGTTGGACCGTTACGAATCCATCCGCCGAACCGCCTCCTCGACCCCCGGCCGCTCCAGGTGGGGGAAGAGGTCGGCGAGCAGACTGGTGTTGAGCGAGAGGTCCGCCGGGCGCGGCTCCTGGAAAACCACGTCGGCCCGGCTGTTGGCCTGGACAAGCGCGGGATCGAGGCCGAGCGCTTGGGCGATCCGAGACATGAGATCGAACCGGCTGAGCCGCTCGCGACCTCCGACGTGAAGAATCCCCCGGCGCTCGGATCGAACGAGTTCGACGAGGATTTGCGCGGCGGTCTGAAAATCGAGGGGCGTGCGATACTCGTCGTTGAAGAATGTCTGGGGACTCCCCGCTCGAAGGCTCGCGAGCGAGCGGTCGAGGAACGTCTCGCGGCCGCAACGACTCGGCCCGTAGAGCAGGCAGAGGCGGGCGACGGCCGAGTTGGGGGCCTTCAGCGCCTCGATCTCCGCGTCGCGCTTGGTCTCTCCGTAGGCCAAGATGGGGCGGGGTTCGTCGTTTTCGGTGTACCAGGACCGCTCGCCGTCGAAGACCATGTCGGTCGAGGCGAAGACGAGCCTGCGTTCCCGATCGCCGCACCATCGCGCGATCCGTCGCGTCGCGTCGACGTTGACGACGCGCCCCCGCGCTGGGGCTCGACGGACTTGATCCGCGGCGCTGATGGCCGCGATGTGGAGAACGGCGTCGGGATCGGCCTTCGAAAGCTCGCGCTCGATGGCCGTTTCATCGGTCAGGTCGACGGGAATGAGCGGCGAGCCGCCCCAGTGTCCCCGGCTCGCTCCGCTCCAGGGGAAGACGGTCCACCCGGTTTGCCTGAGTGGTTGGAGCAGGTACGCCCCAACCTGTCCGCTCGCGCCCGTCACAACAACCCGCATGATCGCCCGCTCCCGTACTCACCCGCGCCGCGATGGAGAAAGCCTTGCAAGCGATCGCGGCGTCCGACCGATGATAGGCCATGCGGGGGCCCTCGGGAAACCACGAAAACAGCGCCGACCCGCTTCATTTGTCTTGAGCGACATGGGGGCGGCGATGGACGTTCGCAACGTGGCCTTGGACGACCTGGTTCTCGACCCGAACCTCAACCTCCGGGATCGGCTCGACGATTTCACGGTCGAACGCTACGCCGAAGCCTGGGAGCGCATGCCGCCGATCACGGTCTTCGACGTCGATCAGCGCTGGCTCGTGGCCGACGGCTTCCACCGGCACGCCGCGGCGGTCATGCTCGGGAAGCGGACGATCCCCGCCGAGGTCCGCGAAGGGTCGTTCAACGACGCCCTCGACTTCGTCTCCAGCGCCAACCTGTTCCACGGCCTTCCCCTCACCCGGGCCGAGCGGCGACGGGCCGTCGAGATCAAGCTACGGCTCCACCACGACTGGTCGGATCGGCGCACCGCCGAAGAGCTTGGCGTCTCTCGCGAGTTGGTCGCCAAGATCCGCAAGCAGTTGATCGAGGGAAATCAGATCCCCAACAACCCCGGGCGGATCGGCGCCGACGGCAAGCTCTACGCGACCGCGGGCCTTCCCCGCGATCCCAACGAACGCCTTCCCCGCGACCGCCAGCCGGAGGAAGCGCCCGAACGAGGCCGTCGCGGCATGAGCGCCTCCTCGGCGACCCCTCCCTGGGAGGACGAAGCCCCGTCGGCCGGCCCGGCCGCCGCGACCTTCGAGGACGACGCCCCCTTCGCCAACGGCGCGGATCCCAAGGCGTTCGCCACCCAGGGGCCGATCGAGGTGGTCGCTCCCTCGGTCGACGAGATGCTCGAAGTGATGGCGAAGCAGATCATCGAGGTCGTGACGTGGACCCAGGCCGAAGGGTTCGCCGAAGGCTACCACGACGCCTCGGCCAACGCCCGAGGGTTGTTCCACGCCGCCGTCATCAAGCTCGCCGCCCGCGCCGATCGGCTGCGGAGGGGGTAGGAGACCAGCGCTCAGACGACTTCGGACAGGACTCGGTCGGCCAGGAATCGTCCCTCCCGGGTCAACCGAACGCGGCGGCCGTCGTCTTCAAGCAGTCCCTCGGCGACAAACCGGGGGATCACCGGCCCAAGCAGGGCGTCGAGATCGAACCCGGTACGATATCGAAAATCGTCGCGATCGATCCCGAGCGCGGTTCGCCGAAACATCAACATGGCGGTCTCGCGGGCGTGGTCCTCCCCTTCGAGACGCTCCCTGGGACCGGTGGCGGGCTCGCCGGCCTCGATCCGCCGCAAGTAGGCCGGCAGGTTCCTCGTGTTGACCGTCCGGTCGCCGTCCGCGTACTGCGCCGCGCCCAGGCCCAAGCCCCAATAGGCGTCGTTCGCCCAGTAGACGAGGTTGTGCCGCGACTCGTGTCCGGGCCTGGCGTAGTTGGAAATCTCGTACATGAGCAGCCCGGCGCTTTCGAGCCGATCGATGACCAGCTCGTACATCAGGCGCTCCTCCTCCTCGCGAACCGGCTCGACGAAGCCCTTCTCAAGCTGCTTCCAGAGGTTCGTCCCCTTTTCGTACACCAGGCCGTAGCACGACAGATGGGACGGGTTGAAGCCGAGCGTCGTCTCCAAGTCCGAGCGCCAATCCTCGACCGTGGATCCGGGGACCCCGAAAATCAGGTCGAGGGACCATCGCGGGAACCGCTCCCGGACGATCTGGACGGCCGGGCCGACCTCCTCGGGCGCGTGGTCGCGCTCCAGGGCCGCGAGCAGCCGGGGTTGAAACGATTGCGCGCCGAGGCTGATCCGATTGACGCCCGCCTCGGCCATCACGTCGGCCTTCTCGGCGTCGAGCGTCCCGGGGTTCGCCTCGACGGTCCACTCGCCGCCGTCGTTCAGGGGAAGCCAGCGCCGGGTCATCTCCATCAGGCGGGAGAGCGCCGCCGCGTCCAACCTCGTCGGCGTTCCACCTCCAATGAAGATCGTGTCGACCGAACGAGGCCGGCCGAGCGTCATGCTCATCTCGCGCTCCAGGGCGTCGAGATAGCGATCGGCGAGGTGGTCGGCGCCGGCGAGCGACGCGAAGTCGCAATAGCCGCACTTGTGCGCGCAGAACGGGATATGGACGTAGGCCGCCCGGGGCAAGATCCACGGAACGTCGCGCGACGGCGGCGAGGGAGCCTCCCTCGCCGCGCTGGCGCTTGGGTCGCCGGCCGCCGCGCCGGCGGCCATTTCATCGGCGGGTCTCAACGAGGATCGCCCCCCCGGCCGAAGCGGAATGGGCGGGTTGTTCGTCAGGGGATCGCCTCCAAAAACCGCACTTCGGGAAGTTCGAGTTTGATCGCCTTCTCGATTGACATGACCGTCGTGATGATGGAGGAGCCGCAGCCAAGGCACGCGCCAAGCAGGCGGACCTGGACGATGTTGTCTTCATCGACGTCGACCAGCTCGACCTCGCCTCCGTCGGCGGTTAGGTCGGGGCGTACTTGCCGGTCCAGGACGTCTTCAATACGTTTCATCAACACGGATCGCCTCTCATCGGAGGAGAGCCGATCCGGGGTGTGAGTGTTCATCGGAGGCATGCTCAAGCGGGTCGTTTCGGAGGATGGAGGGCGCCAACGGGGGAAGCCCTCCGGGTCTGGTCCATCCGCGCGCGGGATCGAAACAGATTCAAACCAGCATGGTTCGGCTCCGACGATCCGCGCGTCCGGCCTCTGCTTAGAGTGTACGCTCCTAGGCAAGCGGATGGGAGACGATGTGTTTAATAATCGTCGCCATAGCCTCCGCCGCCGCCCTGATAACCGCCACCGCCGTTTCGGTATCCACCGCCGCCCGGCGTTCGGGGGCGGGCCTCGTTGACGGTCAGCCGGCGCCCTTCGTGGTCTTGACCGTCAAGGCTCTCGATCGCCGCCATGGCCTCGTCGTCGTTGGGCATCTCGACGAACCCGAAGCCGCGACTTCGGCCCGTTTCCCGATCACTGAGAACCTGCGCCGAGGTGACGGCGCCATATGGCTCGAACATCTCTTGAAGTTGCTCCGAGGTGACCGTGTACCTCAGATTCCCGACGTATAGCCTTTTCGCCATTGCACTCGCCCGCAACAGGCTCTCCACCGACCGAACAAAACGGAACCGCAAACGAGCTTCCGGCCGCCCGAGCGAATCGACGCGGCCGGGCTCGAACCCCTCCATCGCCGACGCCCGGGCCATTGGTCGGCCGGCCGAGAATCCAGGCGTCACGGCATGGAGCGACTGGCACTGTAGCCGGTTCTCACAAGGGGTTCAACAAAAAACAAGCCCAAAATCTCCGAAAGCTCCCGCGCGTCGCCAACCCGAAAAACGCGCTCCGCGCTTGCTTCGGCCCCGGTTCCCGCCGACATTGAGAGCGCGACGAACGAGTTCGACGGCGGCGTTCTCATCGAACTCGGCAGATAAAATTGAACTTTGACGAGGTGGTTGGCCATGCGAAGAATGGCGCGAAACGGTTTGGTCCAGTGCCTCGCGCTCGCCTGGAGCGCGACGGTTTGGGGAGGAGAGGGACGGCTGACGCTTCAGCCGTCGGCGGGAGAGCCGGTGGAGGCTCCGATCAGCATCCCGGTCCCCGGCTCTCTCGCGGAGGGGCGGTATCTCCTAACGACGCCCGAAGGCGGCTCGCCGGCGATTCCCGCGGTCGTGGTTGAGGAGGCCGAGCGGTCCTCGCTGATCTTCATCTCTCCCATGATCGCCGAGCCGACCACGTACGAGCTAACCAAGGTCGGCGGCGGATCGTCGGCCGAGGACGGCGTGACCTTCGTTCCCCAGGGCGAGAACCTCCAAATACTCGTTGATGGGAAGGAACTGGCCGTTCACCGCGTCGACGCCGGAGCCAAGCCGTTTCTCTTTCCCCTGATCGGCCCTACCGGCGATCCCTTCACCCGAGCCTACCCAATGGAGGAGGTCGAGGGGGAATCCAAGGATCATCCTCATCAGCGATCCTTTTGGTTCACCCACGGCGCGGTCAACGGCGTCGACTTCTGGAGCGAGATTAAGAACCACGGGACGATCCAGGAAACCGCCCGCTTCGTCGAGGCGTCGGGGCCTGTGCTGGGTCGCTTGAAGACCCGAGACGACTGGGTGGGGCCCGACGGCGTCAAAATCTGCGAGGATGAGCGCGTGCTGACCGTTTACGACACGCGAACCGTCCGCATCCTCGACTTCGACATCGCGATCAAGGCCAGCGAGGGCCCCCTGGTCTTCGGCGACACGAAGGAGGGAACCTTCGGCGTTCGGGTCGCCTCCAGCATGGACGTCGACCGCAAGAAGGGCGGGAAGATCCGCAACGCCGACGGACTCGAGGACGGCGCGACCTGGGGCAAGCCCTCGTCCTGGGTCGATTACTCGGGGCCGGTGGGGGACAAGACCGTGGGGATCGCCATCCTCAACGATCCGGAAAGCTTCCGTTATCCCACGCCTTGGCATGTTCGCACCTATGGATTGTTCGCGGCCAACCCATTCGGACTGCATGATTTCGGGATGGAGAAGAGCGGCGAGCATTCCCTGGCGAAGGGCGAGTCGATCCGGCTCGGCTACCGCGTGATCCTCCACGCCGGCGACGCCGACGCCGCGAGGATCGCCGATCAGTTTCGGGCCTATGCGCAGCCGCCGAACTATGAGCTGACGTTGGCCGAATGACCGGTCGCGCCCGGGTCGTCGCGATGAAACGTTCGAGACTCCGTGACGACCCCGTAAACCGGAACGTCGTGAGGCTCGACGGGCAGGGACTCGTAAACCTGTCCGTCGAACGCGGCGGCCCAGGTTTCGACCCCGTCGCGGAGCAAGGGGAGGAGGCGGTCGTAGTTCCCTCCTCCTCGGCCAAGGCGGTTGCGTCGCGCGTCGAACGCCACGCCGGGAACCAAGACCCAATCCACCTCGTCGGGAGCGACCTCTCGACACCCGGCGCGAGGCTCGAGGATCCCCAGCGTCCCCGGCTCAAGATCAACCCGGAGATCCCGGACCTCATGCAGAATCAGTCGACGGGCTTGGCGGTCGACTCGTGGGCAAATCAGGCGCTTCGAGGCTTTCAGAGTTCGCTCGACGAGCGGCGAAACGTCGATCTCCTCGGGGAACGCCTTGATGTAGAGCAGCGCCGATTCGGCGGCTCGATAGCTCGGAAGGTCGAGAATCGAGTCGAGGATCCGCGACTCCCACTCGGCCCTTGAGGCCGGATCAAACGCGAGGATCGTCTCGATCGTCGAGCGCCGCAGGGCCCGCTTTTGGAACTTCATCAGCGCCTCGGTCGCCGCGACGATGTGGGGAGGAAACGAAGAAGCCCGCGGCTCCCCGTCGAAACGGAGGCGCGGGCTTGAAAAACCTCCACCGCAATGCCGGTGGGGCGCTTTTGTGAACCCGCAGTTTAAGTGGGATCCGCAGACCCGCGAGAAGGCTTGACGCCTCCAAGAGGCCATTGTGGGACCCCGACGGGCTCAACGTTGGTTCGCCAAAAGAACCGCCCCGTATCGAACATGGCAGAGGTCGCGTTCGGCCGAAACCGAACAGACGCATCTTAGCCGAAAACAGCTCGTCGGGCAAGCCCCCAACACCCAAAAGAGTGGACAGGCGTAACTGCAGATCGACCCGCCCGTTCGGGCCGTCAACCCGTGGTCGGCGTCTCGCGGGGGTTGGCTCGCGTCAGCTTCCGGATCTGGTCGCGGAGCCGCGCGGCCTCCTCGTACGCCTCCATGTCGACGGCCATGGCAAGCTGCTCCTTCAGGCGCTCGAGGGGGCCGGCGGGGCGCTCTCGCTGGACCTCCCGCCGCCACCGAAGCAGGAAGGCCAGCTCGGGGCACTCGGACTCGTCGCCCCGCTGCTCGTACTCGGCCAGGAACTGCCGGATCAGCTCGATTCCCTCGTCGATCCGCTCCAGCGCGGCGGCGTGGTCGTCGCGGGCCAGTTGCTGAAGCGCCAGCGCCCGGGTCCGCATCATCGTGACGTAGGGGCGATACTGGTCGAATTGGAGCTTGTCGCGATCGCGGCTCGCGTGGCGGACGGCGAAGGCGAAGAGTCTGAGGTTTCGCTCCGTGTCTCGAACCACCAAGTCGTACATCTGAAGGTGGAAGGCGGCGAGATAACGGTGGTAATACTGGACGCCCTCCCGCATCAGCGCGGCGCATTCGTCGGGTTCGAGCTCGAACTCCTCGTCAGCGTCGAGGGCTTCGCGCCGTCGCTCCTCGCAGGCGTCCAAAAGGGATTCATGCCCCCCGGGGCGCTGGCCGTCGGGCCGGCCCTCGCACTCCATCTGAAGTACGCCCAGATCGACGCGCATCTGGATCTTCTCTCGGCCGTCCAAGCCCTCAACGAGGCGAACCTGAAGATTATCGGGATCGAAATCCCAACCGGCCAACGCCGGGCTGATGTCGCGAGTCAAGAGAAAGCCCTCCTCGAGCCCGTCTTCGAAGCGCGGTCGCGAAATCGTCGCGGGCGCGGCGATGACGATCGTTACACTGTACGGGCGAGACCCGCCGCGGGCAACCTCGCGCGCAAGGACCGAGAGCGTCGCGGAGGGCGCGCGACGCTCTCGGTTCGAGCTTCCAGGCGGATTGGAACCGCCGTTGGAGCGGGGGCCTTGGACTCACAACTCGTTGGCGTCGTGAATCATGGGCTCCAGCTCCTTGGTGTTCCGCTCGACCGCCAGGACGACCGTCCGCTCCTCGACGCCGTCGGGGCTGGCGGCGACGGCTCGAATGATCTGCCGGGCGTCGGGAAGGCTGAAGCGGACGGTGAAGGTGCCGTCGGGCCGCAGCGGAACCGTCTCCTCCTGAAGCGTCACCTGAGCGCCCGGATCGGTGGTTCCGTAGACGATCAACTCGGCGTCGATCTCGAAATGGAAATTCCGTCCCAGGCCGGGCAGCGCGCCGAGCGAGAGGTTCTGCATCGAGAGGCTCGACAGCGGACGACGGAGCCGCTCGTCGAACAGGTCGTTTAGGTCGATCGAGGCGTTCGCGGCCGCGTTGGCGCCGATGGTCGAGGGATTTTGCACCCGCTCGAACTGCTCCTGGACGCTGGCCCAGTTCTCCTCCAGCGAGTCGGTGACGCCCGCCTTGGGCGTTGTTACGATGTTCGATCGGGCCAGGACGTAAAATTTCCCCCGACGCGACAAATACCCCACGTCGATCCGAAACGAGCGGGGGGGCTTCATGACGTCGATGTACCAGTTGTTCACGCCGCCATGGATCGGAATGTCGCGAATCGGCCGCTCCGCGGCGTTGGTCGTTTCTTCGCTGGTCACGTCCATCAGGCGAAGAATCGGCCGGGCGCTGTGCCACTCTTGACCGAGCGCGGCCTGGGCCCTCGCCAGGGTCGTCCGACTCAACTCCCAGTGGGCGTGAAGCCAGTACGGGTCCCGAGCCAGGACGATGATCCGATCCTTCTGAGAGGCGTGATCGAGCATGTGGGGGGGGGCCGAGGCGGCGCGGGGGGGGGCGTCGGGCGGCGTGGTCGAGGAGGTCGGGCGCTTGGCGGTCTTGGAGACGCGCGGCGCGGGTCGCTCCGGCTTCGGACGCGCCGGCGGCGTCGGTCTACCCGCCGTCAGCGCCCGAATCAACTGGTCCTTCCGCATCGCGTGCCAACCCACGATGCCCCGCTCCTTGGCCATCTGGGAAAGATGCTTTTTGTTGCAGTCCTTAAGCGCGTCGACGGTCATGCGGAGCCACTCCAATCACGGCGCGCGGCGTTGCGCGCCCGCCGTGGATGATGGATTGCGTTGTTCTTCCGTGAGTGGACCGATCCGGAAAACTCCCTGCGTCCCGGATGAGGTTGGTCGACTAAAAAACGCCATGGGCCAGCGCGCGCTGGAAGGAAGACCGAGAGCTCGGGGCAAAAAAAAACGGTCGTCAACCCTCGGGAGGTTGAGACCGTTTGCTTTCGGGGCACCCAAGTTGCTCGCGCCTTCGCGACGACATCGCTGGCCCCCTCTCTCGAAAAAATGCGGAAATTAGGATCGGGAAATCCCTGCGTCGGCGCGTCTTGTGCCGGTTCAGGTTTTCGGACCCGCCTGGATAAGGACATATCATGTTGGCGCCGGCGATGTCAAGCCCGGTTCCCGCGCCCAGCAACGATTTTCTCCACGAACGCGCCTCTCCCGGCCCCCCGGACGACCCTCGGATCGGGGAGGGGAGGCGCCGCCCCTCCCCCGCGCGAACGGCGCGACCGGAACGTCCCCGCGGACTTTGTGAAAATTTTCGCGAACTCGTCCTCTGGGTGGTTGACACCAGAGTTCACGGACTGCTTAATGGAACCGTCGCGGCGCGGCGGTCACGCTGGATTCGCGGGGAAATTGGGAGGGGGCCGCGATGGCGCGACCCTCTCGTTTTCGTCGCGAGTTGATCGGCGGGTCGGAAGGGGCCAACCGTGGGCACGAACCGGGATTCGCGTTCTCCGATTTCCATCGGAATCGACTTGGGGGCGCGGGTCACGTCGATCGGCCTGGAGTTCGCGCTGCCGGCGCTGCTGGGCCACTTCCTCGACAGGTGGTTGGGCTCGGGGCCCTGGTTGACTTTGGGCGGGGCGATTCTGGGCATGGCCGTTGGCATGAGCCACGTCCTGCGGCTCCCCGCGGAGTTGGCCAAGGCCGGGGAGCGGCGCTCGTCGGCCAAGTCGCCGGGCGCCCGCGACCGAACCGATTCCGTCGATGAAACCAGTCCGGATTGACGCGGCGACGCCCCGGCGGCGCTCGCCGAAGCGAGACACAACTAGAGATCAGAGTGGGTTCCCTTCATGGCGGCACACGATCCTCTCGGCCACGTCATCGATCATCCCACGTTGGAGTTTCCCTGGTGGACGCCTCCGACCTATGAGTTGACGATCGAGCTGCCGAAAATCCTGGGGATCCAGGTCACGCGGTTCATGGTGATGGAGGTGGTGGCCGGACTCCTGATGCTGGCGATCCTGGTGCCGCTGGCGCGGCACATCCGTCGCCATCCGGTGACCCGAGGGGGGTTTCTCAACGCCTTCGAGGCGCTGCTTCTGTACATCAGAGACGAGGTCGCCCGGCCGGCGATCGGCGGGCGCAAGGCGGATCGGTTCCTGCCGTTTCTTTGGACCGCCTTCTTCTTCGTCTTGTTCAACAACTTGTTGGCGACGATCCCCGGGGGCGCCACGGCGACCGCGAACATCAACGTCACCGGGGTGATGGCGCTGATGACGCTGGGGACGGTGATCACCGCCGGAGTGCGCGAGGCGGGGGGCGCGGGCTACATCATGAATTTGGTCCCCCACCTGGACGTGCCGCCGGTCTTGAAGCTCTTCCTCTGGCCGCTGATGTTCGTGATCGAGGTGGCCGCCCTGTTGATCAAGCACATCGTGCTGGCCGTGCGACTCTTCGCGAACATGTTCGCCGGGCACGTCATCCTGGCGGTGATCTTGGGCTTCATTTTGGTCGCCAAGGGCTCCTTGTTCTACGTCGTCATGCCGGCGAGCATCACGGGCGTGATCTTGCTGAGCATGCTTGAGTTGTTCGTGGCGTTTCTCCAGGCCTACATTTTCGTCTTTCTCTCCGCGATCTTCATCGGCGCGGCGGTGAATCCGCATTGATCGCCGAGGGTCGCGAAGGGAAGAAGCGGGGACGAGCCGTTTCCCCGCCCGCGTGATTGATCGGTTTGTATCGCGTGACAACCAATGGGTTCGTCGAAACGGGACGAGTTTTCGCTTCGACACGGCGAGGCGTCGTAAGGCCTCGCGAGGTTTCTCAGTTCGTCGTCGTTTCCATTCCGCCTTTAGTCGAGGGTCCGATGAAACTGCTCAAGTCCGGGATGTTCGCTTTCGCCTTCCTTTTGATGAGCCAGGGGTCCGTCTTCGCCCAGGCGGCGACCGACGCCGAGGTCGCCGCCGCCGAAGCCGCCTACCTCAAGCCGATCGGCGCCGGCATCGTGATCCTGGGCGCCGCCTTGGGCATCGGCCTCTTGGCCCGCGCCGCGGTCGAAAGCATGGCTCGCCAGCCCGAGATCGCCGGCAACATCCAGACGGCCATGATCATCGCGGCGGCCCTGATTGAAGGCGTCACGTTCTTCGCCCTGTTGCTCCAGCTCCTCACCTGATTCGTCGGGAGGATCGTCGGCAATCGGCGGCGTGTCCATCCATCGGCCCGGCCGGCGCTTTCGGCGCGGCCGGGTCCGATTTCCCCTTTTACTCTCGTTCGACGATCGCTAGATCGCGCCCCGCATTCGCGAGAACCAATCCATGCTCCGCAGTTCATCGTTCGCCATGGGGGTCCGACTCCTCGCGCTGGTCTGGGCCGTCTCCTTCGCATCGGTCTCCGCGCGAGCCTTCGAAGCGGCGCCGCCCTCCGCGAGCGAGACCGCCGCGACGGCGGATGAGGCCGGCCACGGGGGGCACGGCGGGAAGGTCGACCCGATGGAGCCTCAACCCTCCCTGGCCCTCTGGACCTTCGTCGTCTTCATCGGCCTCTTCGCGGTGCTCGGCAAATTCGCCTGGAAGCCCCTGATCGAGGCGCTCCACCGCCGCGAGGCGCATCTGGAGCACTGCCTCAAACAATCGGAACAGGCCCGCGACGAGGCCGCGAAGCTCTTGGCCGAGCACCGAAAATTGATGGCGGACACCGACGACAAGGTCCGCGACCTTCTCTTCCAAGCCCAGCGCGACGCGCAAGCCAACGCCGCCGAGCTGCTGAAGCAGGCCCAGAACGACGCCGAGGCCGCCCGCCAGCGCGCCCAGCGCGACATCGAGGCGGCCCGCGACCAGGCCCTCGCCGAGCTCTGGAGCCAGGCGGCCAACCTCGCCGTGACCGTCGCCGGCCGGGTCCTGGACAAGCAGCTTGATGAATCCGACCAGCGCAGGCTGCTCGACACCGCCATCGCCGAGCTTCCCGCGGCGCCCAACGGTCGGGAGGGCGCGCCGGCATGACGAACCAAGCACCGAATCCCACCGTCGGCGGCGACCATCGCGCCTTGCTCTCCGCGGACGACGCCAAGGCCGCCCGGCAGTACGCCGACGCCCTCCTCGGCGCGGCCGAGAAGGAGGGCGTGGTCGAGACGGCCCTGGCCGATCTGGAGGCCATCCGAGACGAGATCCTCCATCCCAACCCGAAGTTCGCGGGCATTCTGGCCTCGTCGCGGGTGCCGACCGCCGAAAAGGATCGGATCCTGGTGGAGTTGCTCGAGGGCCGGATCTCCGACCTCGCGTTGCGGTTCCTCCGCGTCGTCAACCGCCACGGCCGCCTGGGGCTTCTGGGACCGATCGCCGTCGAGGCCCGTCGGCTCTGGGACGAGCGGAATCGCCGGATCCCCGTCGCCGTCCGAACGGCCGCGCCGTTGGACGAAGGCCAGGCCGAGGAACTGAAAACGCGGCTGGCCGCGATGACCGCGGCGACCCCCGTGCTCGAGGTCACCACCGACCCGAGCCTCATCGGCGGTCTGATCGTCCAAATCGGCGACCAAGTCTACGACGCCTCCGTAAGAAACCGTCTTGAACAAGTGCGCAAGCGGCTGATCGAAGGGAAGACGCATGAGATTCAGAAGCGAAGAGATCAGTTCAGTCATTCAGCGTGAAGTCGAGCGGTTTTCGCCCGAGATCACCAAGACCGAGGTCGGCCACGTTCTCGAGGTCGGCGACGGCATCGCGCGGGTCCACGGCCTCTCCGGCGTCATGGCCGGCGAGATGGTGGCGTTCGCCAACGGCGTCAAGGGAATCGCGCTGAACCTGGAGGAAGCCTCCGTCGGCGTCATGATTCTCGGCGATTATACGCAGATCGAGGAAGGGGACGAAGTCACCGCCACCGGCGAGCTGCTGCGCGTTCCCGTCGGCGACGCGATGATCGGCCGAGTGGTCAACCCCTTGGGCGAGCCGATCGACGACCGGGGGCCGATCGTCACCGTCGAGAGCCGGGCCATCGAGTCGCCCGCGCCCGGCATCGCCGAACGGCAGCCGGTCGACGAGCCCCTGCAAACCGGCCTCAAGGCGATCGACTCGATGATCCCGATCGGCCGCGGCCAGCGGCAGTTGATCATCGGCGACCGAAAGACCGGCAAGACCGCCATCGCCATCGACAC
>Ga0182742_1003562_pt1 | contig 15059 bp, 12 predicted proteins | sample eDN5th37CBELigMG_FD_128880 | JGI IMG/M metagenome (GOLD analysis project Ga0182742, IMG submission 128880) | Enriched Miracle-Growth compost microbial communities from Emeryville, California, USA - eDNA 5th pass 37_C BE-Lig MG (version 2)... ...
ATTATTTGGATTAAATTTTTGGAATTGGCTCTAAAATAAATTAATTTAGTCCTCCAGTTTCTAATCAGCTCTTAACATAAAGAAATCCCCTTTCTCCCCCAGAAACCCTTCATAATCGACATCAGAATTTATTTTTACTTAGATTCCTCATTAACAAAACGGCTTCTCTTAATTGCTTTCAAAGTAAGCATGGATAAATAAAAAAAAATGATGGGTGAATAAATTAAGTCTTTCTTGGGGAAAGCTACAAAACTAAATTTTTTTATTTAGACTCTTAATTTTTTTCCTGAAGAAATTAGAAAATTTCATCTTCTTCGTTCTTTTTCAACGCTTTTTTATATCAATTTTCCTTCATTTTCTTTCAAGAAAAAAAATCTTTCATCAACAAAACCTAAATGAACTCATTTTCACTCACTTAACCGGCTATTTTCAGGTCTCTTTCATCCTGAACCTCAAAAAGATTATTCTAATTCTAGAACAAACACAAATCACCTCTAAAAGAGCGGTTTTTCTTTTCTCTCTATATTCTTACGCCAAATTAAATCAACAAATTTGGTCCTGACACCATATTTAATGCTCGACATTCCCACAAAGAATAAAACATTTTTTGAACAACAAGCAATTGTATATCAAAATGAAAGCACATCTCATCGTCGCATTAGCTTTGCTTATCGCTTCAGCTTCAGCAGGTTACGGAGTCAACGTCCAAAACCTCATAGCAAAACAAGGCTCAGGCATTATCAGCCAAGAGGACCTGAAATCCATCATCTCAAGTCAATATAACCAATACGTGGTCGTTACAACCTTCTTTAGTAAGGGAGATATGATGAAAACTGGAAAGCTTTCCTCTATCCAATTCGGTCTCGCTTATAGCGCCTTTATGAAATTCTTACTTGGAAAACAACCAAGCGTTGGACTTATTGGAGCAAGATGGTCTATTGCTGTCATGGCACAAGATCAAGACAGTTACATTGATTTAGCTGCCTTCACTTTCCTTATCACTCTTGACTTGAGATTTATCTACGATAACTATTGCTTGTTTGATGGAAATCTTCACAAGCTTCCTGAGACTATCAAGAACCTTAAAATCGCTCTCGCTGGCGTTGAGACTGATGATATCGTTGCTGCTTGCTTCTTTGGAGCTGATTTTGATAAGGACTCTCAAGTCACTCCTGCTGAGTTCAGAAGCGGGCTTAGAATTTTGGGTTATATTCTTGGTGTTAATATCAGCTATACCACTAACTTGTTGAATGATTTGTTCTCTGCTGCTGATGGGGACAAGAATGGAAAGCTCAGTCCATATGAAGTGTCTGGATTTGTCAATGAGCATCTCAGCACAATTGAACAACTTATTTCTATTGTTGCTACTGCTTAATTTCAACACAAAAACTGAATTTAATTGTTCATCATTTTTATAAAATATTTTGATGAGGAACTTAGTCATATTAATTTAAAAAAGTATGAATATAAAAGTCAGTATCTGTCATGCCCATAATTGTGTAATGGATTCTTGAAATAAGCTCAATGACAAATGATATAACTTAAAATCTTTTTACGATCATTATAACAAATCTACACATAGCTTTATTGATTTTCTGTATTTCTTTTTGAGAAAAAGATTTCTTGCTTGATTTTAAATCAGTTCGAAACGGAATCTTCCAGAAAGTTACCCTGTCTTTATTAAGCGCTTATTTTAAATACTCTTTATAAATAAAAATTAACGATTTAAACTAAACAAACAATTTATTTATTTCTACAAGATGGGAGCCAATACCAAAGCCCAAGATGTAAACCACGATGCTTGCTTTGATAAAGAGGTCAGAGCAAGTAGGAGTGCTAGAAAGACTCAAAGATTTTATGTCATTGAATTGAATGAGAGTCCCAGTCAATTATCGCTGGGGCCAAGCGATATTCAGCCAATTCAAATATTACCAACCAAGCATGGGAGATAAAATCGAAATTATGATTCAAGACCGAACTTTTAGGAGTTATGTACCTTAATTATAACATATAATTCCTTAAAATACTGTTCTTTGTATTGGTTGTTACAATATTTCCATTATTTATACATTTAGATAGCTTACATACTATATTATACCATATGATAACTTATGATTATTTACTTATAAAATATAAGAAAAACTTGATAAATTTCGTTTCTGAAACAATTTTTCCTTCCTAGAAAGAAATAATTCAAATAAAGGGAGATTTATTCTTTGTCAAAAAAATGATCCTTCTTAGACGGGATGCATTTAATATGAGTAATGATAAACTGGTTTTTATTAAATTATAGATTACGTATTCATAAAGGAGTTTGTATTATAGATAAGTAAAATTTATTATAACAAAATGGAATTCTTTTGAAAAGAATAGTAAATTAAAAGTGAGAAATAGCCTAAAACTCACCAAAAGAAAATAAAAATCATCATACAAATTCTTCTTTTGTTTCTTTTATTTCGCCATATCAGAAATTGGACTTTTAGGACTTGCTATTTAATTCCGAATATTTCTTCAAGTTTTTCAGATCAGGGAATTTTGAAGCAAACGTATGAGTAAGCTCATTCACTCCATGCATACAATCTTCCACGTTTTGTATATTAACTTGCCCACAACCAAGTAAAATACTTTGAAGCTAACAATAACATTTAAAAACAAAAAGTTCCAAAGGAGACTTACCAAGGCATTTTCCTGTTCCGTTAAGTTAATAGGGTTGCCATTTTTGCTATTTTCTTCACTTAGACTGTAGAAATAGCATTTTATGCAGTAACAAAGTACAGCAAGAGAAAGTGTAAGCGGAGTATAATTAAGGAAATTGTACTCATACATGCACATCTTCAGAATATGAATAGCAGCGTCTTTAATGTTCTTTAACATGTTACATCCGTCTTCATGAAAATTCTTATAAAAAAGTCTTTCAAGGTAATTTAAAGTCGTTGGGAAACTGAGATTATAATCCAAAGCTTTTAAGATCTCCCATTCTCTTGTCTTAATTTCATCCCTTTCCAAAAGTTTATCAGACATTTTTTAGAAAATCTTACGCTGTAAATTTCCCGTGTCCAACCCTAACAATAAAGTCCTTTAAGGGAATATGATAAACGTCTTCATATTTGCTTGCAAGGAACATTGCCGCTATTCCTGAAAGATGAACATCAGAATCCTTCAGCTTCCTTTATAAAAATTCAATTCCAAGGAAAAATATATAAAAATTACCTTTGAGAGTTCTTGAAAAATAGGTCCATAATCGCTACAGTAAGGAAATAAGTATGATGGGAAGTGGTCTCATGATAGCTCCCGAGAACTTCAATCACCCAATCAACCATTTTAGCTCTCAGACCCTTCTTAATCTCTGTATGTTGCAAACAATTCGAGAAATCAGGCTACACAAATTACCTTAATAACAAAAAAATCATACTTGGTTGTTAAAAATTTCATCTTCAATAATCTTCCCATAATCAATTTCTAGCAAAAGGTCCAGGTCTAAAGTCGGTCCTATTTCGATCTCAATAGGCTCGACGACCTTCTCGTAATAATTCAGGTCTTCCTTTACTTCTATTTCGTCAGAATGATTACTTTCAATCGCCATTTGTGAGTCCTGTTCCCTTTCCATTACAGAAAGTTTTGCAGGGATTATCAGAGGTTTCTGGTTCCTTGTGTTCCTGTGAGGAATGTCATTCTCCTTGTTTGGGATTGATAAGCCAGAATTCTTGAGCTTTCCCATTTGGTTCCTATTTTCAATGGGTTGAAGAGGTCTTTTAACTGGTACTGGTTTCTCTAGAACCATCTTATCCGGGTTCTTTCGCGGAGGAGTCTTGTATGAGCTTGAGTTTTCGGAAATGGGCTGGATTGATGTACCTCTTTTGGGGTATTTCAACATGTTATTTGTTTGGGTATTTTTTCCAATTAAGCTTTTAATCATTTATTGGGAAATGTGTGAAGAGGAGTTTGTATATGTTGGTAGATAGTTTTTGGTTAGTAAGGAAGGACGGAGAGGAAAGGTGGAGAATGAGTTGGATAGGCTGAAAAGAGAGCCTTTGAATTGAGTATTAAAATAATTTGTATGGTTTTATGTAGTTTTTTGTGGTTCTATTTGTAGTGAGGAGCAAGTATCTTTTGATTGAAATGTATCTTTTCTGACTACTTTGCAGTGAGGATCCATTTTTTAATTTTATCCTAAGAGACTAAAACAAAAACTTTATGTTTAATTTTATTTAATATTAATTGCATGTTTTTTCTCTTGAGAACTCACCTTAAGTTATTACTAAAAATTTGACTGTATTCTTTGGTCAATTTATCCAGAAAAGAGAGAAAAAAACATTAAAAAAAACTAGTTTATAAAATACGAAAATTAGGAACCTGGGTTATAATATTTGATCAAATACAAAATATAATTTAAACTATAGGAGATTTTATTAGAATAAAAGTATTTCATCTCAAAGTTCTTTATAAAACAATAAGTATCTGTTTCTAACAAAATCTAAAAATGGGATGACTTTTATTGATTGGACAGCTTCGTTGTTTATAAACTTTGAATTTCAACTAAATTTCATTCCTGAAAAAAAACTCGTTTCCATACTATTCAATACGATTTACTACAATTAAAGACTTTTACATACAAAAAAAATGAACTTTACTCCAAAACTTTCCAAAGCATTGATTTTTCCCCAGTGAATTCACAATTAGTAAGTATTATTTCCCTTTACATCCTCTTTTCTCTTCTTTAGAAAATAAGTTTATTAGGAAACTTCTGCTTGAGAACATCAACATCCTTTTTACTCATAGGATTAGCTGTCAGAATCAAATGGAAATCTTCATCTTGTTTTGCCAGGAACTTCTCAAAGTCAGGCAAGCTCTCAGTATCAAAGCCATTGAGTGCAAGACTAAGCATCTTAAGCTTGGCTCCTTTGCTCATGACCCAATCTATGAAGTTCGGTTATACTTTCTTTAGATAAAATTATTTACTTCCTTCATTGATTTGAAGAATCGGATGTAAGAATTGCACAGGCTCCTCAACATAACCCTTTTTACCTTTATTCTAACACAAATTAACCTTTTTTTATATTGTAATTTACTTTTTGGTTCTTTTGGATAGCAAGTTCTCTTTCCTTCTCCTTTTGTCTATACTCTTCCACTTCTTCTAAAGTCATTGGGAATTTACCAATGTTTTCCAACCAGTCTTTAACATCGCTCCATTTTCCCAAATGATTCTTTGCTAGTCCAATATACTCTAAACCACTTGCTGATTCAATTAACATCGTAAAGTGATGCACTCCTTCTCCAGTGATTTGATTTCCATAGAGATCAAGACTCTTAAGGCTGGTGTTATCCTTTAATGCAGTGACTAAAGTTTGTATGGAAGAATCTGTTAAGTTGCATGAACGCAAGCTCAAAAACTGGATATTAGGGTTATTTAAGCTATAAAGACATTATTACAAAGAAAAAAGAGAAGAAATTCATAGGAAAAATATACTAAAGAAAATTACATTTTAGTAAAGATGGAAAAGTTTTTAGGAGGGTTCCAGTCAATAAAGAGCTTATTAACTTTGAGATTCGGATTGGAAACTGTATTGATAAAAGCTTCTTCAATATTGCCTTCAAATTCATTTCTTATCATCTTTAGTGTTGTAAGCTTCGAACTTCCCCAACAATAAGCAAGGAGTTTCAATACAACAGGATCGACCTGAATATTATTTATTTGAAGGACTTCACATTGGGGAATTTCAGGTTTTTCCATTGGAACGGCTCCTTTTTTCGAGTTATTAGCTTCTGCTGCCGCTATTGCTTGTTTAATGCTTTCAAGGACTTCGGGAGGAATTGTCTTTACAAGGGGATAATTTATAAAAGGGTGGAAATGAAGCCCTTATGTAATTCAGATATTATAAGGGAAAAATTATACCAAGTGCTTGGTAAAGTTTCTTCATGTTATCATAAACATCGCTCGTAAGCTGGATTTCCTTTGGAGCGTCTTGTTGTAAGAAAGTGTCAATAGCAAGAAGTTCCTCTTCGGTGTAGGTTCTATATTCCCACCATAATTTAGTTGCTAGTTCTGTGAAAACTGGCCCTTTTCCTATTTTTGTAGTATAAGTAAAGGGAGGTTAGGATATGGTTTACTTGCACCTCCTCTTGAGTTTTTGGACATAACTGGAGAATAGGTTTAATAGAAGTAAAGAGTTAAGATTAATTGAAGGTAATTCTAATAAGATTGTGCAGAAAGATAAATTTTCTGTTTCATTTATTATCAAGAAAAAAGGACCATTTTTTTCCTTTTAAAAAGTTCTTCTTGTATTTGGATTATTAGACAAGGTTTTTACATAGAAATAAAGCTTACTTTTTTATATGAATTCATAACTCATAAGCCCAAAAAGTTCTGCTTATATAAATAAATAAAAAAACTTCTATATTTTCGAAATAGAATTTTATATTAACCTAATATCCCTTTCATGAATATTGGTGTCTCTTCTTTCTTCTTTAAATATATTTATCCCAAATCGAATTTTCTTCGCCAATTTCTTAATTTCAATCACTGATAATTTAATATTTTGAATTAATGTTCCGTTAAACTTACTAAAAATTTATCTTTCATTCCTACATGGACCTTATTATAGACAAAACCTACAAAATCACCAGAAAGCTCGGAGCTGGCTCATTCGGTGATGTTTTTCATGCAATAAACCTCAAAGATAACGCAGAGGTCGCTGTGAAACTCGAACAAATCACCACTAAACAACCCCAACTAGAATTTGAAGCTAGTCTTTATAAATATCTTTATAAAAAAGATCCAACAACATGCAAGGGAATTCCTCACATCTACCAATTCATCAAAGAAGGGGAATATAACATCATGGTCCTAGAAATGCTGGGACCAAGTCTGGAAGAATTATTCGAAATTTGTAATAGGAAATTCTCATTAAAGACAATTTTAATGATCGCTGATCAAATGATAGAAAGGATTGAGTTCCTTCATTCAAGGAAATTCCTCCATCGTGATATAAAGCCTACAAACTTCTTAGTAGGCCCGGGTAGAGACCAGAATATGATCTATTTAATAGACCTTGGTCTTGCTAAGAGATATAAAATAAATGATAGACATATTCCATATGAGGAGAATAAGGAATTAATGGGAACAGCACGCTATGTGAGTATAAATACACACCTTGGGATCGAACAATCAAGGAGAGACGATTTGGAGTCGATTTGTTATGTGTTGGTGTACTTTTTTAGAGGAAGTTTACCTTGGCAGAATATAAAGACAGGCTGCCAGGAAGAGAAGGATGAGAGAATAATGCATAAGAAGTTAAATATAGCTCCAGAGGTTCTGTGTAAAGGAATGCCAGAGGAATTTGTGACTCTTTTGTTGTATTGCAGGAATTTAAAGTTTGAAGATGAACCTGATTATACATATATGAGGAGTTTATTGAAGGAGCTGTTTGTTAGATCTGGATATGACATGGATCATCATTTTGATTGGGACACAAAATGTGTAAAAAATAACGAAAAATCAAAATCTCATTTATGTAAGGATTTAGTGTGGAGTTTTTTGTAATAATTATAGTGGATATATTAAAGTCAGAAGAGGGTTATAAAGAAAGGAAAAGTATAGACAAGGAAAAACAACAAGTTGTTACTAAATGGGATATTGATAAAACCCCAGATTCAATAAATTCATTTGTAAGATTTTCTTCTTATCCAGAGAAATTAATAATAATAGAAAGGGCTGAAAGGGTTCGAGTAAAAAAGTGTTATTTTCTAGAGAGCGGTTTTACATATTAAAAGATCATCAATTTTTCGATTTCCTTGGATTTCTGCTTTAGGAAATCCACTCATAAAGGCTTATCGAACGAGAAAGAATTGAAAACCATTATTTTATTTTATTGGATTTTTTCTAATATTTAAATTTTTGTACACTTTAACTACTCACTAGGTTTTATCTCATTTCTTCTTTACTTTTGTTTGTAACTTCTAACTTTACTGAAGAAAATTCCATATAAAAAAGAAAGAAATTATATAAGAAAAAAGACATTTTAAACACTTAAAAAATTAATACCTGAACACTATTATAACCTTCTTTCCACAATTTTTCCCACCGGTCCTGTTCAAATTCGAGCCAAAAGCCAGAAGGCTAAATACGAAAATCCTATGTAATTTATAAATTTTTCTCCGCCTTTATTAATATTGATCTAGATTTATAAAAATGGGAAATGCTTTCCAATCTGTTTTCCCTTCTATACCCGATTCAGACGAACATAATTATTTCCTTGATCCTAAAATCGTAAACCCCGTTGGTCAAGTTCCCTTTAACGACGGAGCAACTGGGTTTCGAGTTAACAAAGAAGAATTTCTTTATTTAAGAGATAAAGCAATACAAAATGGAGGCTCTTCTATAAAGGTAGCTCAATTCTTTTGGCATCTACGTCAATTCTTATGCATTCTCTGGCTTGCTATTCTTGTCTGGAGGACTATTATGTTATTTACTGATACAAATGTTGAAGAAGCGGATCTAGTAATCGATCTGGTTATCTACCTTGCTTCTGTACTTGCTTTGATTATTATATCAAAGATTGTGGGTAATTATTATGCAAAGCAAGGTGCCAAGGGAATAAAAGTGTTTCTTAACCAACAAAATGCTATACTTTATAATAAAAGAGGTCTAAACTGGAAAGTTCATCCGGCTTGTTTATATTTGCAATTAGAAATGCAAGAGTATAATGGAGGAGCATCTTATATCGCCCCTCAAGTGAATGCAGGTGAAAGTGATGAAGAATGCAAGTGAAAGTGCTGAAGTCTCTCGTCAGACTGAGGAAGACCAGGAAATAGTTCCCAAGGTTGAATGAGGCAATCCTGTGATATAAGAGTAATTTATAATTATTGAGATATGTTTGTTATGCTTGTTTATTCATTATAGACGAGTTTTGTGTTTAAATTCATGAGTTTTTGTTCTTTGAGTTGCATGTTCTAAATCAAGTAAAGTGCTTCTAAAAGAGAATAAAATATACATAAGAATTAAATTAAATCAAAACATGTCTCATTAGGATTATTAGACTAAGTTATACAACCCAAAGCCAAGTTCCTAATGAATCCTAATAATGATCATTAATAAGGTGTTCTCTTTCCTTTTTATTTGTGCTAGAGCATAGATATTTCCTTCTTCAGATTTTTCTAAATTTTCTTAATCAAATTTCATATGAATAAACGTTGTGATTTATCCACAAGTAGAAAAAAACTAGATACCTTTGATAGTATAAGTGAAAAACCAAATAACTTTTTAATCTATCAAAATGAGTATCCCAGCCGCAATAGTCAAAGATTTCCTTGAAAACGATGCTCTTCATGTATTTCCTTTCAATCTTCAACTCTTAACTTTATTCTCCTTTAGGTTGAATCTCTTGATTTGGTTTTAAGTCTTCCAAGAGAAACAGATTACCATGAAATCTTCTTTCAAAAGTTCCAAAAGTATATGACAAATATACATCTCTTAGAAAAACATTTCACACGTAAGAGAGTAAACACGAATATCAAGTGCTTTGCGCTCTTTGAGGAATTCCATAGAATAGCAGATAGTATCATGAACGGGATAGATTCCAGCCAAGACAAAACAGACCCAAAAATGTTGGAGGTTTGGATAGAAAGATTGTATAAATGTGTAATATACGAACACGAACTCATTCAATGTCTCGACAGCAACGAAAATTATGAAAGAAATTACGTGCTTGTAAAAACTCTTGATTATTTCAGCCAGTCTAAACATCTTATGAAAATATACATGGAGGTTTCAGTGTTCTTTAAAGACAGAAAGCATGATCTCCGCAATGAAGTTTTATCAAAGACGATTTTCCATCACATTCAGCCTTTAATAAAGCTTTTCGACACTTATAAGTTCCATATTAACGATCTTTATCAAAATTATCAACAAGATCCAACAGCTTTTATGTCTCAACTTAAAGAGAATTTCTTCAAGACTTCCAAGCACGGGCAACAGCTCTTTCTTTATTTAGAAAACCACAATAACCTTCTCGTTCCAAAGCTGGAAATCGAAGCTTTTGCAAGAGAGAATAATCTACAAATCCACAAAGGAACAAACGACTATAACCAGTTAATAGGAGAGATGGTCTTAGCGAATTACATAAGAACAGAAAATCCAGAAAACTTCCTTATCATTTTCCCTATGGCACAAAGCATTTACAGTAAGAGCTTCAATATTCTTGATTAATGATCTTTAAGGCACTTATTCGAGTATATTTGTTGACACTACAAAATTCTACCTCGTAATACCAGATTCCTCTCTTCTACAAGCTTCTAGATACTTTCTTGCCAGAATTAAAGAGAATATTGATGAATTAGAGAGACTAAAATGGGCGCAAAGATTGCATGTGCTCATATATTCATTAAGATTGAGTATAAGCGTAATGAGAGGCCTCCCAGCAGCAAGAAAGAACAAAGTCGAGCTCAATTATTTCCTTCGTAAGATTCTGGTCCCGAATACAGAAGCGAATGAGTCTTGGTTTTTCGAGATATATGAGGAAGTAATTGGGTTAGCGGGGGAAAGGAGGTTTTCTTTTGAGGATCTGGAGGAGATAAAAGGGTTTAGTTTATTATATAAACAAGGAGACATACAATTTTGCCTGCAGGACTCTTTAGATAATCTTGTAGAATTATTTATTCTTATGAAAGAGGAAATGAAGAAGCCAGAGGCGAATGTATTACCGGATTATGATACGATTGTCTCCGAGCATAATTACATACAAAACAAAATCACCTCGAGCTTTGTTGAAAAATTACATCAATTTACCTGGACTGAGGATTATTTCAATATTCAGGAGTTTTCAAGGTATCTCCTCTGGCTGGAACGCATGTTTATTGTAGACAAAGAAGACGTTCATTCCGCTTTAACTCAATTATTTTCCAAGTTTGAGTCTTTAGTGACCCCATGCATGGAAGAAAAATTCACCCAGTTAGTCGAAACATCTAAAGACCCAAAATTACTCGTAAAGAAGCAATTCTATGTCTTAAACCTGCTGAGAAGATGTATTTTACTTACACTTACTAATGAGGACTTGGGGGAAGAAACAGAAACCGACACGATTTTGAACAAAATTCTGTTATCTGATCTATTCGAACTATTCGCTAATTTCTCTACCGAGAAAAAATACGAAGAATTCCAAGGAATTTCTCAGCAGATTTTAGAGAATTGTGCGTATATGTTCTTATATATCCATGGGATCGCTACACTCACTTTTCTTGATAGTACAAGATTGAACCTTAGTCAAGATTTCACAGTGAAAACTATCTGCAATATTGCCATGAAACTCGTTAAGGATGATTATAAATTCTATGAAATGAGTTGCATCATTTTTGAGATTATTTATAATAACAAAATGCTTGCTGAAGCCTTTGAACTTATCCCAGAGTACATTGACAAGTTCCTGTTAGAAATATTACCAAATATTAATATTCACTGTCATCGTGGGAATGAAATGTTCTATTTAACTGATGTTGTCATGCTTGCTTTCTCTGTTCTAGATCTAAGAATCTATACAAACGATCCTATTAGCATTAAGAAGTGCATGGACTATATTATCTCCTTTACAAAGAAAGCCAAGGAGACACTTGATTCATTAAAAGAGGAGCTTTTTGTCTATGATTTTACCCAAGACTCCCAGCTCAACGAAATTTTCTTGTATAAAATCCGTTCTCGAGTTATCCATTTCAGTAAAATTTTCCAAGGAATCATGCCGCATCTCAAGGCATGTGTTCAAATCCTTATAATGATTAAGGATAATAAATTCGAGCTTCTTGGAGCAAATCTGAACAGCATCTTAATGAATCCTTTGCTTTTCTTTGTTGAAGGCACATACAGAACGAAATTTTTCCTTATAATGAAACCTCTTTATAATCTCGAGTCTTATTTCCAAATAATGACTGTTGATCGAATGTTCATGATGTTTATTAACACAACAGAGACCTTTGAAGATCTTTTAGATAGAGTTGATAAAGGAGAACCTTTGAATGAGAGCATAAATTTCATTAAAGAATTAATAAGTCCTTATGGAGGCTTTAGAGATCGCTTTAAAGCGAATGAAATGAAAGTGTTTAGTTTATTGGATCCAAGAACGATAAAATCTTTACTTCATCTGGAAATTATTCATTACTTTTTCAGTCAATATCTCGAGGATTGTTTGGTTTCGAAAGACTCACTTTTCTTGCTAGCAAATAACTTTGAAAAAATCCTTAAATTAACCCTAAATATCGAGGTTCTTTGTAAAAAGGACTCGATGGGAATTGATATGAGAAGAACTGACGATGACGCGGATTTTTTTTCTAATATGAATACGTCCATTTACACGAAAATACTAGCAAGGAATATATTTACTTCAGTGTGTTGTATTTGTATCAATGCTCCTGATATTTCGGAGATAATCATTCCCTGCTTAATTCGCTTCACAGAGAACAATCTAAGAACTAACGCCCTTTCTAACAATGATTTAACAATAAACTCATCCCAATTAACAAGACAAATAAACGCCTTTGATATCCTTTTAAGACTTTTCCCTGAAGATTTTTCCGTTTCTTATCATAGTTTATTCCTAAGTTCTGATGGAGTTGTCAAGATAATCATGGGCTGGATTACGACTACAATGACGGGTTATGAGTCCTTAGTTGAATTTTATAGCTTTGATATTCTTAATAGCTTTGAAAGTCTTATCTCGCGATGGATGGAACGTTTGGCTTTGATTACCCAACCTTTATATCAACCTTATAATGAAGAAAATGAAAAGGAACAGATCGAACACTTGAAAAAGTTCCAAGAAAAAGAAGGAGAATATTATGATTGTTTATTAAAACTTATAGAAAGTGATGTGTCATTCTTTGAGAACTTCCATGTGATATGTCGAGCTTTGCCTGTGATATTTGCGAATTTCTATCTCTTAAACAAGACTGTACTTAAATATAGAGACTATCATAGAGAAACTAACCAAGAAATTGAGGATGAAACGTCCTTAAAATACTCGATTTCTTGCCTTAAGGACAAAGAATTCTTTGATATTACTTTAGAGAAACTCAAGAAATCATTTTTGAAGGCGCAAGGTTGTTTTTATGTTCTTTACCTTGTGTTATGCTATCCAGACTGTCTTAGGATTTTCTCTTCTGCAGAGGCGAATGAAATTATTAGAAATAGACTGATTTCTCTTGTTAGAATTGGAGACAAACTTGCACATGACACAGAATTGAAAATAGAAGAACCTGACCTAGAAGTGGACTTGAATTATCCAATAAGTTCTATTGATTTAACCTTTCCTTTCTATCAGGAGGACTGGCAAAAGATGTTGAATTATCTGGAATATTCGCTAAGATACTTTAGAAAAGCTTCGGAATTGAAATATTACGAAGGAATCGCTAAGAAATGCCTCGATTTTTCCTTTGAGCTTGGAATGCAATTTCTAACACACTTTTCCATTGATAAACTCAAACAGTCTTCAATAAAGAAACAGCAGCAAATAATACTCCAATTCAGATATCATGTGTTAAATTTCATGTTATTTAATGAAGCCATTTCTTACATGTTTGATTCTATCACTACTCAAACCTCTTTAGAATCTGAAGAAAATAGCAAAAAAGAACTTATCAATCAAATATTTAACGTTTTTATTCCACAATTAAAGACCTATCAAAACTTCCAAAAAAATACAGTGATCGATAGCGCTTTTTCAATGAATACTTATGAAGCATATGAACCATATCTTCTCGTAATAGCTTTTGGCTGGCTTGATGGCGAGTCAAAATACCTCAATAAACTCGTTGAAGATCCAGAATACTTGAAAATACTCGTTTCTAATTCCAATCTCAACAAAATAGAGCTTCTCACATATTTATTCAATATCTACGCTATAAATGCTTTTCCAATGTTAGAGCTTACCCAGATTATTTCCAAAGGACTTGTTTATATAGATCAGAATGGAGGTTTGTTAGCGGATAGTTATAGAATGGAAGTATATTCCCAACTTATAGGAAAAGAAATATCTGAGCTAATATCGACCGATTTTAATACTGGGGAGTTTTCCATTTCTCTTTCAGATTCTACGGACAGTAATTTAAATAATATCTACTGTATTTCTTATTTAAATAGGTTATGGGACAGTTCAAATCCGATCAAACGAAGATGAACAAAATCCTATTACAGTTTCAACGTATAAATACTTAAGATTTGGTATTAATAAAATCACTCAACTGGCTTTGGACGCTTTAATACAGTCTTATTTAGAAAATTTTGATAATGATGTCGTCGCGATTTACGAGGACGAAGGAGATAACAAATTATTCTCTTCTGTTTATCTTATATCTTCCCTTCTCATTAAATTCCCGGAACTCTCTCCTTATGTTCTCTCTTACAGTGTCAATCCCAGTCAATATTCTTTCTTTAAATACTATCCAAACTCCTCTTCTTTACCCGATAAAATCAGCTTTCTTGAGTTTCTCATCAGATTCGGAGTGTTTTATTTCCCTGCTTTCATTCACATACAGCAAGCTCTTTGCTGTAACCCACTACAACCTATCGTCACACAGCTTGACTCAGGAAAAACTATAACATTGCATGAAATTTACATACAAAACTTCCTTGAAATGATACTCAAAATCTTGAACGAGGAAATTTCTCCTAATGGAGAATTTAATAAAACCCCACAAGCCTTATGGAAATGGAAGATTTATGCAGGACAAGCAATCCAACTCTTCTCTTGTAGTTCATTCCAAAGAACGAAGTTCCCTCATGCTGTTTTTAAAGACTATGTCCTCTTTATATTGAAATGTTTAGCTAGTTGTCATAAGAAAGAATCCCCTTGTAATTATGAGGTAGCTTCCTGTTTGATGTCGCTTCTTCATCAGCTTCTTGATCTTGTTCTTTTGAAGGGAATTGATGAGAGATTACAGGACATTCGACATTTATTCCAAAGCAGGGTATGGGATAAAATTAAAGGAGGGAAAAAGTTTATGGAGTTGACGGCGTTTTATGCTAGGATGTCAAGGGATAATCTTCTTAGAGATAAGGTTGATTTGAATGAAGCTTTTGA
>Ga0182742_1003563_pt1 | contig 15057 bp, 12 predicted proteins | sample eDN5th37CBELigMG_FD_128880 | JGI IMG/M metagenome (GOLD analysis project Ga0182742, IMG submission 128880) | Enriched Miracle-Growth compost microbial communities from Emeryville, California, USA - eDNA 5th pass 37_C BE-Lig MG (version 2)... ...
CTCCATGCAACCTGTCGGCCGAAGCAGCCGCTCATGATCGCGCGAAATGTTTGCTCACGATCAGATGAAACGGGCGCTCACCATCAGGTGAAATCGCCGCTCACGATCAGCGAAATCCGCAGGAGAAAGGCGGTTGCGGGCTTGGTCACCGTTGTTGGGTTTGCCGGAAGGGAGTATTTTGAAGTGACCTCGATCCGGTTGTGACAGCGCATTATGGCTTGCAGTTTCGTTGGCGCCGAGCGGTACGCTCACCGCCGCAGATCAGAGTGACCTCGCATCCTCATGGAGGGCCATCCAATGGCAAAGGTCCCTGAGTGGCGTCTCGCCGGCGACTGGTTCGACATTTGCAGCTGCGATATCCCCTGCCCCTGTGAGTTCGCCCAGGCCCCAACGAACAACGCCTGCCAGGGCATGCTGGCGTGGCATGTTCGGCAAGGTCATTTTGGCGAGGTCCAGCTGGATGACTTGAATCTGCTCGCCCTTGCCGCCTTCGAAGGCAACGTGTGGGCTGGCGAGGCGGCGGTCGCGATGGGCCTCTTCATCGATGAAAGTGCTGACGGGCCGCAGCGCGAGGCCCTGCAGAAGATCTTTGCCGGTGAAGCCGGCGGGTGGCCTGCCCAGTTTGCCGCTCTGGTCGGAGAATTCCGGGGGATCGAATTCGTCCCCATCACCTTTGAAGTCGCGGACGACCTTGCCTTCTGGCGAGCCGAGATCCCAAACCGGGTCGTCGGGCGAGCCGCGGCCCTGACTGGGCCGACAACACCGCCGGGTCAGCGGGTCCAGATGCTCAATCCGCCGGGATCTGAGGTTGGCCCCGGACAAGTCGCCACCTGGGGCCGCTCGGTCGGCGTGCGCACGGAGGGATTTGGGTTCCAATGGTCGGGCGAGAGCCGGTCGAGCAAGCACATCCCGTTTGACTGGGCCGGACCGGACCCAGTCTCACCTTGAGAGGTGCGCCGTTGCGTGAGCCGACTTCGAACAGAACCGGCTACCGTGCGAGCCCGCACCCGGCGTTTTCTCCGGCACGGGCGCGGTTGTTCCTCCTGCTGTCGCTTGGCGTCCTGACGGCAGGAGCCTGGGCGCTGACTCTGCACCGAGCCTTCGTGATGACCGAGCCGATGGGGAGCGCGGCACTTGGCGGCTCGGGCATGGATGGCATGAGCGGGATGGCGATGACGGGCATGCCGGCAGGCGGCTGGGCGCTGCAGGAGGCGGCTGCGTTTGTATCGATGTGGACCGTGATGATGGCGGCGATGATGCTGCCTGCCATGACGCCTATGGTCCTGACCTTTGCGGCCGCTCAGGCGCGGCGAACGCGGACCATGGCCATTCCGACCTGGATCTTCGTTGTCGGATACCTGCTGGTCTGGCTGATTGCCGGCGTGCTCGTTTATGGACTTGTCCAGACCGGCAGCTCGGCTTTAGCTTACCTCTCCAGCGCCGAACGGGAGCACTGGGCGCCTCTTGCCCTTGGAGCCGTTCTGATTGGCGCCGGGCTGTATCAGTTCACCCCGCTCAAGCGCACGTGCCTTGCCCATTGCCGCTCGCCCTTGGCGTTTGTCGCCCTGCACTGGCGCGATGGGCGCTTCGGGGCACTGCGGATGGGCCTTCTGCACGGCGTTTATTGTCTTGGCTGTTGTTGGGCCCTTTTTGCCGTGTTGGTTACCGCTGGCGTGATGAGCGTGGCCTGGATGCTTCTGCTGACGCTTGTGGTCGCCATCGAGAAGCTGCTGCCGCTGGGCCGGCGGGCATCGGCAGGCATCGGCATTGGTCTGATCGTCCTCGGGGTGGCTGTTGCCAGCGGCGCCGTTCCGATGCCCTGGCTTGCTGCGGCCGGCAGCAGCGAGCAAGGATAGGTGCGCGATGGAACCGCTGGTTCACGAAAAGATCCTGGACGAGCGCCTCGCTGCCTTAGAGGCAGCTCGTGCCTGGAGCCCACGCGTGGTCTCCAAGCTGGAGAGCCACATCCGGGCGGCCGATGACGTGTCCCTGTTTCGGATCAATCCGATCCGGTTCGCCGTCGAGAAAAACATCGCCGAGGCCGAGACCATCGATCTGTTCCTGCACGGAGCGTTTCTGGGCTTGTTCGAGATGGACTGGCTTCTGCTCTGCTCGGCGTGCTCCTGCGTGGTCGAGAGCTTTGGCAGCCTCAAGGGGGTGCGCAATCAGTTCCACTGTGCCATGTGCCGGACCGATCTGGAGGCGACGCTCGATGACTTCATCGCAGTCACATTCACGGTCTCGCCACAGATCCGGCCCATCGCATTCCACAGGCCCGAGACCCTTACGGCCCAGGATTTTGCCTTCTCTTACAAGCTGACCGATGAGGGATTGCTGCCCGACGGCACACCCTTTGTGCAGATACTCAGGTCCTGGACCTCCGCCGTCAGCTACCTGCCGCCAGGAACGACCCGGCTCGAGGTCGAAGCCAAGGAAGGACTCCTGCATGCCTGGGGTCCCGACACTGATGCCGGTTTCGACTTCCGGGTTGAAGGCGGGCCAGCCACGTCACCTCAAATCGCCCGCATCCGCTACCTGGGCAGCCGTTGCGAGCCGGCCGAGGGCATTGTAGCGCCAGGTCGGACTGTGTTTGAGATCGAGAATGACACGGGTCAGCAAGGGTTTCTCGGCATCTCCGCCATCCCTGTCAGGGACTTGGCGATCCTGGCGATTCCCGAGCTCGACTTCCTGTCCTACCTGTCGGGCAGCCGCCTGCTGACGACCCAGACCTTTCGGGACCTGTTCCGCTCGGAAGCGATCCGGGCGGTCGAGGGGATCGGTGTCCGGGACATCACGCTGCTCTTCACCGACTTGAAAGGCTCGACCGACCTCTATGATCGGATCGGCGACCTCAACGCCCTGTCGCTCGTCCAGCAGCACTTCGAGCGATTGCGAGATGTCACGGTCCGGCATGGTGGTGCAATCATCAAGACCATCGGCGATGCTGTCATGGCGGCTTTCGTTAATCCGGTGGATGCCGTCCGGGCTGCACTTACGATGCTGCAGGACTTGGAAGCGTTCAACAGCCGCTTGCCGGGCCGCGAGGTCATTCTCAAGGTCGGCATTCACAGGGGAGCGGCCATCGCGGTTACGCTGAACGAGCGCCTCGACTACTTCGGTCAAACGGTCAACATCGCAGCCCGCGTTCAGAGCCTATCGGACGCAAAGGAGATCTGTCTGACGGGTGAAGTTCTGCGCGCACCGGGCGTCAAAGACATTCTGGCGCCCTTCGCCGTGGAGCAAGAGATGGCCCAGCTCAAAGGTGTACATCAGCAGGTCCCGGTCTTCCGGATCCATTCCGCAAATTCTCCGACTGTGTGAATGTCTGCTCTTCGCCGCTTCGCGAACACACAACCTACTTCCGAGAAGTGCCAATACCGGCCCTTCCCGGCCTTAGTTTCAATATTCCAAATGCCGTCGATGGGAGCTGGCCGCACGGGTCAGATACCGCGCGGCCAGCGTTCAGTGTCCGAAGACCTTTTCCATAGCCTTCGGGTCATTGTGGACGGCTAGCTTGTCCATGATGGTTGTGCTCGCCTCGTTCATGCCTACCAGTTCGACTTCGACACCTTCGCGGCGGAACTTGAGGACGGCACGGTCCACCGCATTGACCCCAGTCAGGTCCCAGATGTACGCCCGGCTGACATCGATGCGGACACGCTTCAGAGGCTCCCGGAAGTCGAAGGCCCTCATAAAGTCGTCCGCCGAAGCAAAGAAGAGCTGTCCCTCGACGAGGTAGTCGCGCTCCTGACCATCAGCGGTCAGGGTCGAGGTGACGTGGAAGATCTGCGCCACCTTCCAGGCGAAGAAGATGCCAGAGAGCAGAACCCCAACGCCAACCCCCAGAACCAGGTTGTGCGTGCCCACGACCGTAATGACGGTCGCCAGCATGACGATGCTGGAGCGCCGGGGATGCCTGCGCAGGTCGTTGAGGGACGACCAACTGAAGGTGCCGATCGAGACCATGATCATGATAGCGACCAGCGCCGGCATCGGGATGACGCGCACGAGATCGCCCAGGACGAGGATCAGGAACAGCAGGAACGCCCCCGCGACGAAGGTCGACAGCCGCCCGCGTCCGCCCGATTTCACGTTGATCACCGATTGCCCGATCATGGCACAGCCGGCCATGCCGCCGATGAATCCGGTGCAGAAATTGGCGATGCCCTGCCCGATGGCCTCGCGGTTCTTGTCGCTGCTCGTGTCGGTCATCTGGTCGACGATGGCCGCCGTCAGCAAGCTCTCGAGCAGGCCCACGGCGGCGACGCTAACCGAGTAAGGCAGGATGATCCAGAGCGTCTCAAACGTGAAGGGAATGTTGGGAATCAGGAACATCGGCAGGCTATCCGGCAACGCACCGAGGTCGCCGACGGTGCGGACGCCGATGTTGAGATAGCTGGTCAATGCCGTCAGGATGATGATGCACACCAGCGGCGAGGGAATGGTCTTGTTGATCCTAGGGAACAGGTAGATGATCGCAAGACCCGCCGCGATCATCGCATAGGTCTGCCACGGCATGCCGATAAGCTCGGGCAACTGTGCCATGAAGATCATGATGGCTAGCGCGTTCACGAAGCCGGTCATGACGGAGCGGGAGACGAAGCGCATCACGTTGCCAAGGCGGCACGCGCCGGCCAGCACCTGGATGATCCCGGCCAAGATCGTCGCGGCTAGGAGGTATTCCAAGCCATGGTCGCGCACGAGGGTGGTCATCAGCACGGCGGTGGCGGCGGTGGCGGCGGAGATCATGCCGGGGCGCCCGCCGGTGATCGAGATGAGCACGGCGATGGAGAAGGAGGCGTAGAGCGCCACCTTCGGCTCGACGCCCGCGATGATCGAGAAGCCGATGGCTTCCGGGATCAGGGCCAGGGCGACGACGATGCCGGCGAGCACGTCGCCACGGATATTGGAGAGCCAGTCACGGCGAAAGGTATCGATGAAAGTCATGGGGTTCCAGAAAGCACAAAGGAACGAGGCCCATATTTGATGGGGCTGCTGAAGCGCTTGGTTGCTGGATGGTCCGGCGGATCGGCGGCCGGAAGAGCCACCCGGAGTTGCACCGGGTCCTTATTTGCTGATGGTCTTTTGACAATCCTCAGCGGGAAGATCAAGTCAAATGCTGTAACGCGCAATAAATGAAGGCCGGGATCACTCGGTCGATTAAGCGTGGCCGTGTGAAGGTCGGGCCATCACAGCAATGCAGAGGTTTGGCTAAGGTCGCTCCCGTGCCAGATCCGAACCCTGCACGACGGCAAACTGCGGGTATCCATACTTGGGCCTGAGCAACCGGCAAGGAGGCGAGCGGAATGCCATCAGCCGCCTCGAGGTCCTCAAGCGGGGCTGAGTTGGCCAGCTCCAACTCGCCCCCTTCAGGTCGCGGCCGAGCGCCACTTATGACTGGACGGCACCGCGGCAGACACGGTCACACTTGCGCTTCCGCTGCGGCCAGGAGCATGGCCAGCAGGCTGCTGGCCTTGGCAAAGCAGAGCGGGTCCCGGGCCGCCAGAAATCCGCCGTCGTGGACGCCGTCGCGATGCATCCTCGCCAGGGCCCAGCGATGCGGGAGGTCACGGGTCGTCGCCCCCTCCCACAGGGGAAGCTGACCGCGCACCCAACGCATGCGCTTCGGACCGAGGACCCGCGAGCATACCTCCTCGGCCATGACGGCGGTTCGTACGCGCTCATCCTTCGTCTGGGGCCCGCCGCCTGGAAGGTTCCGGAAGTAACCCTCCAGCAGGCCCCAGACATAGGCTCCGAGCAGGAGATCGATCATGCGGCTATATGCGGGCATGGGATCCGCTTGCCGCCCGGTGAAGGCGACGACCTGGTCCTGCACGTGACGGGATACGAGTTCGATCACCTCCGGCGACGTCGATGAGGGCATTGGTCCCGCCTTCAGGCCTTTGCGGAGCCAGTTCAGCATCCCGTGTTTCCCATCCTTCCGCATGAGGCAAACACTCCAACGCGGCCGATCCTAGCGCGGAAGCTTGGCGTCGGCAGGGTTGAACCCTCGGGGGATCAGGCCTCCTCGCGCCTGATGAGCAACGACGCCCGTTCCGGCACTGACGTTCAACCGCTGTGCCCTTGACTACCGCGTCCCCCTACATCGTACGATGCCTTAGAGGTTCATCACGATCGTCAGGATGCCCATGGCGAGAAACACCAGGGTCGCGGCGGGATAGACGGCAAAGACGAGGGGCGAGTTCATGAATGGACGAGTCGTGATGCGACGTCCAAGCACGATCATGCCGATGCCGATGGCCAGCAGCACGACGCCGACGATCAGGTTCATGGCGTCCTCCTCCGGTCATTGCTTGACCGTTCATTCTCGTCGTTGTGATCAGGCATGCCTCTGGCTCCTCCGGTGCTCATCGCGATTTGGTGGGCGTCACCTCCGGCCTCGTCACGCCCAGCAGGGCGGCGCCGACCAGCGCCGACAGTCCGGACCCGAGCAGCACGCCGAGCTTGGTGGCATCCTGCAACTCCGGTGCAGTCGGGAAGGCCAGCAGCCCGATGAACAGGCTCATGGTGAAACCGATGCCACACAGCAGCGCCACGCCGTAGAACTGCGCCCAGGTAGCGTTCGCTGGCAGGTCCGCCCAGGCCATGCGGATCGTCAGCCAGGAGAAGGCGAAGATCCCCACCTGCTTGCCCACGAACAGACCCAGTGCCACACCCAGCGGTACCGGATTGAGGAGCGAGGCGAATGACATTCCGGCAAAGGAGACGCCGGCATTGGCGAACCCAAAGACTGGCACGATCAGGAATGCCACCCAGGGCTGGAGGGCGTGTTCGAGCGTATGCAGCGGCGAGGTTGCATCCTCCGGCTTACCGGGGGACGCCCGCAACGGGATTGTGAGCGCCAGGGCCACGCCCGCCAGCGTGGCATGGATACCCGACAGGAACACCAGGAACCAGAGCGCGACCCCGAGTAGAAGGTAGGGCTTCAGGTCGGTGAAGCCGGCCCGGTTGAGGCCGGACAAGAGCACCAGCACGAAGGCGGCACCGCCAAGGGCATAGAGGTTGAGGTCGCCGGTGTAGAACACCGCGATGATCAGCACCGCCCCGAGGTCGTCGAGGATAGCGAGCGCAGTTAGAAACACCTTGAGCGAGATCGGCACCCGCGGACCGAGCAGCGACAGCACGCCGAGCGCAAAGGCGATGTCGGTAGCCGACGGGATCGCCCAGCCACGGGGATGGCCGTCGATCCCGCCGTTGAAGGCAAGATAGATCAATGCCGGTACGATCATGCCGCCGAGGGCCGCAATCCCAGGCAGCGCCCGCCGCGGCCAGGTCGAGAGCTGGCCGTCGAGCATCTCGCGCTTGATCTCGAGTCCCACCATCAGGAAGAACACCGCCATGAGGGCGTCGTTGATCCAGTGCAGGACCGACAGGCCGAACACGTAGCTATGTAACCCCACGAAGTACGCGCCACTCGCGGGTGAGTTGGCGACGACCAGCGCCAAGGCTGCCGCCCCCATGAGGACTATGCCACCCGAGGCCTCGTTATTGATAAAGGCTCGCAGGGCAGAGCGAGGGCGCGGCGTCTGGGCGTGCATCGGATCTCCTTTTCGGGGACAGGTAGCTTTGATTAGCCCGCAAATCAGGGGATTGCAGCACCGCAGGGAGGCGGAAACGGTCGAAAGGCCGTTTCATATATGAGATTCCTATACGCGGGGCCGGTTCACGCCTCGCCTTCCGTCGCCATCGACGTCATGGTGGCGGCGCTGGAACCGGAGGAGCCGTGACGAACGACGACTGGCAGGACGACAAGGCTCGCAGACGTTGGACCTGGGCCGGGATCAACTCCTTGGACACAGCGTCAGGTTCGTGGCCTTTCGCGGTGACGGTCATGGTGATCGCGGCGGCCGTCGCCGTCGCCTTCCTCCTGTACCCGGTCACCGGCATCGAGAACATCGACTTGGTGTTCCTGCCCCCGATCATCGCAATCGCCATCCGCTATGGCTTCTGGCCGTCGCTGGTGGCCTGCCTTCTCAGCGCGCTGGCCTACAATTTCTTCTTCTACCCGCCTGCCTATGGGTTCAGGGTGGCCGATCCGACCAACATCGCCACGGTGTTCTTCTTCCTTGTCGTCGCCCTGATCACGAGCCACCTTGCCTCACGGGCCCGCGAGGCGGCGCTCGCTGCCGCGAGCCGGGCCGCGACAACCGAGGCGCTCTACGCTTTCAGTCGCAAGATTGCCGGCATTGTCACGCTCGACGACGTGCTGCGGGCCACGGGCGAGCAGATCGGCTCGATGCTGCGGCTCAATGTGGTGATCCTGCTTCCCGACGCCGACGGCGAGCTCGAGATCAGGGCCACCTACCCCCCGGAGAGCCACATCGACGGAACCGGCATAGCCCCGACCCGGACAGCTTGGGACGCGAACCAGTCGATTAAGTGGGACGCCGAGACCTTGGTCACGACGCAATACCGGGTGCTGCCCCTGCGCACCAGCCACGGTCCGGTCGGAGCGATCGGCATCAGCCGGATCGGAACACCACTGACCCCCGAGGAGGAGCGGCTGCTGGGCGCGCTCATCGACCAGGCGGCCGTTGCCATCGAGCGCATCCGGCTGGCCGCAGAGATGGATGCGGCACGCCTCGCAGCAGAGACTGAACGGCTGCGCTCGGCCCTGCTGAGTTCGCTCTCGCACGACCTTAAGACGCCGTTGGCTTCCATCACCGGCGCGGCCACGTCCCTGCGCCAGTACGGCGAACTTTACGATGCGGTGGCTCGCGAGGAACTCGCCGCCACGATCCAGGGCGAGTCCGAGCGTTTGTCCCGCTTCGTCGCCAATCTCCTCGACATGGCACGCCTCAAAGCCGGTGGTATCCAACTGAAGCGCGAGCCGGTTGAACTCGGCGAGGCTGTCGGCGCAGCGTTGCAGCGCATGCAGGGCGTGCTCGGCGAACACCGGGTCGCCGTCGACCTGCCTGCCGGTCTTCCCATGCTCGACCTGGACGTCGTGCTGTTCGAGCAGGTGCTGATCAACCTCCTGGACAACGCCGCCAAGTACGCCCCGCCCGGCTCGACCATCGCGATCGGCGCTGCGGGCGACGGCCGCGCGGTCGAACTCACCGTCAGCGACGAGGGGCCGGGCATCCCGCCGGAGGACCTGGAACGGGTGTTCGAGATGTTTCACCGCGTCAACAAGGGCGACCGGCAGCGGGCCGGCACGGGCCTTGGGCTGTCCATCTGCCGCGGCTTCGTCGAGGTTCTCGGCGGGACGATCCGCGCGTCCAACCGGACCGACCGCTCCGGAGCGGTCTTCAGCATCACGTTCCCGGCGGCGGTCTTCACCGCCCTGCCTTTCGAGGATGCCGCCGAATGAACGCCTGTGGCGGCATCCCCCTCCTCGTCGTCGACGACGAGCCGCCGATCCGGCGGCTGCTCCGCACCAGCCTTGCCGTGCAGGGATACCGGATCCTGGAGGCCGGGACCGCCCGGGCTGCGCTCGACATCGTCGCCTGCGAGGCCCCCGAGGTCGTGCTCCTGGATCTTGGCCTGCCGGACCAGGATGGGCTGGAGGTGATCCGGCATCTGCGGGCAGCGGGATCGAAGGTGGCGATCATCGTCCTATCGAGCCGCGGCGACGAGCCGGGCAAGGTGGACGCGCTCGATCTCGGTGCCGACGACTACGTGACCAAGCCGTTCGGCATGGCCGAACTCGTCGCCCGCATTCGCACGGCCCTGCGCCACCGGGTCCAACGGCAGGGAGCCGAGCCGCTGTTCACCCATGGCGACCTGTCCGTTGACCTCACCCGGCGGCGCGTCACCGTGCGTGAGGCGGAGGTGAAGCTCTCCAACAAGGAATGGGATATCCTGCGCCTGCTCGTGCTTCATGCCGGCCAGGTACTGACCCACCGCATGATCATGCAGGAGGTGTGGGGACCGAAGGGCGACGTACAGTACCTGCGCATCTACGTGCGCCAGCTTCGCCAGAAGCTGGAGGAGAAACCCGACCAGCCCTGGCACATCCTCACGGAAACCGGGGTCGGCTACAGGCTTCAGACCGATGCATCGTAGTCGCCCACCGCTCTTGTATCCGGAGCAGTGCCGTGCCGCCCGTGGCCTCCTGGACTGGACCCAGGAGGAGCTCGCGGAACGTGCGGGCGTCTCGCGCAGCACCATCCGTGACTTCGAGAACGGTCGCCATCACCTCCACCCTGCGACGGCAGCCCAGGTGATTGCGGCATTGGAGGGGGGTGGAGTGCTATTGATCCCACCAGATGAGGCAGGTCCTGGAGCACGCCTTCGACTATCGATGGCTAAGGTTCTGCCTCCCGATACGTAGATGGCGCTTGTCGTCACTGCCACGGCCACCCCATCGGAGTCAGCATGGAAGGTCTGTATCGGGTGAAGCTGAGCAGCGTGGCTCCGGGGCCGTCTGGCATCATCAGTTCGTCACCCCAGATCCCTGCCCCAGCAGCCCTCTACAGAGCTCGATCGGCATCGGGCCGTCCCGGAACGGAACTCTTCCCGCTTCGGCGTTTTCTTTCCCGGTCAGGAATGTGGGCGTTCCCGAAGGAGATACGATTCGCTCCGCGACAAGCCCTAGCTTGTGACGGAGCCCCAAGGGAGTGGCATGTTCAAACGCTTCATCATCAATCCCCCGGTCTTCTTCGGCGCCGTCGCCGTCATCGGCATCTTCCTCGCTGTTGGCGTCATCCTCCCGGATCGCGCCGGCGAGGTCTTCAAGGACTTGCAGACCGCTATTCTCAATAGCTTCGGCTGGCTCTACCTCCTCGCCGTCGGCATTTTCCTTGCCACCGTCCTGCTGCTCTGTCTGGGGCGCTACGGCCGACTGAAGCTCGGGCCGGACGAATCCACGCCCGACTTCAAGTTCACCTCCTGGATCGCCATGCTGTTCGCTGCCGGTATGGGCATCGGCCTGATGTTCTATGCCGTAGGCGAGCCGATGACCCACTTCATGGCGCCGCCCACGGCCGAACCGCGCTCGATCGCGGCGATGCGTGAGGCCATGGCCGTCACCTTCTTCCATTGGGGCATTCACGCCTGGGCCATCTATGCCATCGTCGGCCTGTCGCTGGCGTATTTCGGCTACCGCTACAACCTGCCGCTCACGATCAGGTCGGGCCTTTATCCGCTCCTGAAGGAGCGCATCGATGGTCCGATAGGCCATGCCGTCGACATCTTCGCTATCGTCGGCACCATGTTCGGTATCGCCACCTCGCTTGGCATCGGCGTCTCCCAGATCAATGCCGGCCTTAACTATCTGCTGGACATTCCCATTGGCATCGAAGTCCAACTCCCTTTGATCGCGGTCATCACGGCTCTGGCCACCGTGTCGGTCGTCACCGGCCTCGACAAGGGCGTACGCATCCTCTCCGAGACCAACCTGGTCGTGGCAATCCTCCTGATGCTGTTCGTCTTGGTGGTCGGGCCGACGGCATTGCTCTTCCGTGACTTCGTGCAGAACCTCGGCCTTTATCTCGACACGCTGCTGCTGCGTACCTTCAATATCTATGCCTACGAGCCGACACCGTGGATCGATGCGTGGACGCTCTTCTATTGGGCCTGGTGGATTTCCTGGTCGCCGTTCGTCGGCATGTTCATCGCCCGCATATCCCGCGGCCGCACCGTGCGCGAGTTCGTCACCGCCGTGCTGTTCATCCCGGCCGGCTTCACCTTTTTCTGGATGACCGTGTTCGGCAACACCGCCATGTTCGTGGACACTGGCGTGGCGGCCGGAGCCTTGGGCACGGCCGTTGCCGAGGACGTTTCCGTTGGTCTCTTCAAGTTCTTCGAGTATCTGCCGCTTACGGGCCTCACCTCCACCCTCGCCGTGCTCCTGGTCGGGATCTTCTTCATCACCTCTGCGGATTCCGGCTCGCTGGTCATCGACTCCATCGCGGCGGGCGGAGAGACCGAGACCACCACTGCCCAGCGCGTCTTCTGGTGCGCCCTCGAGGGCGCGGTTGCCGCCAGCCTGCTCCTTGCCGGAGGTCTCAGCGCACTCCAATCGGCGACCGTGGCCAGCGCTCTGCCCTTCGTCTTCGTGATGCTGGCACTCGTGTGGTCGCTTCTGCTCGGCATGCGCGCCGACCTTGCTCAGCAGCAGGCTCACGCCACAAGGCAGTACGTCCCTCCTGCCCAGCCCGCCGCTGGCATCACCTGGCAGCGCCGCCTCGCGCTCATCCTGCATGCCCCGACGGAGACCGAAGTCGATGCCTTCATTGCCACCCAGGTGCGCCCGGCGCTCGATCAGGTGGCGAGGGAGTTGAGCGCGCGGGGCCGCCCTGCCCATGTCATCGAGGAGGACGGAGACGCTGTGGCCCTGCGCTCGCCGGCCGAAGGTGTGCGCGACTTCATCTACGGCGTCAGCCGCAGCACCCAGCCCGTGGCCACCCTCTCGCCGCTCGATGCCGGCAAGCCGGAATACCGCTACGAGGCCCGTACCTACTTTTCCAGCGGTAGCCGTGGCTACGACATCATGGGCATGAGCCGCGATCAGATCATCTCGGATGTCCTCGTCCAATTCGAGCGCTATCTCCTGCTCGTCCAATCGCCAGCGACGCAGCTCGTCCACGGGGCCCCGGAACATGAGCCCGATCCGCCCCCGCCGTGATGGATGGTCGCCGCGACCCTGGGAAACAGCCGATCGAGCGGTGCTCCCGCGATCACGTGGATATTGGCAGGTATTGTTGCTGCCTCAAGCGCGCCGCCGATTGCCAGATTCCCGCGGTTGCCCGTCCTCACAAGAGCCTCGACGATGCTCGCCGTCAGCCCCTTCGGATCCAACCCAGGCATGCTGCCGAAGCCGATAAAGACCGGCGGCTCGCCGGTCTCGAGAAAACCGGCAAGGGACTTGGACGGTTGCCAGTCCGCATCGTCAAGGAAGCAATACCCGCTGACCAGCACGCCCCGCCCCCAGTCGGGCGGAACCGGGACGGCGTGCTGGCTGTAGGCGTAGAGCGTGCCTGCGCCAGCGGCGGCGGAGCGGCGGTCGTAGGGCTTTGTGAAGAAGACCGTGACATGGATCGGTGGGTCTCCTTCCGGAGGCCACTGCGACGAGCGAGCTCTAGTGATGCAGAAAGAGAGGTGCGGGGCAGGCGTTCAGGACCTCTCTCGTGCAGGAACCGAAGATCTCCTGAATCCCCCGAGTGCCATAAGCTCCCATCGTGATCATGCCGGGCTTGAGCGCCTTCGCCAACCCCAGGATCGTCTCCGCGGGAGTGCCCGCCTCGCGGTCGCCCAGGCCGATGGCGTGAGTCTCGGCCGCCCCATGCCTCCGGAGAAGGGCGCACGCCCTGGAAGCAGTTTCCTCGGCCCTGCTGGACGAGGACTGGTCGAGCGTCACGACATGGACCACGCGACCGGCGGCGAGGCCGAGGAGCGCGAACATGTGCACTGCTCGCGACGAGGCCGGGCTGCCGTCGAAGGCCACCAGAATCGGCGATTGCGAAATGCCCTGCCTAGAGTCGGGTGCCTGATCAGGCACGAGCAGGATGGGGCGCGGCTCGCCGCGGATGATGCGGTCAACGCACAGCGGCAATTCGCAGATCTCGCCGTCCACGTCGAACATGCTGTTACGGCCCAGCACGATCAGGTCGTGGGAGGCCGCCTCGATCTCGATCACCTGAAGCGGACTGCCATCGACCCGCCGGATGTCGAACGAAGAGATGCCCGCCTTCCCGGCGCGCTCCCGAAAGTCCTGAAGGACCGCGTCCACCCGCTCAGTCGCAGTTTGAAGCTCCTTCTGGTCCAGGGCGGTCTTGAAGGCCATTCCTCCCACCGGCACTGCCTCGGGGCGCTGGATCCAGGCGGAATTGACGATGCCGAGCCCGTGCCCATGAGCTTTGTGATGGCGGGCCAGCTCAAGTCCAAGGCCGGCAGCGTGCAAGCTCGACGGAGAGCCGTCGAGGGCAATCAGGATGCTGCGCAACATGTCGTTTCCTTCTCGTGAATCATTTCACTCAACGATGCTTGAGGATTGGCTTGAGCTCGCCCACAGATCCGGCATGCTGCCCACCCGACCCAGACATCCGCCGCTCCTCGGCCTTTCTTCGGGTGACAACCTGATCCACAGCTAGCCTCGCGATCGGGAATTGCGCATCCAGCAAACAGGAACGTCCGATCCAATGCCTTGATCCGCGTCAAGTTGGTGCATACCCCATCCATTGGGCCCGTCCCTTCAGGCCATACGGACGCCTTACGCCGGACAATCAATATCCCTTCGTGAGAACGCAAAGCCTGGCCGGGGAAGTCGGCCAATGTAAGATCTGCACCTGCCGCCCTCGCAGGCCGCCAGAGGCCGTTCCGGCAGAATAGATGGGAGCAGGGTTGAATGACGCTCGCACGGCCCTCATCCATGGACCATGAAGGTAGGAGAGGACATGGCGGCTCCGCTCAGGCGGCTTTCGGCAGCATGGCCGGCTCGAAGCGTCGGGCCCGGATGACCAGGCAAGTCCCTCGGCAGGATCCGAGGCAAGCTAAGGGATCCCGAAACCGGATGTCTCCCACTTCGAGCGAGGTGACCAAAGCCCCGACGGGAGATCCTACGCCTTTCCCGGCGACAAGGACCGGTTGGGGACCCGGCGGTCTCACATAGCCGGACATGCCCGGGCGATTATGCCGGCGGCAACGTCCGCAGGACCGCTGCCGAGGTGGTGAGACTGGCCCGGAACGGCCTTCGCGAGCCTTCTCATGACTGACGGCCGCCATCTCGGGGAGGGAGCAGGTCCAGCTCGTGACGCCGGTCAGATCGTCCGCCCCACGACCGCGCGCAGGCTCAGCCCCTGGACCACGATCGTAAACACCACCACCGCGTAGGTCGCCGCCAGCAATGGCGGCTTCTCGGCCACCTCGGGCAGCGACAGGGCCAGCGCAATCGAGATGCCGCCGCGCAACCCGCCCCAGGTCAGTACCGGGATTGTACCCCGCACGAACTCCTGCCGTCCTTGTAGCATGAACACCGGGATCGTCACCGAGAGGAAGCGGCCCAGCAGCACGAGGGGGATACTGGCCACGGCCACTCCGGCAAAGGACGGACTGAAACGCAGCACCAGGACTTCAAGCCCGATCAGCAGGAAC
>Ga0182742_1003564_pt1 | contig 15055 bp, 15 predicted proteins | sample eDN5th37CBELigMG_FD_128880 | JGI IMG/M metagenome (GOLD analysis project Ga0182742, IMG submission 128880) | Enriched Miracle-Growth compost microbial communities from Emeryville, California, USA - eDNA 5th pass 37_C BE-Lig MG (version 2)... ...
ACCTCCATTGGCTGGCGGGTGCGGTCCGGCTCGACCTCGGCACGTCCTGGGTCACAAGGCGGCCGGTGCTGGACGAGCTGCTCCACTACCTGCCGGCCACGCTCGAGCTGGCCGGCGCCGCGCTGTTCCTGGTGATCGTGGTGGGCATTCCGCTGGGCATCCTGGCGGCACTGACCAAGGACCGCTGGCCGGACCAGCTCACCCGGCTGTTCGCCTTTCTCGGAGCCTCGATCCCGAACTTCTGGCTGGCCTTCCTCCTGGTCCTGGTCTTCTCCGTCCAGCTGGGCTGGCTGCCGCCGATGGGCCGGGGCGGCCTGGAGCACCTGGTCCTGCCGGCGATCGCCACCGCGCTGATGTCGACCGCCATCAACCTGCGCCTGATGCGCGCCTCGGTGCTGGCGCAGCTGGGCGAGCGCCACCTGCTGTTCGCCCGGGCCCGCGGCCTGTCTGAGCGCGCCGTGATCGGCCGCCATGTGGTGCGCAACGCCCTGATCCCGCCGGTGACCGCGATCGGCCTGCATGTCGGCGAGCTGATCGGCGGGGCGATGATCGTGGAGATCGTGTTCGGCTGGCCAGGGGTCGGCCGCTATGCGCTCCAGGCGATCACCAGCCGCGACTTCCCGGCACTCCAGGGCTTCATCCTGCTGATGACGGCGGTGTTCGTGCTCTGCAACCTGGCGGTCGACCTGGCCTATGCCTGGCTCGACCCGCGCATCCGCTTTGGCGCCGGCGCGTCATGACCCGGCAGAACTGGATGCTCTGGCTGTCGCTGGGTCTGGTCCTGGTCCTCCTCGCCCTGGCGGTGGCCGGCCCCTGGATCACGCCCTACGACCCGGCCGAGGCGGACCTGGAGCGGCGGCTGCTCGCGCCCTCGCTCACCCACTGGCTCGGCACCGACCATCTGGGCCGCGACCTGTTCTCCCGGATCCTGGCCGGTACCCGGGCCTCGCTGGGCTCGGTGGCGCTCATCCTGGTGGGCGTGCTCACGGTCGCGATCCTGGTGGGCTCGGTCGCGGGCTATGCCGGCGGCACCGTCGACGCGGTGCTGATGCGGGTCTGCGACGCCTTCATGACCGTGCCGACCCTGGTGCTGGCGCTGTTCATGATCGGCGTGCTCGGCACCGGCCTCGCCAACGTCATCATCGCGGTGATCCTGTCGCACTGGGCCTGGTATGCGCGGCTGGTGCGCGGCCTGACCCTGTCCCTGAAGAACCGCGACTATGTGGCCGCAGCGGTGGTCGCCGGCGGGTCGCGCTTCGCGATCCTGCGCCGCCACATCCTGCCGGGCGTGCTGGGCCAGCTGGCCGTGCTGGCCAGCCTCGATCTCGGCCACTGGATGCTGCACGTCTCCGGCCTGTCCTTTTTGGGGCTGGGTGTGGCACCGCCCACGCCGGAATGGGGCATCATGATCAACGATGCCCGGCCGTTCGTCTGGACCTCGCCCATGCTGATCATCTTGCCGGGCGCCGCGATCTTCATCGCGGTGATGGCGTTCAATCTGCTTGGCGACGCCCTGCGCGATCGGCTCGACCCGGTGCTGGCGGAGCGGGTCCATTGACCGGGCGGCTCGATCTGGTCGGGCTGCGCCTGGAAGCCGCCGGCCGCGTGCTGGTGGATGACGTGGCGCTCTGCCTCCAGCCAGGGAAGGTGCTGGCCCTGGTGGGGGCGAGCGGCAGCGGCAAGAGCCTGACCACGCTGGCGCTGCTGGGCCTCCTGCCGCCGGGCGTGCAGCGGACGGGCGGACGGATCATCCTGGACGGCATTGAGCAGGACACGGCCGGTCTCGCCGCTCTCCGCGGGCGGACCGTCGGACTGGTGCAGCAGAGCCCGCGCAGCTCGTTCAACCCGGTCGTCACGATCGAGCGTCATTTCCGCGAGACCCTGGCGCTGGCGGGGTTGCGGCGGGGAGCAGCGCGCACGCGCGCCCTGGAACTGCTGGCCGAGGTCGGGTTCGACCATCCGGCCGAGATCGTCGGGCGCTACCCGTTCCAGTTGAGTGGCGGGATGCTGCAGCGGGTGATGATCGCCCTGGCGCTGGCCCTGGACCCGCGCTTCCTCCTGGCCGACGAGCCCACCACCGATCTCGACACCGTTCTGCAGGCGCAGGTGCTGGACCTGCTGGGCCGGCTGCGGGCAAGGCGCGGCCTGGGCGTCCTGCTGGTGACCCATGACCTGTCGGTGGTGGCGCGCCTGGCCGATCATGTGGCGGTCATGGCGGACGGGCGGATCGTGGAGCAGGCCGCGGTCGGCGAGCTGTTCCAGAGGCCGCGCCAGCCAGTGACCCGCGCCCTGCTGGAGGCGCATCTGGCGCTCTGCCAAGGCGAGCCGTCGGAGCTCGCGGCATGAGCCTGATCGAGCTGCGCCAGGTCGCCAAAGCCTACCGGGGCGGCGGGCCGTTCGGACGGTCGGCAACGGTCCAGGTTCTGGAGGGGGCCGATCTCAGGATCGAGCCAGACGAGTGCGTGGCGCTGGTTGGTGCCTCCGGCTCGGGCAAAAGCACGCTCGGGCGGATCCTCCTCGGGCTGGAACGGCCCGACCGGGGCGAGGTCCGGTTCGAGGGAGCACCGCTGCACGACCGGCGGGGCCGCATCCGGCCGGACGTGCGCCGAGCCGTCCAGGCGGTGTTCCAGGACCCGTTCGGTGCCACCAACCCGCGCTTTTCCGCCTTCGAGGTAGTGGCCGAGCCGCTGCGCCATGCCGGGCAGCGCGATGGGCTGCGGGAGCGGGTGGCGGGGCTGGCTCGCGCAGTCGGGCTCGATCCCGCGGAGCTGGACCGGCCCGCCCATCGCTTCAGCGGCGGCCAGCTCCAGCGCCTGTGCATCGCCCGGGCTCTGGTACTCTCGCCGCGCCTGGTCCTGCTCGACGAGGCGGTCAGCAGCCAGGACCTCCTGACCCAGGCGCAGATCCTCCGCCTGCTCCAGCGGCTGCGCAGCCAAACCGGGATCGCCTATCTGTTCGTCACCCACGACCTGCGCCTGGTCCGGGGCTTTGCCGACCGGCTCTACGTGATGGCGGACCGCCGGCCGGTCGAGGCCGACCCGCAGGCAGCCGAGGTCCCGCCGGCCCTGGCGCGGCTGCAGGCGGCGGTCCTGCCGGCCCGGCCAGTAAGCGGCCTCAGCCTTCCTTCCGGCTGAGTCTGGCCAGCAGGATCACCGGGATCAGGCCGAACAGCACGATCAGGAGGGCGGCGATGGCGCCGTCCTCGTAGGTGCCGCGCGCCGCCTCGCCATAGAGATGCGTCGCCAGGGTCTCGAAGGCGAGCGGGCGGAGCAGGAGGGTGGCCGGCAGCTCCTTCATGCAGTCCACGAACACCAGGAGCGCCGCAGTCAGCAGGGCCGGGCGGACCAAAGGCAGGTGGATGGCACGGATCGTGCCGGCCCGGGTCCGGCCCAGCATCCGTGCCGCCTGGTCATAGGTGGGCGGGATGCGCGCCAGGCCCGCCTCGATGCCGCCCGCCGAGATCGCCATGAACCGGGCGGCATAGGCATAGATCAGGGCTGCCACCGAGCCCGACAGGAACATGCCGCTCACCAGGCCCAGCCGGTTCAGACCCTGGTCGAGTGCCGCCATCGGCCACAGCAGGCCGATCGCCAGCACGGTGCCGGGTACGGCATAGCCCAGGCTGGCGACGCGCAGGAGCTGGATTCCCAGCCGCGACTGGCGCGCGGTGAACGCCACCACCAGCCCGGCCAGGATGATCACCAGCGTGGCCGTGCCGGCGAGCAGCATGGTGTTGAGCGTTTCCTCCACGAGGCGGGAGGAGAAGCCGGCGAAGCTCAGCCGCTTCCAGGCCTCGTTGCCGAGATGGAGAGCCGGCGCCACGAAGCCCAGCAGGACCGGCACCAGGCAAAGCAGCACGGCGACGAGGGCCATGGGCCCCTTCAGGCGCACCGGCTGGAGGCGCCGGGCGCGGCTGGCCTCGGCGGCGTAGCGCTGGCGGGTGCGGGCGGTGCGCTCCAGCACGATCAGCGCCACCACCACGACCAGCATGGCGATGGCAATCTGGGCGGCACCCGGCAGGCTCGTCCGGTTGATCCAGGTGGCGTAGATCGAGACGGTGAGGGTCTGCACCCCCAGGAATTCGGATGCGCCGATATCATTGATCGCCTCCATCAGCGCCAGGCTGGTGCCCACCGCGATCGCCGGCCGCGCCATCGGCAGGACCACCCGGAAGAACACCTCGAGGGGCCCCGCACCCAGCATCCGCGCGGCATCCACCATGCTGGCCGCCTGCATCAGGAACATCGCCCGGGCGAACAGGTAGACATAGGGATAGAGCACGATGCCCAGCACGAAGATGCAGCCGGTGAGCGAGCGCATCTCCAAAAAGCGCAGGTCGCGCGGCGTAAGGCCGAACAGGGCGCGCAGCACACTCTGCACCGGCCCGATCGGGTGCATCAGGTCCAGATAGGCGAACGCGATGATATAGGTCGGGATCGCCAGCGGCAGGAGCAGCGCCCACTCGAACATGCGGCGCAGCGGGAAGTCGTAGGCGGTGACCAGCCAGGCGCTGCCGGTGCCCAGGCTCACCACGATCAGGCTGACGCCCAGCAGCAGGAGGGCTGTCTGGGTCAGCGCGTGCGGCAGCACGTAGGAGATCAGGTGCGGCCAGAGATCGCCGGAACTCTGGGTCGCGATCGCGAGCAGAGCCAGGATCGGCAGCACCACCAGAAAGGCGATGGCGGCCGCGGCGATCTGCCAGCCGCGACCGGAATGGGAGGACGAACGATCGAGCGCCGTCGCGAGGAAAGAGCGCATCAGGCGCCGCGACCATCGGAAATGAGGGAAGGGGTGGTGGCCGTGCCACCACCCGGGGCGATTACTCGTCGAAGCCGACCTTGTCGACCAGTTCGGCCGCGGTCTTGCGGTTGGCGGCGATCTCGGTGAGCTGGGTCGCGTCCACCTTGAGCGGCCCCAGCGCCTCGATGATCGGATCCACCGCTGCGCCCGGCTTCACCGGATACTCGTAGTTGGCGCTGGCATAGATGCCCTGCGCCTCGTCGGAGACGAGATATTCCAGCAGCTTGACCGCATTGTCCTTGTTCGGCGCGTGCTTGGCGACCGCGGCACCCGACACGTTGACCTGGGTACCGCTGCCATCGGCGAAGGTCGGCAGGATCACCTTGATCGCCTTGGCCCATTCCTCCTGCTCGGGCCCGCCCTTGCCGCTGCGCATCAGGCCCACATAGTAGGAGTTGGCGATGCCGATCTCGCAGATGCCGCCCAGGATGTCGCGCGCCACGTCGCGGTCGCCGCCGGCCGCCGGGCGGGCGAGGTTGTTCTTCACACCCTCCAGCCAGGCCTCGGTCTTTTCCGCCCCGTCCTTGGCGATCATCGTCGAGATGAGCGCGATGTTGTACGGATGCTTGCCTGAGCGGATGCAGACCTTGCCGTCCCACTTGGGATCGGCCAGCTCCTCATAGGTGAAGCTGGTGAGGTCGTTCAGGTCCTTGTCGGCATAAAGGACCCGCGCGCGCAGCGAGAGGGCGAACCAGTTGCCGTCCGCGTCGCGCAGGTTGGCGGGGATGGCGCTTTCCAGCGCCTCGGACTTGACCGGCTGGGTCACGCCGGCCTCGACCAGATCCACCAGGTTGCCGAAGTCTACGGTCATCAGCACGTCGGCGGGCGAATTCTCACCCTCGCTAGCAACCCGCTCGGCCAGCCCGTCCTTGAGCGCCACGGTCTTGACCTGAATGCCGCTCTCCTTGGTGAAGGCATCGAGGAGCGGCTGGATCAGGCCCGGCTCGCGCGTGGTGTAGATGTTCACTTCCTGGGCCTGCGCCGCCTGCGCCGCCAGAACCGCTGCACCCGCCAGCATCGTGCCATGCAGCCAGCGCCGCAGTGATTTCGCCGCGTTCATGTCCCACCCCTTATGCTTGAAGACGCTCCCAGGAACTGCGGTGATGAAGAACAATAATCGGGGTTGGTACGCAAGCGAACCGCAACAAGTTTGGAAATGGTCTAATTCAAGTCTGCTGACGCCGGGTGCCGGCGACGCCCGTTCGACAGGGCGAAGCCGGCGATCCGTCGATGGTCAGGCCTGGGCGTTCACCAGGATCTTGAGCTTGTCCGAGCCCGGCCGAGTCAGGACGTCGAAGCCGCGCCCGACCGCCTCGTCCAGCCCGACCTTGTCCGACAGGATCCGCTCCACCGGCAGCTTGCCCGAAGCGACCAGGCTGATGGTGCGCGGCCAGAGCGTGAGCGGGTAGCACCAACTTCCTTCGAGCGTGATGTCCTTGGTCACCAGCGCGGAGATGTCGACCGTGCCGGGCTCCACGCTCAGGCCCACCTGCACGATCGTGCCGCGCCGGCGCACCGCGCGGATGCAGGTGTCCAACGCAGCGGCATGGCCGACGCATTCGATCGCCACGTCCACGCCCTGGCCGGCCTCGGTCTGTCCGGCGATCCGCTGGAGGGTGCCCTGGTCCTGTGGATCGACCACGTCGTCGACCACGCCCAGTTCCCTGATCCGCTCGCGGCGCAGCGGGTTGGTCTCCGAGACGATGATCCGGGTGGCACCCGCAGCACTGGCGGCCAGCGCGGCGAGCGCGCCGATCGGCCCCGCCCCGGTGATCAGCACCGAGCTGCCCGCCTGCACCTTGCCCTTGTCGACCGCATGGACCACCACGGCCGCGGGCTCGATCATGGCACCCTGCTCGTCCGTGACCTGGTCCGGGAGCTTCGCCACATTGGCCTCGCGCACCAGCGCCTGCTGGCCGAACCCGCCCCAGGGCCAGTTCAGCCCGACCAGGCCCAGCCGGCTGCTGAGCTGGCCGAAGCCCCGCCTCGTGTAGAAGTCGTCCGGCGGTGCCACCAGCGGCTGCACCGCCACCCGGTCGCCGGGCTGGACGCTGGTCACGCCATCGCCGGTCGCCAGCACCTTGGCGGAGAACTCGTGCCCCAGGATCTGCGGCGCCTTGGCGCCGGTGAACGGGTCGGTCGATGTAGGAATGAAGATCGGCCCGGCCATGAACTCGTGCAGATCGGTCCCGCAGATCCCGCACCAGCGCGGCTCCAGCACCACCTCGCCCGGCCCCGGCCGGTCCGGCGGCGCGATGTCGTCGACCCGCAGATCCCTGGCCCCGTGAAAGCGCAGCGCACGCATGGCTTCGTTCCTCTTGGTTCGGCACGCCGCCTTGGCGGCGACGGCCGGCCTTTCCCTGAGCACGACGGACGATAAGGCAGTCTCGCCATGGCCTGAACGTGAAATCGTCCGGCCGGCTCAGGGCAGGAGGCCGCAGCAAGCCCGCTTCAGCCCATCCCCAGCGCCCGGTTGCGGGCGTGCTGGATGTGCGCCGCCATCGCGGCCTCGGCGCCGGCCGCGTCACGCGCCAGCATCCGCTCGACGATGCGCAGATGCTCCTCCATGACCGGGACCACCAGCGCGTCGATGCGGGTGGCGGCGTCGCGGATCAGGCGGATCTTGATCGAGTTGACCCGGTAGGCCTTGCTGATGATCTCGTTGCCGAGTGCATCGATGATCTGGTCGTGCATGCCCCAGTCGGTCGCCTGGGCCAGCGCCTCCAGCTCCGGGGAATGGCCTTCGGCCCGCGCCCGCTCCAGCACCAGGAGGTGGCGGGCGTGCAGGGCCTGGAGCACCTCGTCGGCTGCGGCCTCGACGAACAGCCGGGTAGCGGGCCCCTCCAGGAACAGGCGGAACTGGTAGGCGTCGCGGATCAGGTGGAGGTCGAGATGGGCGATCTGCATGCCGCGCTGTGGCACGGTGCGGATCAGGCCCTCGGCCTCCAGGCGCGGGATCAGCTCGCGGATCGCACCCAGCTTCATGCCGGTGAGCGCCACCAGCTCGCGCTGCGAGACGAACTGGCCGGGCCGCAGCTCGCGGGTGAGGAGCTGCCGGGTGAACCGGTCATAGGCCTGCTCGCGCAGCTTCAGCTGGACAGCCCCGTCGCCGGTCTCCGGCATGGTCATTTCGCCCTGGCTTCCCGGCCCGGCATCCCGTCCAGCAGCGGCAGGAGCGCGTCGACCTCCGTGGCGGGCAGGAGCGGAGGGCGCACCGCCGTCCAGGCAGGGTCGCCGCTGCGCGCCGCCACCAGCGCCTTGACTGCCGGGATCACCGGCTGGTCGCAGATCGCATCCACGAGCCGGGCGATGCGCACGTCATCCTGGCCTTCGGCGGCGAGTGGCAGCAATGCCGCCGGGCAGAGATTGGCCAGGCCGGAAATGGCCCCCTGGCCGCCCAGCCGCACCGCCCGGGCCAGCTGGCGCTCGTCACCGATCAGGATGGTCAGCCGCTTGGCATGGGCGGCGAGCAGCGCCTCCGCATAGGCCCAGTCGCCCGAGGAATCCTTCACCCCGGTCACCACGCCCGGGAATTCCTCGGCCAGCCGCGTCACCAGCGCCAGGCTGAGCGGCACGGCGGTGACCGACGGGATGTGGTAGAGCAGCAGGTCGCGGGCGCGGCCGCCCAGCCGCTCGATCAGGCTGGCGAACCAGCGGAACAGGCCCTCGTCGTCCACGCCCTTGAAGTAGAAGGGGGGAGGCAGCAGGACCGCATGGGCGTCATGTTCATAGGCTTGGCCCACCTGGAACAGCGCCGATTCCATGGAGGACGCGGCAACGCCGCCGATCAGGCGGTGCTCGCTGATGCCGGCGGCCTCCAGCGCCTGCCAGACCGCCTCGCGCTCGCCATCCCCGATCGAGGCACCTTCGCCGGTGGTGCCGAACAGGGTGACCCGCGCGCAGCCATTGGCAAGGCACCAGCTGGCATGACGCACCATCCGCGCCAGGTCGATGCTGCCGTCCTCGGTGAACGGCGTCGCCAGTGCTGCCGAGAGTCCGAACCGATCGCCCGCCATCCGTCATCCTACCATTCGAGCCAGCCCTGTCGACAAGCTGATGCCACGGCTGACATGTCAGCGCGAGGATATTCCGCTTGCAGGGTCGGCAGGTCCATGTTTGATCCTGGGAAACGATCAGGAAGGTGGTGCCGAGCCCGGCGGGAGACTGGGCGGCTCACACCATGCCATGGACAGGCCGTGAAAATGGCGGCCGGACAGGGAGGCGACCAGAATGAGATTCGGCAGGACGACGCGGCGTTCGGTGCTGGCCGGCACGATGGCGGCCGGTGCCTTCGGGCTGTCGGGGGCGCGGCTGGCATGGGCCGATCCGGCCTGGAAGGCGTTCGAGGGCACTGATCTCGAGGTCATGCTGACCAAGGGGCCGCGCGGCGAGACGCTGCAGAAATACGAGGACGAGTTCACCGAGCTCACCGGCATTCGGGTGGGCTCCGAGCAGATCCCCGAGCAGCAGCAGCGCCAGAAGGCGGTGATCGAGCTGACTTCCGGCTCGCCCAGCTTCGACGTGATCCATCTGAGCTACCACGTGCAGAAGCGCCAGTTCGAGAAGGCCAAGTGGCTGGCCGACTTCTCGCAGTTCCTGAAAGACAGCAACCTCACCGAGGCGACGCTGACCGAGGACGACTTCTCCGCGGCGGGCCTGCTCTACGCCAAGAACGATGCCGGCGAGATGCGCTCGCTGCCGTTCTCGGTCGACTACTGGATGGTCTACTACAACAAGGAGATGTTCGAGCGCAAAGGCGTGGCCTATCCCACGACCTTCGACGAGCTGGTGACGGCCGCGGAGAAGCTGACCGATCCGGCGAACGGCGAGTACGGCTTCGTGGCCCGCGGCCTGCGCAACGCCAACGTGCCGGTCTGGACCTCGTTCCTCCTGGGCTATGGCGGCACCATGGTCGACGAGCAGGGCCAGCTGAAGACCGACACGCCCGAGGCGATCGAGGCGGCCAAGCTCTACCAGCGCCTGCTCACCAAGTCGGCCCCGCCGGGCGTGGCCGGGTTCAACTGGTCCGAATGCCAGTCGGCCTTCCTGCAGGGCAAGGTCGGCATGTGGATGGACGGGGTGGGCTTTGCCCCGCCGCTGGAGGACCCGACCAAGTCGCGGATCGTCGGCAAGGTCGGCTACGGCGTGATGCCCAAGGGACCGGTGAAGCAGGTCTCGGCCACGTTCGGCGACGGGATCGGCGTGGCCGAGGCCAGCAGCAACAAGGAAGCCGGCTATCTCTACTGCCAGTGGGCGGTCTCCAAGCTGATGGGCACCCGGCTGCTGCAGGCGGGCGGCGGCGTGCCATTCCGCAAGTCGATCCTGAACGATCCCGAGGTGCGCAAGGGCGTGACCCTGCCGGCCGAGTGGGTCGAGTGCGTGGCGGGGTCGGCCGAGATCAGCGAGCTGGGCCTGCCGGTCATCATCCCGGTCACCGAGTTCCGCGACACGTTCGGCACCGCACTCACCACCCTGCTCTCCGAGGGTGATCCCGCTGCCCTGCTCAAGCAGGCGACGCAGCAGTTCCAGCCGGTGCTCGACAAGAGCGAGGCATGACGTCCAGCCAGGCCCTGGAAAAGCCTGCCGCCGCCACGCCCCCGGCTTCCCGCCGGCGGGCCGGGGGCTCGCTCTGGCCGTTCGTGCTGCCCGCACTCATCGTGGTCGCCTCGGTGATCGTGTTCCCCTGGGCGTTCACGATCTGGATGAGCCTGAACGAGTGGCAGATCGGCGGCGGCAGCAGCTTCGTGGGCCTGGCCAATTTCGGCCGCCTCCTGACCGACCTGCGTTTCCACGACGCGCTCTGGCACACGCTCTACTTCACGGCGCTGGCGGTGATCCTGCCGGTGGTGCTGGGCCTGTTCTCGGCGATCGTGTTCCACCAGAACTTCAAGGCGCGCGGCTTCCTGCGCGCTTTGTTCGTCATGCCGATGATGGCGACCCCGGTCGCCATAGCACTGGTCTGGGCGATGATGTTCCACCCGCAGCTGGGCGTGCTGAACTACCTGCTCTCGCTGGTAGGCATCCCGCCGCAGCTCTGGGTGTTCCACCCGGCCACGGTGATCCCCTCGCTGGTGCTGGTCGAGACCTGGCAGTGGACGCCGCTCGTCATGCTGATCGTGCTGGGCGGGCTCGCCGCCATTCCGACCGAGCCCTATGAGAGTGCGCTCATCGACGGGGCCAGCGGCTGGCAGATGTTCTGGCACATCACCCTGCCGCTGGTGCTGCCGTTCGTCATGGTGGCGGCGATCATCCGCTCGATCGACGCGATCAAGAGCTTCGACATCATCTACGCGATCACCCAGGGCGGGCCCGGCACCGCATCGGAAACGATCAACCTCTACCTCTACAGCGTGGCGTTTGCCTATTACGACATCGGCTACGGCTCGGCGATCGCGGTGGTGTTCTTCCTCATGGTGATCGGCCTGGCGGTCCTGCTGCTCTGGCTGAAGAAGCGCGTCCAGTGGACCGAGGTCGGGATCGGCGCATGAGGACCAAGCGGCTCCTGAACCGGATCGGCCTGTGGTTCGCGGTCCTGATGATCGTCTCGCCGGCGGTCCTGTTCTTCGTCTGGATGCTGTCGCTCTCGCTCAAATACGAGATCGACAACGCGGCCTACCCGCCGATCCTGATCCCGGAGAACTTCGCCTGGGCCAACTATGCGGCCGTGCTCGAGTCCAACCGCTTCGGCACCTATTTCCTGAACAGCGTGCTGGTCACGGGCTCCGCCACCCTGCTGGGCCTGCTGGTCGGCGTGCCGGCCGGCTACGGCATGGCGCGGATGAAGGCCACCAAGTCGGCGGTGGTGGTGCTGATCGCGCGGATGACGCCCGGCCTGTCCTACCTGATCCCGCTCTTCCTCCTCTTCCAGTGGCTGGGGCTGATGGGCACGCTCCTGCCGCAGATCATCATCCACCTGGTGATCACCGTGCCGATCATCATCTGGATCATGATCGGCTATTTCGAGACCACGCCGCTCGAGCTGGAGGAGGCCGCCGTGATCGACGGCGCCTCGCGCTGGCAGGTATTCCGCCACGTGGCCCTGCCGATCGCCAAGCCCGGCATCACCGTGGCCTTCATCCTGGCGGTGATCTTCTCCTGGAACAATTTCGTGTTCGGCATCGTGCTGGCCGGCCGCGAGACCCGCACCCTGCCGGTCGCGGTCTACAACATGATCTCGTTCGAGCAGCTGAGCTGGGGGCCGCTGGCAGCGGGTGCGCTGCTGGTGACCCTGCCGGTCCTGCTGCTGACTGTCCTGGCGCAGCGCCAGATCGTGGCCGGGTTGACGGCGGGGGCAGTGAAGGGCGGGTGAGGCGCTGCTTGGATGGCTCGGCCCGAACTCGCGCCGGAAGTGCGGTCATGAGTGGCGTGCACTACCCGAATGATCTCGTCTTCTGACATTTCGGAGCACGATGTTGTCTGAACCCCTCTTCACCATCGGCTACGAAGGCCTGGCCCAGCGGGACGTGCTGGATGCGCTGACGGGGGTAGGGGTGGAGGTGCTGGTCGATGTCCGGGCGGTCTCCGCTTCGCGCCGGGCCGGCTTCTCCAAGAGCGCGCTGCGCTCGGGCGTCGCGGCGATCGGCATCGAGTACCTGCACCTGCGGGCGCTGGGCACGCCCGCCGAGGGACGACACGCCGCCCGCAGTGGCCGCCATGACGACATGCGCCGGATCTTTGCGGCGCATCTGGAGACGCCGGAGGCCGTCCACGAGTTCGAGTTGCTGCGCGAGCTTGCCGGGACGCGACGCTGCTGCCTGCTCTGCTACGAGCGGCAGCCGCATCACTGCCATCGGCTGGTCATCGCCGAGCAGCTGGGCCTGCCGACCCACCACCTCCTGGCCTGACGCTCCGGCTGGAGCCTAGTGGGCGTCGGACAGGTTGATGTCGAACACCAGCAGCCCGCCCTTGCCGCCATCCGCCGCGGCGGTGAGCTGCTCGCCCAGCGCCTTGTGCTCCGGGTCGACCAGGTAGGTGTCGCGGGCCTTCACGTCCATGAAGTCGATGGTGAAGCCGTGGCTGTAGCCTCGATTGAGGCCCTCCGGGCTGCAGTTCTCGCTGCCGTGGAAGTCGACCATGCCCGGGATCGCGTGGCGCAGGGCAGCCAGGCCGTCGAAGATCTTCTGCAGCTCGCCCTTGCGCAGGTCCTCGCGCGGCTTGAACAGGACGACATGGCGAATCATGCGGTGCACCTTCCCGAGCGGCCATCTGCCGCGAACGATAGTACCATCGAATCAGCAGGTGAACCGTCTCGGCGGTTCCCGCGCTCAGGCGGCCCGGCCATAGGCCAGGGTTTCCGCGAGCCGGACGAAGCTGCCGTCGGACAGCTGGAAACGTACCCAGCGCAGCCGGCTGTCCTGGATCTCGATGAGGGCGGCATCGTTGGCCCCGGTCTGCAGCTCGACTGCCGGGGCGGCCGGCTCGAACCAGCCGAGCTCGGAAAGCCTCGCCTCGGCCGCGATGATGCCGGGGCTGGCGCAGGGCCAGAGCGAAGTGCCGATCAGGTCGGTCGCCGGCACCCGGCAATAGCGCTCCCGCGCCGGGGAGAGCGCCAGCAGCCGGTGGGTCAGGTCGCAGACCAGATGGACCGCTGCGGTCGAGTGGCGGACCATGCGGGCGAGCTGGAAGTCGGCGGCACTGTCCAGCCGTGCCTGGAGCAGAAGGCGGATCGCCCGCTGCCCGTCCGGATCGGGCGCCAGCTGCCCGCTCTCCCAGCGCGACACGGTCGTCTGGGTCACCCCCAGCAATTCCGCCACGTGACTCTGCTTGACCCGCCGCAACGCCCGCCAGCTGCGCAGCGAGCGGCCGAGCCTGGCAGGATCACGGCAAGGGATCGCCACTTCATCCATGCGACTGTCCTTCCGAACACCGGTCGGCCGACGCGCGCCAGGATAGCTCAGCCTGCGGCCTCGGCTAGAGCTTGCAGCCCTTCAGGTCCACGCCCTGCTTCTTCAGGAACGCCTTGGTCTCCAGCCACCAGTCGGCGTTCCTGTTCCAGTCCAGCCGCGCCTGGTCGTTGCCGAGCGTGCCCCAGATCACCACGCCGTCGGCGCCCGAGTCCTTCACCGTCTGGAGCTGCAGGGCGAAGGCCCCCTTGGGCAGCATCTCGTTGATGTAGCGGCCGGCCTTGACATCCCAGGCAGCACGGCGCTGCATCCAGATGAACGGATAGACCGGCTTCTTCGGCCAGTTGGCGCGGGCGGTGCCGACGGTGCCAAACGTGTACTTGCGGAAATGGGCAGGTGATTCGTAGCCGTAGAGCTGCGGGAACAGCGCGTCGGATGCGTCGCCGACCTTCTTCAGCGCGGCCGTCGCCAGCTCGTAGGTCGTCTTCGGCTGCCCCGGCAGCGAGGGGTTCTGGTAGAAGTCGGGCGGCGCCACGCGGAAATAGCCGACCTTCGCCGTCGCCTTCAGGGCCTTCAGCTCCTGCTTCAGGAAGTACAGCAGGTCGTAATAGTCCGTGGCCTTGCCCTTCAGGGCGTCGGCGCTGTCGGTCGGCAGGAGGTCCCAGCTGCCTTCCACATCCAGCACCACGAACTTGTCCGCCGTCCTGGCTGCGGCATCGCGGACGGTGGGCGCACCCTTCTTGCGCAACTGCGCATAGTCCGGAGTCTCGCCAAGCCTGCCCCCCTTGAACAGGGCGCCAGGATAGACGATCGGCATCGGCTTCAGGCCGCACTGCTCGAAGCCCGTGACCGTCTGGTTGAACTTCAGCGCGTAGTAGACCGGAAAGCTCTTGGCCGCGGCGGCGGGCGCACCTTGGGCGAACATACTTACGCCGATGGTGGCGATGGCCGCCAGCAGCAGGGAAAATCTGGACCGGACCATGAAGCCGAGTGTCCCTTTGCTATGATCGTTTCGCCGTCCGAGCGGTGAAACAGCTGAATCGGGGAAAATGCCGGCAATAATGTTCGGGATACCGGCGAAACCGGCCTCCTCGCGTGGGGCAGCGGTGCTTAGCAAATTCCTATGACCAGTACAGCAGTATTCGTTGCACTTCAGTATTGCCAGAAAAACTGTGCTGATGCCCGATCCCGGCACTGCCACCTCTCGGTGAACGATCCCAGGCATGGGGCTGCGCATAACTTATGCGCTGCGCCGCGGCCGCGTCCGTGCCAAGCCGGCCCTGGGCAGGGCCGGGAGTGGCCGAGGCTGGATGCGGTGACGATGACCTGGCTGCGGATCGGGTGGTTCTATGCGGTGGGGGTGCTGGCGGCAGCGCAGCTCGGCAAGCTGTCGAGCCTGGCGACGCCGATTA
>Ga0182742_1003566_pt1 | contig 15049 bp, 12 predicted proteins | sample eDN5th37CBELigMG_FD_128880 | JGI IMG/M metagenome (GOLD analysis project Ga0182742, IMG submission 128880) | Enriched Miracle-Growth compost microbial communities from Emeryville, California, USA - eDNA 5th pass 37_C BE-Lig MG (version 2)... ...
ACCAAATGCTTTAAATACATTAGCACCTGAATCAATGACAATTTCTTGTCCACCTTTTACATCCCCAGTATTCTTCGCAGTGATAGATAGTTTACCATTTTCAAAAACAGCACTTACACCTGCGGTACTACTGTTAATTTTGTTTACAAACTGACTAACAGTCATATCCTGAGTAAATTCAATTTTTGTAGGAGTCGAAGCCAGTGTTCCATCTTTTTGAATCGCTCGAATTTCAATAAAAGTGTCTGTGATAGGTTCAGTTGGTGAGTAGCTTCTAAAAAGATCTGCTAGTGTAGTTGAACCAATTGCATTAACTTGATTACCTACACCACGTGCAGCAGTTGCTAACTGAAAAACTCCTTCAATAGAAAGTGTTCCAGCTGCAGAACCTGTTGCTGTTGCTGTAACATACTCAGAATTAGATGATGTTGCAGTTTTGGAATTTAAGCTTTTTAAGACTAAGTTATCTGCTATGTAAGTATCTAAGGTTTGCAATTTTGTATTGATATCACGATACGCATCTCTTTGCCACTCATACGTTTGTTTCTTTTGTTCTAACTTGTCTAACGGCATTCTTTCAACCATCATTAACTTTTCAACAATACTATCAATATCCATCCCAGAGGCAAGGCCTCCGATTCTCATTGTTGACATTCCTTTTCCCCCTGTTTTTTATCTCTTTTCATCTATGATCATTCCCACTAATTTTTGCATTTCATAATAAGCATCTATAAGCTTTTTTGGAGGAATTTCTTTTACAACTTCATCTGTTTCAGAGTCCACTAATTGAACAAAGTACTCTTTTAATCCCTCATGATAGACAAATTTTAAGCTTTTATTATTAATTTCAAAGATTTCATTTATTGAATCTACTACTTGATGCATTTTTTCTTTAGATACTACCTGTTCTTCATCTTGAACATTTTGTTCTATTATATTTGCCTGATTCTGTTTAATCGTAATGGTATTCATTGACTTTGAAGAAGTTGCTGTTTCAATTGAATGGCCTTGCAATTCGATTCGCATAAAAAATTCCTCCTAAACAATAAACATCTTAGTATTATTATCGGCAGAAATACGAAAGTTTTAAGATAAAATTATGAAAGGACCTCTCTGTAATAGAGAAGTCCTTTTTTTTCATTAACTATTGTTAATTTATTTATTTCCTAAGTACAAATATTAAAATTAATAAATAACATAAAATATCAGAAATCCTTATTATTTTCAATTGATTGTCTAATTTGAGTAGAACTTATACTTTCTGTGTAAGATAAATAAACAATTTCAGAACCAACTTTTTTTAATCTCTCTTCTTCGATCTCCCAAATAGGATTACCTTTCCAATCATCCCCTGAAATTAAACAATCAAATTGATACTTTTCCCAAGCTATCATTTTATCTAATGAACTAAGATCTACCAATACAGCTTTATCTACAAATTTTATGGATTCAACTATCTGTATCCTCTGTTCAAATGGTATAATTGGTTTTTTATTCTTAAATTTTACTGACAGGTCATCAACTAAAACACCAACTATTAGATAATCACATAATTCTTTTGCTCGTTTGAATAAGTTTAGATGTCCAATATGAAAGAGATCAAATACACCGGCAATATATCCTACTTTATATTTACGCATAAAACTAGTCCTTTCAAAACGGTTTAATTATATTTTCTTCCCTGCAGATAAATATAATAGTCATTTATACCCAATTCTTGGAGTTGTTTTCCTATTTCTTCAAAATATATATTAGTAATAATAATTCTAGAATTATTATTTATATATGAATTCAAGTCTTTTGGATTTATTATATTAATTCCGTTTTTTATAGTATTCCATTTTTTATTATCGTTATCAAATACAGCTTTTGGTCTGAATTTTTTTCCATGTAACTTCATGTAATAGTCAAACATCTGACCAGCACCAAATAAGACTATATCTTTACCTTCTATATCTTTAAAAACATCCGTATAAATAGATTGGTTGTAAGTATAATATGGTACCTCAGTATTAATAATCCCACTATGCCTATAATCTCTTTCATGTTCTGGCGGTAGACCAATACCATCATCCCACACAGTAGATATATATTTCATATATTGTGAAGGTACTGGTAACTTCAAATGTTCAAAATTCATTAGGATTGATTGTTCAAAAATATTACTATCAAAATATCGGTATTCATAATCCCCAGTCTTCTGTGTAAAAATTGCAAGATTCTTAGTCTTGTTTTTTTTATTTTCTGAAGTAGTTACTTTATCAAACTTTTTGCAAAGAAATTTATGGGGGATAAATTTAGCTAATGAATATAGCTTCTGCCATTCAGAGCTTGAAAATTCAAATAAATTATAAAAATCTTTACCATAAACTTTTGCAAATAATAGGTTTTTATAAAACTCTATCTTTTTTATTTGTTTCTTTCTTTTCTTCTTATTATCACAAACATTATCTAGAGCTGTGATATCAATAAAACAACCTTGATTACAAGAATGACCTAAGTTCATAAAATCAATATGAGTAGTTTTACTATTTCTTAACCTACAGATTCCTCCCATAAAAAACTCGGGATCGTTTTCGGAAGTCTGAAAAAAATACGGATTACTAAATTCGTTATCAGCAATAGCTTTAAGCTTTTCAAAATCACTTCGTGGCATTGTAATATCAATGTCATCATCCCATGGAATAAATCCCTTATGTCTTACAGCACCCAACAATGTACCATAAGAAGCAAAATAATTTAAATTATGTTTATCACAAACCTCTATGAATTTCTCGAGTAAGTCAAGTTGAATTGCCCATAGTTTCTTCATATCTTTGGATACTTTAAATCCGCAAGCTATTTCTTCATCAAAAAAGTTTTCTCTCAATGTTAGTACTCCTTTAATTCAACAAAATCCCCCGTCTACTAAGAAATCTTCTAGAGAAATTACGGGACAATTAACTTTCCCTTTCAACTGTTCACTAATTAACTCAAAGTGCGAAATAACACTTACAATAACCGCATCAACTTGTTCATAAGAATCATCAAGGTTAATTATTGGTATCTCTACATATCTATCTCTGATTATCTTTGTTGAGTTTTGATCAATCGCATATTTAACATTTATTTCTGTATTTTTTAGATAGTCATATAATTGACTACCTCTATTACCAAAACCATATATAGCAATATTGCGTAAACCTTTTGTCTTTAATATATCTGCTACTGCGGGTCTCTCTAAACGTTTTACGTTATTTGTAATAATAGCGGGATCTAAATATGTCCATTTCAGGAAGTTTTTATATAACGAGTAGTTTCTATTCTTTTCAACAAACTTAATATCAGCGGTTTCATAAGTATCCCATATCTTATCTAATTTATATTTATACTTCATTTCTTCTAAAGGAACAATTTCATTTGCAATTGGATTTGAGAAATAGGTATATTTTAAAGTTCTAAACATTATGTAATTTGCTGGATAATTATCTTTTACAAATTCTTGGTCAAAAAATATGAACTCATTATCAATAAAAAAACAATTATTCGGTATTAGGTCTATATAAGCTTTCTTTAGTATTGGTCCATAATTTATCTTTGGATTATTACTATCGTAAAATGCATTTAGTTTGGGATCAACAAAATTTGAAGTACTTAATATAACATCGTAATATTGGTCTAAAATTTTTATAAATAATGCTTTATTTTTTTGTAATAATAGGCTTTTTAAATAATTTTCAAAACTCTCATATTCTAAGTATGGCATTATTAATATATTATCTTTTATCTGAAATGGAACAGTTTTTAACCCTCTAGTTTGTATATCAATAAGGTTATTATATATATTCGCTATACTATTTTGTGCGAATTTGCTTAAAGGGGTTTTCTTTACAATTTTATTCTCATGGACGGTAGTACTAAATCGATCTTTAAGTGATCTATCAGTTGTAACTGTAGCGTAATCTACTGAACAAAATTCATTATTAAATCCACATTCTACAAGGAAAGAATTTGAAAAAAATTCGAAAACGTTATTCTCAATTATTTCATCATAAAGTGCCATTTCAGAAGCTATTATGGTTGTTTTATCTACATAATATGGTAATAATCTAGATTTAACATCAGTTTTCGGAAGATAATTCTCTGAATAAATTATCTGAGGTAGTTTATAATCAGGCATGGGGTAGTAGAATTTTAAGTGTCTGAAACCTGCCTGATGTATTATATTTTCAAGTTCTTTTTTACTAAAGGTTTTTGAATTCTCTAAACTTGGATAACCATTTATTCCTTCAAACGGAATTCCCGTATTTTCTTCCTTGCTACCGCACCAATATTTTATGCCAAATCTGTTTTCTATAGCTAAAAGTAATTTCCCATTTGGTTTTAATAGATTTTTCAATTCCCTTAAAAACTCAAAAGGTTTCTGTTTTAATATATTGAGCTGATTATTAAGCTCACCGATAACAGTAATATAATCAAACTTTTTCTCAAATTTAATATTTGAAAGATCTCCAACAAAAATATCTAAATTGTCCTCATCAATATACCTAGAATAAATTGCTTCTGCTCGTAGTTTTGATGATTCAATAGTTGTAACATGGGAACATTTTTCGCAAAATAACCCTGTTAATGCCCCCATTCCCCCGCCAATTTCCAAAAGATCACTATTGCTATCAAATTCATACCAATTAAGTATAGATTGTCTCATTTCAGACAAGTGGTAAAATGTTAACCAACGTCCATCAAAACGTAATATATTATCGTAATTATTACTTCTTGAGGAATCAATATATGATTTTATATAATCTTCTTTATTATCTTCTTTGTCCTTTTTGAAGAATTCCATGTGAAGCTTAGGCATAATTTGACTCCCCAGTTTCTTTAAAAAATTAACAAATAACTTCTATCTTTCCAACACCAAAATCATCAACTAATATTACTTCTTCTAAAGTATCACCTTTAATATCAGAGTACTTATAATTGATAAAGTTAAATATTAAATCCGAAACTTTATTATTAATTTCAACATCTAAACAATATAAATTTTTAATATAAAATTTAAAGTAATCTGTAATGGCATTGTGCATTACTTCTAACTTTATTAATTCCTTTTTAGAACGTGATTCATCGCTATAAACTGGACTAACATTTTTATCAAAACTCGCTAAAGAACTATCAAAAGATGTAATAATAGTTTCTAGGTAATGGTAATTATCAAATGCATAACTTTGAGATTGATAACTAAGACCATTTTTAAATAGAGCTTTAATTGACAATTGATCTCTTTTCTCACTACTTATTTCATTAGTATAATGTACAAAGTATAACCCAGATAACTCAAATGGAACTATATCAGTAAGATACATTTGACACGTTCCACTTGAAACCAAATCAAAATAAGCTACATTACTTCCCTTTTTTATATTTAGGCTATCAATATACTTTAAATATCGTTCTCGGATATCTTTTGATTTTTGGAATATTTTTTGCTTATGAGCTAGAACATAAGATTCTAAATTCACATAAATATCATTATCAAAAGGTAGTATTTCATCTACTTCAAGTCCAAACCGAATTTCTAAAAGCTTTTCATGAGAATATGCAAAAGGCAAGGATGCTACATATTTTATATCTTCTTCAGTTCTCATTGATGAAGCAGCACAAATCATTCTGGATGTTAAGAAATAAATGCTTGGGGGAGCACAATTAAAGTCTAACAATTTAATTGCATTATCATATAGATTTTTAATCAAATATCCGTCCCTTGCCGCAAATAAAATACTCTCGTAGTCTTCATTCTTTACTTCTTTCAGTATCCAATCAATATAATTTGTGACAATTGGAGCGATGAATAAATATCCAACGTCATATGTAGAATTTATTACTGGTCTTCCGTTAGTATTAGATAGTGAAAATGGATTATTGAATACTCGAGAAATAAATAAGCCTACTAAAGATCGATCGTTAATTGTACGCAGATGATGAAAAATTTCTCTATAGGAAGATAATTCTAACATGTCTAAAGAACTTTTAATAAGAAATGAATCAATTCCATTCATTTTCGCAAATATTCCATCAGCATCCTCATTATCTCCAATATGTAGATATGAATCACTAATAATATCTTCTTTAAATAGTTTGAAAAGTCCATTGCATTTAGGAACACGATATTCGCATGAAACATAAATATCCTTATAACCTCTAATTCCAAGCTTAGAAAGGATATCTTCTAATATTTTCTTTGGTAGATACATATCAGAAATTAAGTAAACATCTTTACCAGAATGGATAGCAAACTGCATTAGTTCTACCATTTTATCTCTTTTAATTAGAAGATCTTTTTCTGTTGTAAGTTCTAATTCCAAAAGAGTATTTTTTTCTTCATCAGTAAGGCTTAATTTCATTTGTAAGTAATTGTATATTTCATATATAGTAGGGTTTGTTTTAAGAAGTAAGGTTCTTTCAGCCTCTCTTCTCTCTTGTTTGAAATTCGAGACTTCTATGTCGTAATTTATAAGTCTTCTTTCTACAATTTCAAATACATCTTGAGGTTCTAGAACAGTTCTCATCAGTAGAGTATCAAATATATCAAAACTAATAGTTTTATGTTGAGCAATCTGCACTTTTATGTCCGTTTCATTTAAATTTAAATAAGGTTCATCCAAAACCAAAAGTTTTTCTATACCTAATGATAAGTCATTCTTATTCATATCATATAAAGCTATATTATTTTTTTGACAAAATGTTAAAATTCTTCTAGTTATTACTCTTACTATATTGGGACGTGCAAGAACAATAATGGCATCTATATTAGAATCTAAAACCTCATCATAAGATAGTACCTTTTTTCCATATACTTCCTCACCAGTTTTGTGTGGGTCCATTAAACCAATAAAATTGTAATCTGAAAATTCCTCTAGAACAATTTTTGTTTTAAAACCAAGACCGTAAAGTACTATATTTTTATCTTTGAAATCATTAAAATTACTATGGAAAGTTTTTTTAATATAATCTTTCTCATTGTTCACTTAGCAACTCTCCAATCATTCTATGATACATTTCTTCAATACCGTATTCTGGTTGCCAACCTAGTTTTCTAATTTTATCAGAAGATAATTTCATTATTACTGGTGGGGCATAAATATTCTCTAGCATGTTACTTTCTTTATTTATAACCAAAGAGATTTTACCATTCGCTATTTTTTTTGAAACTAGCTCTGCCATTTCTAGTATTGTCATATTTGTATCTTCATTTGATATATTATAAATTTCACCATTCACACCATTAAGTAGAAGTATTAAAATACCTTTTATTGCATCTGCTGTGTAACAATAATTCCCTACTGATTTACCATCTGTGTGTAAAATTATGTCTTTTCCTTCGATTACACTTTTAGCAAATTGAGCAAAAACTCGTGTATCTTCATTTGAAACTCCTGCACCAAAAGTTTGAGCAAGCCTTGCAATTTTAATAGGTACAATATACTCAGAGTAGTAACTAATACAAAGGCATTCACAAATGCGCTTACTTTCAGGGTAACAAGTTCTAACACTTTTCATATTTAAATAGCCAAGTTCATCTTCAGAAACTTTCCCGAAAGTTTTATTTATTTGACCATATACTTCCATTGATGAAATGTATACAAAACTTTTAACCTTTTTTTCCTTTGCTAATTCAAGTACATTTTCAGTTCCAAATACTTCAGTATGTATTAATTCCACTGGATAAGTAGTCATCTCTATAGATTTTGTTATTGCTGCACAATGAATAATAAAGTCAATCTTATCAACATGTAAAATCTTATTACGTATATCTTGTACAATAAACTCAACTTCACAATCATGAAAAACACTCATTGCCTTATCTATATTTCTAACCAAAGCAATAATCTTTAAATTTAATCGATTCTTAATATTTACCCTATTCAAGGCCTTTACTAGTAAAGAGCCAATTAAACCAGTAGCTCCTGTAACTAAAATTGTGCTATTAGCCAATTTGTTCCAAGGCAAATTAAAATTTGCAATTGATTCAATATCTTCCTCTAAAAATGACATAAACATAACCTACAATCCTAAAATTTGCGAGTTTTCTTGAGCTTCATATATAGCTCTAAAAATATAGTAATCTGATGGAGTAGTTATTTTTATATTGTATGGTGTACTTATAACGGTGTTCAAAGAAAAACCAAAATTCTTCATCAATGTTGCTGAATCGATTATCTCAGTAATCCCGTCTTCTTTTGCTCTTTGATGTGCACCCCAAATATCTTTAAAATAAAATGTTTGAGGTGCTTTGACAATACGAGTCATATTACGATCAGGAATATTATCTATTTTATTAGTACTATCAACTGTCGTAATTGTTTCATTTGTATATGCAACAGTAACGGCAGAACCATGTTGTTTAACAGAATTAATATTTTCAGTGATAAGTTCCTTTGTTATCAATGGCCTTACCCCATCATGAATTATTACTATAGTATTATCATTACACTTTTCTTTTATTGCATTTAAACCGTTATAAATAGACTCTTGACCAGTACTTCCACCAGGTACTATCCATTTTATTTTACTAATAGAATTACGTATTAACTGCTTACGCAACTCTTTAATCCAGCTTTCTATACATACTATTACAATATCATCAACTAAAGGATGCTCTTCAAAATGTTCAATTGTATGGATAATAATTGGCTTACCATGAAGTTCTAGAAATTGCTTTGGTTTCGCTTTACTGTTCATTCTTTCTCCAGTTCCGCCGGCAAATATTAATGCTGTAACCATATATTATTCTCCTATAACATTCGTATTATTCATATCAATTTTAGTTTGTAAATCAACAAAGTAATTATGGATTTTTAATCCGCTTGTTCCATTCGCATTAACTATTAATCTTGAATATGCATGTTTCTGATTTGGGTTAATTTTATTTTCTATTGCTATAACTTTGTCAATATATTTATTTAACGTGAAATATTTATTCTCATTGAAATGATAATCTGATACAAATTGAGAATTTCTCTTATTTTCATCAATGAGTTGTATTTCTGGTTCTATGGTATCCTTCAAAGCAATTTTTACTTTTGAAATTTCTTCAGTTTTCAAATTAATTTTTATTAAGCTATTATCAAACATTGACATAGCAATAATATTTTCTTTATAAATTTTTGCAAAGTAGTAATTACACTTTAAATCATAATATATAGATTTACGATCTCCTTCTCTATATCCTAATTGTAATTTAAACTCCGTCATGTCACCTGTATTAACGTCGATTTTCAATATCATATTTGTGTGTCTAGGGAAAGCTAGTAAATATTCACCACAATATATTAATTCATTAAAATTATGAGGCTGTTTTATCATCCCTATTGGGAAATCAGAATACTCAGTTGTTTTTCCAGTTTCAAAATTCCATCTAACAATTGAATCATTATTTAGGTTTTCATTTTGAATAAGCCAATAATCTTCACCATCGTAAGTCATACTCCAATAGTTATTCCCTTCTTTACCCACAGTATGGATTACAGTCTCGCCATTTTCTATATCTAATTCCATTACTACATTATTTTGTGCACATGCCATTAGTAACTTATTTTTTCTAACCATTATTGCATTTGCAAAAATAGGGCTATCTAAATCATGTATATATGGTTTAAGATTCTGATACCAGTTTGTATAATATTTATATTCACCTGTATTAATATCATATCTTATTATCGCTTGATACGAGAATGGAGTAATAAACACATATTCGTTAAATCTAACAGCATTGAAACGATTATTAATAACAGAACGATCTTTTTCCAATACCTTTGACGGTATATTTCTAATCTTCCCTGAACTCAAATCATATTCAACAATGTCATTAGCAAGTAGAGGTGTTAATAATATTTTATTCTCAAGTTTCAATATATTACTATACAATAGTATATCATCATTTTTTTGAGAGGGAATATGAGTAATAAAGTCAGTAACTCCAGTATTTACATTTACTTTACATATTCCATTAAAGCTTCCATTAGATACCCAAGCGTTTTCCTCATCAAAATCCGCACAACTAAACCAAACAGAAAGTAATTCTTCAATATTAGGTTCTCTTGTTAAGTTTATATCCTGAATCATGATTGGTTTACCAGTAATTCCATATAAATGTACTAGAGATGAAGTCCCGTCTCCATAATATGCATCAGATATAGTAATAGCCCTTTCCACATCTGGAGTGTCGTCAAAAATACCAATCTGATTTTCTTTAAATTCAACCTCTAATTTTAAATAGTCATTTAAAAGTTGTGGCCTCATTGAAGAAACTGTATTTTCGCTTAATGGGTGAGGTCGCCATAACAATATAATATCTTCTCTATTTTTAAAAGTAGAGAACACATATCTTAACTTTTCAATAAAAATATTACCATATGTTAGTAGAGCAGAAAGGCTAGTATTGAATAAGACAACTTTCTTCTTACCAATTAATTTTAACCAAGAATCGGGAATATCCATATTACTCTTTTCATAATTCAAGACCCTATCAATTTTTGGTGATCCCAATGCCACCACTTTACTGGATGGAAGATATTTTAAATACTGTTCTTTAATTTTTTCTGACTGTACAACGATGGTATCAATATTCTTTAAAGCAGGAACAAAAAAGTGAGCGTTTGGATTATATTCGTTTGTAACAAAGTACGGTACATATACTAAACTTTGGGTGTATTGTTTTAACTTATTAGAATAGTATTCAGGGGAAACACTTGTAACAAGATTACTACCGTCATATGGATTATGGATATAGATAATATCAGGTCTTTCAATAGAAATATCGAATTCTGAATATGGCGTTATTGGAACATATTTCGGAAACTGTTCACCATCATAATGGAATTTTGAAAACCTACCTTGTGGATCACGTTCATAATATGGAATTGGCATAACAAAACTTTCGCATCTTAAATCTTCCTTTGCTGCATTCCATATACTTTCTAAAGAATCCCACATAGAAGCCTTATAAGGAAGGAATAAAATTTTTATTTTAACCTCCTGCTCCTCAACTAAAGTCTGTATTAATATATTTAATTCATTTTTGATTTTTTCAAGATTATTTTCTTTCATTCCATTATTTTCTTTAAAAATAATCTCCTTGAGCATTTCCTGCAAGTTATTAATTTGCTGATTATAAAAAGTAAAACGATATTCAGATAGATTATTTTCTAAGGTATTATTTATTGAAGAAAATGCCCATAAACAATCCTCTGAGATTGCTTGGGTATTTAGATTATCAGCTTGTGATATATAATCTATTGCGTTAATTACAGTTGTAAGAAGTTCTAGTAAGTTATTTCTTAATTCTAACCGCATATTTTTACCCCCGAGATGATTATTAACATAGATGAATAAATTGAACTTTTATATCTCCAAACTACATAAGATATACTATTGATTAATATCCATCTAAAGAATTAATAATTCTATTGAATCAAATTAAATTCTTCAATATAAGTTTTAAGTTTATTTCTATTTTCCATTGTCAAGCAATTAATGTTTTGGTTTAAGATACTAATTGTTTTATGGTTTTGTAATATATAAGCTTGCTTTAAAAGAAGAGCAAAGAAATCCTGTTCAAAAATAGATAGCTTCTTTCTTTCGCTTGGATAGATTATATTTATAAGATTAATTATTGGTTTATCAAATTTGATATTTCGTACAATGCTTTGATATTTTTCATCTCCAATTTGAATTGTAAAGATAATAAAGTCAACTATATTAAATATTCCTATTGATAATAATGAAACAATTTCATCAGAAGTTTTCTTATTTAATAGTTCTTTAATATCTTCTAAACATTCGTCAAATTGTAGATTTTTTAAGAGTAATGCTTCTCTTTCAACTGGGGAAAGAGTTTGTTCCTCCATTAATGATCTTGTTAATTTTTGAACATTAAGGATAGGAACACTATGTAAAATTTTCACAATACGGGAAGCTGTCATATTTTTTTTGTTTAACAAATTATTATTTAGAAAATTAGATAATTCCTCTAAAGAAGAATGATTTGCTAGTAAATTTATCAAACGCATCCATAGATATTCATCTTCATCATTTAAAGATAAGGCTTTTGTATAATGTTGTACGGCTTTATGATAAAATTTTTCTTTTTCATAAATTTCACCAAGAAATTTATTTGGAAGAAATTCTAAAAAGTCTATACTTGAATCAGCTTTCAGTTGTCCTTTTTGAGCTAAAATCCCTTCAAAAATAATTTTAGCATTATTATATTCACTATTATCGTAATAAATTTGGCCTTTATAAAATCTATAATCTACGATATCTAAGTAAATCTCTTCACAATAATTTAATATTTGTAATGCCTCGGTAGTTCTTTTTACTTTATGTAGACAATTTACTAATCTAAGTAATAGTTTTTGTACCCAATCATAATGGATATTATCTTTTAACTTAAATCCCTTTTTGTAATTTTCAATTGCTTTTTCTGTATTACCTAATTGATCATACTCATTACCTAAAAAATAATAATCAATCGGTTCTTTATTCTCTTTATTTAGTAATAATGATAAATTTCTTTTAGATTTCTCTTTTTCATTAACAATATCTTTCATATAACCAGAGTGATATATCTGAAATTCCGAGAAGCTTCTTATCTCTTTTGAATCAGTATGTTTTAATAACTCATGTATACTTCTATAATAACTAATCTTTCCATCATTCTTATAAAGTCTCTCGTGATAGTTTAATGTTGTATTAACTCCATTATTTCCTACAAAATTTACGATTTGCACAGCAACTATATTACTTTCAAGTGGATTATTCTTGAGATTTTCTTTAAAATCTAAAAAACTCTCCCTGTCAACATATTCATCTGCATCTATCACTAAAATCCAATCGCCATTTGCTTTTGATGCCGCAAAATTACGTGCATTTGAAAAATCATCATTCCATTCAAAATCATAAACCATATTTGTAAATTCTGATGCAATTGCTTTTGATGAATCAATCGATCCTGTGTCTGTAATAATAATCTCATCAGCTATTCCAATTATTGATTCAAGACACCTTCTTAGTACTTTTTCTTCATTTTTCACTATCATACAAACAGATAAAAACGGTTTCATATATTTTGTACTCCCTATGTAATTAAATTTATTTAAAAAAAGGTCGTAGATTTATATACGACCTTTTTTTAAATACCTATCTCCTTTAGGAGATAGGTAGGTATAATTGTATAATTATTAACGAAGTAATTGTAATACACCTTGAGGTTGTTGATTTGCTTGAGCAAGCATTGCTTGTGATGCTTGTGCAAGAATTGAATTCTTAGTTTGAGTCATCATTTCTTTAGCCATATCAACATCACGAATACGAGATTCAGCCGCTGTTAAGTTTTCAGAAGCATTGTCAAGGTTAGCAATTGTATGTTCTAAACGGTTTTGCATAGCACCTAGGTATGAACGACCTGAAGATACTGATTCAATTAATGTATTAATACTATTAATTGCAGCTGCAGCACTTGCTTGTGAACTAATGTTAGCACCTTGTGCACCAGATACAATTGTATCTAAATTAACACCAGCAGTAGTTAAGTTAAGAGTCATAGTTTCATTTTGGTTTGCACCAACTTGTAATACTAAGTTACCTGAAGAGTTAGCAGTACCCGAAGTACCTTTAAATAAGTCTTGAGTATTAAATGTAGAATTATCTTGGATTCTTTGTAACTCATTTCCAAGTTCAGTAAATTCATTTTGAAGCGCTTCTCTATCAGCACTTACGTTAGTATCGTTTGAAGATTGTACTGCTAATTCACGCATACGTTGTAAGATTGAGTGAACTTCGTTTAATCCGCCTTCAGCAGTTTGGATTAAAGAGATACCATCTTGAGCGTTTTTAGATGCCATGTCTAAACCACGGATTTGACCACGCATTTTTTCAGAGATAGCAAGACCTGCTGCATCATCTCCAGCACGGTTAATACGTAAACCAGAAGATAATTTCTCCATAGATTTAGATTGAGCATTAGTAGCAGTGCTTAATTGACGGTGTGTGTTAAGAGCTGCGATATTATGATTGATTCTCATTTTTGTTTCCTCCTTGGAATGTTTGGCTCACGTCCTTGTGAGCAATTTTTTTATGTAGTCAGAGATACAAGCCGGCCGGTACTTGTTCTCTTGCTTACATTAATAATATCGGCAAATCTATTATTTCTTTAATAGTTTTTATAATATTTTTTGTATATATATTTTCCCTCTAAATAGTGTATTTTTATGTAAGCAGTTTTACATTCCTCGTGGGATCTCATTTTACTATTAAAGATTGAATAAATAACCGCTTAGTAGAACATCTTACTAAGCGGTTTTCCATTATTTCTTCATCTTTTTTAATAGCTCTATACTTCCTACAACTGCTTCTGTATTTGAATCTGATATATCTTGTCGTAACTCTCCCCGAATTACATCTATACTTCGTGGTGCTTTGATTCCGATTTTCACTTGCTCGCCCTTTACTTCAGAAATGACAATCTCCACATCTTCACCAATCCAAATTGTTTCGCCAACTTTACGGGATAAGACTAACATTGAATCACCCCTTTACACTTTCAAAAGAAAGTTTGTGGCGAATTGCAAAATTTTCATTGTCTAAAATGACTTGCTTTGCCTTTTTGTTGCTTGTATTTAGGACGATTGGTGCTTTAAGATTCACTGTGGAGTTTGCTAATGTATCTTTTAACGAAACAATTGAAAATACAGCCACTTCATTTTCATTGTTTATATCTAATGCTTCTACAGTGGCTTCATCTAGATTGAAGTTATAATCAGAAACTAAGTCATAAGGGATTGTTAAGATGAATGCGAGACTTACTGTTTTAGTTGATTGAAGAATTTGAAAGATACTATTCTCCTCTAATGGTAACAGAACAAAGGATTTCTCGTCTTCAAATCCAGGGATACCGTGTTCAAATTTAAGTATTTCAGTTGGATCAATTTCGATTTCTCCCATATATGCTGTATGTATATTCATCATTTTGCACTCCTACTATCTAAATTAACCAGTCAATTTTTAAAGA
>Ga0182742_1003567_pt1 | contig 15048 bp, 13 predicted proteins | sample eDN5th37CBELigMG_FD_128880 | JGI IMG/M metagenome (GOLD analysis project Ga0182742, IMG submission 128880) | Enriched Miracle-Growth compost microbial communities from Emeryville, California, USA - eDNA 5th pass 37_C BE-Lig MG (version 2)... ...
ACCGCGGGTTCTCCCGCTTATCGAAGAACGGCCTCAAATTCAGAGAGCGTTGGATGACAGTTCCTCTCCCTCCGCCAAACAATTCAGTAACTTCTTTATCCTGTTATAGTCTTATGCTGCCGCAACAGTTCCAGTTGTCAAATCGGTCCCCTTGACTGCGAAAGAGGGCGGACTTGCGCCTCTCAGGGCGCAAACCGAGGCTAGATCCCCCCTAGGGAGCGCCGATAACGATATGCTACACGATAACCGTGGGTGCATCATTGCTTTCTCAATTTCTCCATTCCGGCCCCCGAGTGCTTCGGAGCCCGTATACGGACTTCGCGCTGAGGTGCGGCGGTCGTGCTGTGCATATTCGCAGCAGGGAGCACACCACTTTGTCCTCCTTATAGGAAGACTCCAACCGGAAACTTTTCTCCTTTGCGGAGCAGGGCGACAGATCAAGCAGCTTGCCGTTGCAAGGAATATTTAAAAAAGGAAAGGTAGAGTGGGCGACGCTGACGCTCGATGCTGCTGCATCGCTGAACCGCGTTGTTTACGTGAGGCGATGCTCCCGCCCCGAATTCGGTTCAACCCCACACTCTTCGTCGTGAATAGCCTCGATTAAGTGGCTCCAGGAGGAGGCGAGTCCACATTCTTCAGTTTCACTGCGACGAAGGGGATATCGGCTGTCAGCGAGTTAATACTTAAGCGTCTGGAATCGGTGATCACGTCGCTCTCGTGATCACCCAAAAGCGTTTGCAATTCCACCTTTGACCAATAGTCGGCGCGTTTGCTGTGCTAGCGCAACGATTTCCTTGTTTAACCGCTTCGCGGGGCGCCTGCTGCCAGCGGGTCCTCTAGCTTGAGATGCCCATGCCGGTGATCCGATCTTGGTAAGGCATAGCCCAACGCTCTGCTGCCTCGACCATCCAGAACAGCACAAGGCCCAGAAGGGTCAGCACGACGATACCAGCGAACAGCAACGGGGTGTCCATCGCGCCGTTTGCGACCATCAGCTGATAGCCCAGTCCGCCATCGCCACCGACAAACTCGCCGACGACCGCGCCAACCACCGCAAGGGTGATTGAGATCTTCAGTCCAGCGAACAGTGACGGCAATGCATGCGGAAGACGGATCAACCGGAAGGTATCGAAGCGCGACAACCCCATGGATTGGGCCAGATGGATCTTCTCGCGCTCGAGCGACGACAGTCCGACGACCGTGTTGATGACGATCGGAAAGAACGCGATCAGGAACGCGATCAGCACCTTGGGCATCAGCCCGAATCCGAACCAGACGACCAACAGAGGCGCCACCGCCACCTTTGGCATCGCCTGGGTCGAAATCAGCAATGGATAGATCGACTTGGCGAAGACCGGCCAATGAAAGATCGCCAACGCCAGCGGTACGCCGATCAGAATGCTGGCAAAATATCCGAGAAGAATCTCAACCGTGGTGATCCACGTTTCGGTCAGCAGCAACGCCCAATTATTCACGGTTGTGGCAATGATCGCGCTTGGAGTTGGAAACAGATATTCCGGCACACCGAAAAATCGAGATACCGCCTCCCACAACAGCAACAGAGCGGCGGCGACCAGCACCGGATAAATCAGTTCAGCTCTGCGCTCGCTTCTTCGCAGCGCGGTCTTCTGCTGTTTGACCTTCTCTTCTATCTGCTCGAGGGACACGGTCGTTACACCATTCGCCATCGGATATGCCATCCTGTTTACTTAGTTTTCGTGCAAGACGCCGCGCGCAAGGAAGATATCAAGAATTTCCCGGCTGTATTCGACGAATTTGGACGAGTCCCGCATCGCGAGGGTTCTCGGCCGCGGCAAGTCGATATCGATGATCCGGTCGATCTTTCCGGGCCTTGGCGTCATGACGATGACACGGTCGGACAGGAAAACCGCCTCGGCAATGCTGTGAGTGATGAACAGGATGGTCATACTGCGCTCGGAGCAGATCTTCTGCAGATCGAGCACAAGCTGGTCACGGGTCAGCGCATCGAGCGCACCGAATGGCTCGTCCATCAACAGATGCGGTGGATTGTGAATGAGCGCTCGGCAAATCGAAACTCGTTGTTTCATGCCGCCCGAGAGGGATTTCGGATATTTGTTCTCGAAACCGGCGAGCCCGACTGCATTCAGCAGTTCGCGCGCCCGAACCTCGGCGGCCTCACGATCGAGCTTGCGCGCCTCCGCCTGCAGCATCACGTTCTCAATTGCCGTGCGCCAGTCGAGCAAAACGTGATTCTGGAACACAATACCGACATCCGTCCGAGGACCGACGATCCGCTTGCCATTGACACGGATTTCACCATCGGATGCTGACGTGAGGCCGGCTGCTATCATCAGTAACGTGCTCTTTCCGCAACCGCTCGGCCCCACGATAGAAACAAATTCGCCGCGCTTTTGCTCGAGCGAGACGCGGTCGAGCGCGCGAACAGTGCCCTCGTCGGCGACGTAAATTTTGCTAAGATTGTCGACCGCGAGATAGCTTTCCGCTGCCGCTTGCGGCGCCTGCCTAGCGAGCATTTCAGCCGCGCCCATCGATCCTATCATCGTCAAAGACTCCAATCCTCACACAGCACAATCCTGCGCTCGCTCGGCCTAAAAGCGGCAGGCCGCGAAATGAAACGCAGCCTGCCGCACAATCAACAATCATCCAGCGCTTTGCGGTGGAACGAATTCGGCGCCCGTCGGCACAAAGTCGTTCGTGTAGATCTGGGCGGCCTCAAGCGGCGTGGTTACGCCGCCATAATTCTTGAGTGTCTCGACGGTGTCCTTCCAGTCCTGATCAGACATCCACCCCAATTCCTTGCCCTTTGTATTGGGCGTAACCCACGTCCGCCACGACAATTGAGCCTGCCGCTTGGTAACATTCGGATCGACGGACGGGCTGTATTTCTTCACGATCTCCGCCAGTTCTTCGGGATGCGCGCGGCCGTAGAGAAAGCCACGGATCGAGGCTCGCAGGAATGCACGGATGACTTCGGGATCCTTCAGCATCTCCTGATTAACAATAATGCCGTTGCTGACTGATTTCGCGCCATAGTCGGAATACCAGAACAACCGACAATTCTTCTTGGCTTGCACCTCGATGCCGGGAACATAGCCCTGCGCGAAGCCGGCGATCGCATCGACCTTGCCCGAAACCAGCGCCGGCCCTGCCCCGGCGGGATCCACGTTGACGACGCGAATCTGGTTCCTGTCCAGCTTTGCCCCTTTGACAAAAGCGGGCCACTGCTGGAACTGAGCAGCGCCGGTGGAAATGCCAATCGTTTTGCCAATCAGATCCTTCGGCTCGCGAATGGGCGAATCTTCGAGAAGAATGACAGCCGCTGGATTGCTGCGGAACACGGCCCCAACCATTTTGATGTTCATGCCCTTGGCAATGCTGTTGCCCACGACATACCCATCCGAGAAGCCGAACTGAGCGGCGTTGCTGCCGATAATCTGCGCCGTGCTGGCCGAGCCCTTGCCCTGGCTCAGAGACACATTGAGCCCTTCTTGCGCGTAGAAACCCTTTTCGATTGCAATCGGAAAGCCGGAGTTCGGTCCATTGTGAATCCAGTCGCTGACACAAGTGACCGCTCTCGCGGACTGCGCGCCGACGATGTTTGGCATTGCCACAGCAGCAGCCACACCGCCAACGAACTGCCGACGATTCAACTTAACACTCATCCCAGCGTCCTCCCAATGACAGAAAATGTTTCATAAGTGTCCCCCATTCGGTTGTCGCCTGTCAATTTTGACTAACCAGTCGGTCAATAGACCGTCGCGCGAAGCAAAAGGCATGCCGCTGGCCGCACCAGCAAAATGCCTCAGCTCTCAGCGAAATCCGCGGCAACAATACTGACGTAATGCGGCGCGGTCGGGCTGCGACATTAAGCATGTGCGTCGTTCTTCGGCGCGTTCTCGATCAACCGCCACACCTGGTCCGGGGACAGCGGAAGCGACAGCGGCTCGACATTATGTTTCGCCAAAGCTGCGGCCACTGCATTGGCAATCAGACCGCCGACGGGAATGGTCCCGCCTTCGCCTGCGCCTTTCGCACCGAGTGGATGGTTTGGCGAAGGTCGCAGCTCCAACGACTCCGACCGTATTTTCGGAAAGTCTGTGGCGAGCGGAACGAGATAATCGGCCAGCGAGCCGGAGAGCATTTGTCCGTCAGCGTCATAAACGAATTGCTCTAGCAGCGTGCCGCCGAGCCCCTGCACGATCGAACCTATGGCCTGGCCATGCAGCGTCAGCGGATTGATGATGCGGCCGGCGTCCTCGAATGCCACATAGTCCAGAATCTCGATACGGCCGGTGCCCGGATCGACGGTCAGGTGTACCGCGTGACTGCCATAGGTGTATGTGTGCTTGGTGTTGGAAAAGGTGGCCTCGTAGGCGATTCCACTGCCGCTGAGCCCAGCCAGATCGACGCTGCCGCCCTGTTCGGACGTCACGACACCGGACTTGTAAGACAACTGATCCGGGCGGCATTGCAACATGCCGGCAGCCGCGGACTTGATCTGCCCGATCAGCTCACTGGCGGCCATCAGAATTGCGTTTCCGCCCATCACCGTCGAACGGGAATGATATGAACCCCAGCCTTCTTTCACATAGGTGGTTGAGCCATGGAACAGCCGCAGCCGCTCCATCGGCAATTCGAGCGCGTCAGCCGCGATCTGCATGAGGATGGTCTGGACGCCCTGGCCGACCGCTGACGAGCCGACATAAACCGACACTGACCCGTCGTCCTCGAGCACCATCCTGGCGTTTTCACGTGGCCCGGCAGCACCGCCCTCAACGAAGCATGCGACCGCAAGGCCGTGATAGCGGCCGTCGATGAGCTTGCTCTGCAGCGCTTGTTTTTCATTCCAGCCAATCCTGTCGAGACACAGATCGAGCACATGCTCGTAGGCGCCGCTATCAAGTTCAGTCACAACTGGATCTGGTTGAATCGCGGGTATCTTATGCGGAAGCTCGGCCTCTGACAGGAGATTCCGGCGCCGGAACTCGACCCGGTCAATGCCAAGATCCTTTGCCGCCAGATCGAATATCCGCTCACGGAAAAAGTCCGCTTCGAACCGTCCTGGGCCGCGATAGGTTCCAGACGGCGACTTGTTCGACACCATCACCGCAACATCCGCGGAATAATGCGGCACACGGTACGGACCGGGGAGGAACTGGCCGACATTGCGCGGTGTGATTGTCGTCGAGGTCCGGAAATATGCCCCAGTATCGACGTAAATCTCCGCCTGCATCGCCAGGATGCGCCCGTCCTTGCTACAGGCGATCGCCAGATCAGCGGTGATATCACGCGCATGGCTCACGGCCAGCAAGTGCTCACGCCGATCTTCGATCCACTTCACGGGCCGCCCCAGCATCTTCGCAGCGAACGGCACCAGAAAATCCTCGGGGAAGAACTCGCCGCGAACGCCAAAGCTCCCACCCGCGTCGCCTTCGATCATCTCGACGGAGTCTTCCGGCAATCCCATAAGCGTCGCGAGGATCTTGCGGTTCGCGAAGGGTACCTTGGCCGCGCCCCAACAGGTCATTTTCCCGGCGACCGGATCCCATTCCGACACGACGCCCCGCGTCTCCATGGTGATGCCGGTATGACGGTGCACATAAAGCCGCTCGCGACGCGTATAATCGGCCGTGGCAAACACTGCTGCCGCGTCACCGCGTCGGACGCGATAGTCGAAGGCCCGGTTGTCTGCGCAGCCCTCGAACAGCTCAGCTGCAGATTCGCCCTCCGCCAATTGGGACACCGCCGGTAACTGATCGATATCGACCTCGATCAGTTCAAGCGCGTCCTCGGCGATTGCAGGCGTATCCGCGATCACCATCGCGATCGGCTCTCCGACAAACCGCACCTTGTCCGACGCCATAACCGGCTGATGGAATGGCTTCATCGCTTCGTTGGGAAACAGCCGGACCGGTATTCGCGGAACGACGTCCCCGAAATGAGCGGCAGTGATGACCGCATGGACCCCGTGAAGCTCCCGCGCCGCGCTTACGTCAATCTCCCGTATGATCCCGTGCGCAACCGAGCTGCGCAGAACCGCCGCATGCAGTTGTCCTTCGCGCTCGATATCGTCCACATATTGGCCCTTACCGCGCAACAGCCGAAGATCCTCGACGCGCTGGATCGGGCGACCTACGAACGAACCATTCTCGTTCATCGCGTCGTCTCTCTCGCACCATTCTGATAGGCAGGCCGCGCCGCCATCACGGCTTCAATGATGGCGATATAGCCCGTGCAACGGCAGACATTGCCGGACAGCACTTCGCGGATCCGCTCCTCGTCGGCGTAAGGCTCCTTGCTAAGCAAATTGTGCGCCGTCGTGATAAATCCCGGCGTGCAGAATCCACATTGCAGAGCATGATGCTCGCGAAACGCCTGTTGCAGAGGCGTCAACTCCTGGTCGTTGGACAGTCCCTCAACGGTGATGATCTTCCGGCCGTTCGCCTGGACGGCAAGCATGAGGCACGATCGCACGGCATCACCATCGACGATGACCGTGCATGCGCCGCAAACGCCATGCTCGCAACCGATATGCGTGCCGGTCTTCTTCAATCCATGCCGGATGCAGTCACCGAGCGTCATGCGTGGCTCGACATCAACCGTCACGCTCTCGCCGTTCAGTTCAAAGCAGACTTTTGTCACGCCGGATTTCCTCTCATGGCGTTCTGCAACACGCGCTCCGTCAGTGTCGCCAGCAGCGCGACCCTATAGTCCGCCGCCGCGTGAATATCTTGCAGCGGCTCCGAGATGGCGGTGCGCGCGGCTTCCCTTGCCCGGGCGATCACATCGTCACTCATGCGATGGCCGTTCAGGCAGGCCTCGACTGTCGGCAGGCGCTGCGGCGCGTCGGCCACACCGATCGCTCCGACATGCGCATCGATCATGCGTCCGTCCGCATTGAGATCGAAATAGACAGCGACTCCAGCAATGGCAAAGTCGCCGCGCCGCCGTGCAAATTCCTGAAAGCCCCACCGGCGCTTCGGTTGCCACGGCGGGAAACGGATCTCGATGATGATCTCGTCATGTGCGAGCGCAGTCTCCAGGGAGCCTTTGAAGAAGTCGGTCGCGGCGATGGTTCGCTCGCCAGCGCTGCCACGCACGACGATGTCGCAATCACAAACGACCGCGAGTCCCGGCATTTCGGCAGATGGATCGGCATGGCCAAGACTCCCGCCAACCGTGCCGCGATGGCGCACCTGAAAATGCGCCACATGCGAGATCATTGCCGGAATCAGTGGGTGGGCATCCTGGAGATCGCGATTGGCTTCGATGTCGCACCACCGCACACGGGCGCCAAGCCTGACCCCGTCATCGGAAATCGTGATCCGGTCGAGCCCCTCAATCCGCTGCAAGTCGACTAGCATGGACGGGTGGGACAGCCGGAACGCCATAACCGGAAGCAGACTCTGCCCGCCGGACAGGACTTTCGCGCCGTCATTGGCGGACAGCAGGGCGATGGCTTCGTCCAACGACTGGGGCGATGCATATTCGAACTGTGGAAGCTTCATTGGGCGACGCTCGCCTCATCGCGCGGGATCATCGGCAGCAGCAAATAGGATTCGCGACCAGGACTGCTCACGATGGTCACCGTACCGCCAAACTCGTCGCCCGGACGGTCAACCGGATGATTGTGCAGAATCCGCCCGGGCACGCCGCCCAGTTCCAGATCCCGTCCGCGCAACGTCAACACCATTCGATAGCCTTTAGGGAATACGATGCTGGTTGGCCAGAGCTCTACGTCCAGCGGATAGACCTGACCGGACACCAGCTTCTGGATCTCGTCATGGGAATGGTAGGGGCGATAAGGTTGTGACATCGCTGGATCGAGTTTGCGATGCGATGCACGAAGCCAGCCGCGTGCTACGGGTGCGATATCGCTGGCGCCGGTAAACACCACCTCCGTGCCGTCCGGCGCAAACATGCGCAGCGACGCAAAGATATCGATATCCGTCGTAGTCGACGCCACCCACAGTCGCGCCATCAATGGCCCGGTAAATTCCGCCGTTTCGACAAACGGCGCGGTGCTGAAATCCACGCCCTCGCCTAGTGCCAGATAGTCGGTCTGCGTTTCTTTCTCTGGTGCGGAGAGAGAAAGGGTGCGATCTTGCGCGTTCAGGTAGAGGTGCTGCCATTGCGTGCGGGCCAGCGGCCATTCCTGCTCATGGCGAACCGTCACAGCATCCGGCCCGCGAATTTCAAGACGGATTGGCGGCTCACTGGACCATCCGTTGTCTTCACCCTTCAGAAAATGCGCGAAAAATTTTTTCTGTCGCTCGATGTAGCTTGGCGAATAAAAACTCTCGAAATGCGTGCCGACATGCATGTCGAGCCATTTCTGCTTCGATCCGGCGCGGAGATAACCTTCGATGTTACCGCGCAAGTGCAATCCGGCGCCGCCCCAATTGCCGGCTGAATAGAGCGGCACCTCTATCCGCGCAAGATTCGGGCTTCGCGCACGGTACCATGCATCGTCCAGCGGGTGTTCGAGCAGATCGCGGACATGATCTGCACGGTTGAACGGCAGCAGTTCCGGCGACACTGGCTGCCCGGTCGTGATGCCAGCCGTTTCGCGATCCCGGTGCGGCGTCGATGCGTTGCCGTTCTGGTTGGGAAGTACCTGACGCGGCAGCCACGCTTCCGGAAACACATTGCTGAAGATACCGCCGTGGTGGCTCCAATCCCGATAGATGTCGGTGCCGCCCTCCCACGGGCAGATTGCAGCCAGGTGCGGCGGGCGCAACGATGCGACCTGCCATTGCTTAATCGCGTAATACGAGATGCCGATCAGGCCAACCTTGCCGGTAGACCAGTCCTGGACCCCGGCCCATTCAATCGCATCATGAAAATCCTGGGTCTCGCGCGGCGACAACGGATCGAGAAAGCCCGGCGACTTTCCGCTACCACGCGAATCGACCGCGATGACCACATAACCGTCGGGAACCCATCGCTCCGGATCGATCAGTTCCCAGCGCAAAAACCGCCCGGACGAACCGTTGCTGGCGATTTCGGGATTGAGCGTGAGCAGCTTTTCCCATTGCGGACGATAGCCGTCTTCGAAATGGACATCCTTGCCATAGATTCCCATCGCCATGAGGACGGGATAGCGGCCCGCGACCGCAGGCCGGTAAACATTTGCCCGCAACACGGCTCCGTCATTGACCCTGATCGCCACATCCTTTTCGATTATCATTCGATTGTCAGCCTTTTATGCTGCTGAACGTCTACCCAACCGCAGCAAGCATTGCGCGGCTGGCAAGCCGGAGCGCACCTGTAAGCGCCGTGCCGGAACAAGCGGCGTTGCAAGCGGCGGGTGACGCCTGGTCGAAATAGTGCCGATCCAACACGATATTCACTGCTCTTGTCCCCGCGGCTCAATGCGCCGCCAACAATCGGCCACGGCCAGAAATCGGGTCGTTAACTCCGGCGAGACGAAGCAAATCCCACGCCAGAGCCTGATTGCTGGCGATGACCGGCTTTCCGATAGCGTTTTCTACCGTCTCAATCACCGCGGAACAGCGCAATCCGGTGCACGAGATGAATAGTGCGTCTACATCGCGAGAGCCGAGTTCAATTCCGGCGCGGGCAACATCGCCTTCGCTGATGCGATTGATCGTCTCAAATGTCTGCTTGAAACTGCCGCGCTCAGCGACCCCCAAACCCTGTTCGGCAAGGTATGCGTCGACCATCTCGTTGACGCTGTCCACATAGGGCGTGAGCAGCGCGACGCGACGCACATCGAGATGAGCGAACGCTTTGAGGCTGGCGCTGACCGGATCGGTGACCGGCACACCCTGGCGAACGCTGTTGATTTTTGTCGCAACACGGTCCGCTCCGATCGCCATCGCCCCGGATGTGCAACCGAACGCAATCACATCCAGCGGCTTGCCCGGTAGCAAGCGTCCGGTCGCGTCCGGCAGTTCGTCTTCCATTGTTCTGAGCGATTCCGGTGTCGTGTCCGGAATAGGCTGGATGCGGCTGACGAAAACGGCAACGCCGTCCCGTCCCAGGAAGGCGCGCAACTCGCACTCGATCACGCCATCGCTTGCCAGCGCAATAAGGCCAATCGCGGCGCGTGATGCCAGCCCTCCGTCGATTGTGCACGGAAGCGTCTCCCAGACGTGATGGTCCATGACTAAGTCACCTGTAGTGGCTATCCGGCCGCGAAGTCCATTACGCAACATCTGCCATACTGCGCGCAACACTGGCAGGCGTTGCGGCCGGTGACCGAGCCTCACCAGACAAAGCCTGCGCCAGATCCCGGTTGAGGTCGCGCGCGATTGTCCAGCCTCGATAGATGAAAGCCGAATAAAGATCGACACACACGGCACCAGAACGGCACATAGCCAGCACATCCTCTGCGCTGCTGATGCCCCCATTCCCCTTGATCGGAATACGTCCTTTGGCAAAGCCGGCAGCACGCTCGACGTTCTCCAACGCCCGGTCGAAAATGACTCGCCCATGCACGGTGCCGCGACCAGATCCAAGCCGTGGCTCAGATCTGGCATAACCGCCGCCAACCTTGAGCCCGCCCACTCCCGCAGCGACGCAAATCTCGACCAGTTCAGCGAAGCGGTCGTGCACCGCAGTTGTGTCATTGGGAACACGGACGATCAGCGAACCATGTCCATCCGGCACCCGGTCGAGCACACCACGCAGCATGGCCAACTCGTCAAAATGCTCCCCTGCCGCGAGAACATTTGGACACATCAGGCTGATTTCGACCGCGTCCACGTAAGGCCGCACAGCCAGCACCCCCTCAGCCAGCGTCGCGGACGTGAAGCCACCGACATTCGCGAACACTGGGACATTCCGGCTTCGCTTTGCCTTCAGACGCTCGATCGCATAGGCGCGCCCCTTACTTGGCACGCCCATGGAATCCAGAATGGCCTCACGCTCCGGCCACCGCACAATCCTTGGAAACGGATTGCCGTACCGTGGATCCGGCATAATCGAGCCGACCGATATGAAGCCAAATCCAAGACAGGATAGCGCCTCTATCAGATCACCGTCCTTGTCGAAGCCTGCCGCGAGCCCAACCGGGCTATCCAGTGTGACACCGGCAAAGGTGGTCTGCAGTACAGGGTAAGTGCGGGACAAGCCGTACAGCGCAGATGCGACTTTCCACGGGAACTTCCAGCGCAAGGCAGCCCGACCGATCTCATGACTCCGGTCAGCCGACAGCTTGAATAATGCGGGACGGACGACTGACTGGTAGATCGACATTCTGCCGTCCCCATCAGCTCGCGGCAGAAACCACTGTGCGCGCACGAATGTCCGTATTGTCAACGCCATCCCAGATCGCCATGACTTCGCTGGCGTTCACCACCGGCCCGTAGTCACGATTAAAGCGCGGCAGCGTGGCGTTGTGATCCTCAGCGCTTGCAGCGCCGCAGCAATCAGCCACGAGCGTAACGTAATAATCAAGAAAATAGGCATCACGACCCGTCGACTCGACACAGGTATCCGTCGCGATTCCCGTGAGCAGGAGGCTCTGGATTCCGCGGTCCTTCAGAACCTCGCGCAAATTGCTGCCCAGAATGGCACTGTACCGATGCTTTACGACGACGGGTTCGCCTTCTGCCGGCGCCACTCCACAAAGCTCTGCACCCCATGAACCGGCTATGCAGCGCGGCATAGTCATTCCAAGCCGCGCGTTTCGCTCGCGCATTGGCGCGGAGAGATATTGGGGGTCGTAATGCGACTTGATGAAGATGACTGTCACACCAGCTCGACGCGCGGAGTCGATCAGGCGATTGATGTTGGGAATGACGCCGCTCTGGAAAGGCGCAACGTCCGCCCCGACCTGATGGAAAAACCCGCCCGGCGCCGCGAAATCGTTCTGAACATCGATGACTAGAAGAGCGCAATGGCGCGCGCTAACCTTGAGAGAGAGACTGTCCAGAAACTCTTTCTCTGCGCTCATAGAGGCCCCCAACACATGTGAAATTAGCGCTTATGTTGACTGAGTGGTCAATACTATTCTATTATAGAGCTCAGAGAGTCAACATGCGGGAGTTGACGTCGCATCGAACTTGCTGCGACTTTTCACCACTGAATCCAACTTATCGGGCGGATCACATGTTGACTGCATAGTCAACTAAAGCTAGCGTTGATATTGAATGCGCCTTACGGCTCCGAAGCCGGCTAGGTCAACGTGCAAATTTTTGACAGCTTGCGTGTCTGCCTTTGAGTTTGGGACCGCATGGCTGGAATTGACAGGAGAATGTGATGGCTATCGCACGGCATGCGCGCCCCAAAGAGCTCGAGAATGCATCGCTCGAAGAGATCTTAGATCGTTACGTAGCGCGGTTTGCTGATCGAAAGGCCGACTGGGCGGCATTCGAGGATGCCAAGATCGAGGGATACAAGCGCGCGCAGCATCGATTCATCGGTGCCGGGGGCTCGGGCAAGCATGGTGATGTGAATGCGATTCCAGCCGGCAATTTTACCCTGTCCATTATGTATGTAGAGCCTGGCCAAGGCAATGCGGCGCACACCCATGAGGTTGAAGAGGTTTTCTTCGTGCTTAAGGGACATCTCGATGTCTTCGTTCAGGACGAAGATGGCCGAAAGATTTCCAAGCGACTCGGGCCATGGGAGTGCATTTCCTGTCCAGCCGGCGTGATTCATGGCTACGAAAACAACAGTCTGGAGCCCGTTTATTTTCAGGTGATGCTGGGGCGCGGCAGACCGGAGACGATGGGTTATGCCGACGATGAGTTGTACAACAGGCGAGATCGGCATCTGGCGGCGTCCTGATCTGATCCGCCGGCCCAGAACCCAAGGCATCGCGGTGTGCGATGCCTTATCAATGTCCATAACCCTATCGCGGACGGCACCATCAAGCGTGTGTGCCGGCCAGCATCACGCCGCGTGATCTGCGTAGCTCGATTGCGCATGGCACATCGAGTCGATCGATGTGAGCGCTTCTCACGCATCTGATCTCAGATGACTTAGCACAGTCGCCGGCGCGTTTTCCGACTACCTGACGGCGACGGCATTCGATTTTACAAATTTTGCCGGTCGCTCACGCTCGCTCTGCAACCAAGGCAATCCGTTGCAGTCGCGCTATTGCGTCGCGAACGGTATTGACAAGTCCGCGAATTATTGACCAATGCAACTTGAGCCGTAGCTGATCGGAGAACTCGAGTGGCGCAACGAAGCGGCGATCCGACGCGCGTTCGCGAAAAGATCTTGAAACAGGCGATCGAGGAATTCTCTCGTATCGGTTTTGAAGGGGCGCGTGTTGACCGCATCGCCAAGCGGTCGCGTGTCAGCAAGAATATGCTCTATTATTACTTCAAGTCGAAGGAGGGACTTTTCGTCGCTGCACTTGATCGCACGTATGAGCAGTTGCGAGAACAGCAGAAAGATATCAGCGTTCGGACAAGCAACCCTGTCGTGGCGATGCAGCAGCTTGTCCACCACACTTTTAATGCCTTTGAAAACAATCCCCATGCCATCAGATTGATGAATGAGGAAAACAAGCATCGTGGAAAGTATTTGAGGAAGTCGGGGCAAATCCGCTTCCTGTACACTCCGCTTGTTGAGACGATCCGACTCATACTTGAGCGCGGCCGCAGCGACGGGATCTTCCGTCCGTCAATCGATGCGCGGCTGCTGTATATGACCTTGTCGTCACTTTGCTATCACTATCTGTCCAATCAGTTTACGCTTGAGATTGCCTTGGGTCGCGATCTGACCTCGCCGAAATCGCGTCAGGAATGGCTCGATCACGTCACGAATCTCGTTCTTCTGCATTGCGTGACAGATCCGACTGCGATGATCGAGGCGCAGAAGAAGGGTCGTGTTGCCAGTTAAAGCTTTCCGGTGTTAACGAAATCAAGGCCGGAACTCCAGTCTTGGCTTCTGATGCTACTTTCCTTTGCAAGAACTCCTCTTCGTTCGGAAACGCTCTGCGCTGGTCTAACCCGTCACGCATTTCTCAACCAAAATGATCCCTACAAATTGATCAGCTCGATGGACTTGGGAGCGCTCAAACGGTCAGGAGTGCCTCGGCAATTTGACCCTGCGGACTTGCCCAGATCGGACGCTTATGTGAAAGCATCTGGCGACACTTCATCACTGATGTTCAATCGAGTTTTGGATGACATCGCTCCCCGACATTCCTGAAGACCTCCGAAAGCTAATGGCCGAGATCGGCCCGAAATGGGCGACCGATACACGTGGCCACATCAAGCTGATGATCGAGCGGTTCAGCGACGTGCTGGCGCACACTCCCAAAGAAGCGGATGTGGTGACGATCAGCTATGGCCCGCATGAGCGTCAGCAATTCGAGCTGTTCAAACCAAAGGCGAATGTCCGTATCAAAAATGGGAGGCGACCGGGACTGATTTTCGTCCACGGTGGCGGCTTTACCGAGGGAACACGGAATCGCACTCAAGAGGTGTACGCAAATGTATTACACTTCTTTGCCCGGCACGGCATCGTCGGCATCAATTCCGGCTATCGTCTTGCGCCTGATGCCACCTATCCCGAGGCAACGCGGGATATTGCGAAAATCCTGCGATGGATGCGTGGTAATGCTGATGAGGTAAGCGTTGATCCGGAACGGATATTTCTGATGGGGCATTCAGCCGGTGGCGCGCATGTCGGCAGCTATGCTTACAACAAAACGCTCCAGCCAGCCGACGGACATGGCCTGGCGGGCCTCATCATTGTTAGTGGCCGAATGCGTGCCGACAACCGGGATGACAATCCGAACGCTCGGCGCGTCGAAGCGTATTACGGGGCTGACACAAGCATCTACAACGCCGTGACGCCGATCACTCATGTCGACGCGACAAGCGTTCCGACCTTCATTGCCATGGCTGAGTTCGAAAACCCTCTGATCGACGTGTATTGCCTTGAGCTTGCGCACCGGCTGGCAGACGCCAAGAACAAGGCGCCGACCGTGCTGTGGCTTAAGGAGCATAACCACACATCGATAATCGCGCACATGAACACCTCGGAAGAGGTACTCGGTAAGGCCATCCTGCGCTTTATTGACGAGCATTGAAGCGCAGATCGGACCACGGCAGCCAT
>Ga0182742_1003568_pt1 | contig 15047 bp, 15 predicted proteins | sample eDN5th37CBELigMG_FD_128880 | JGI IMG/M metagenome (GOLD analysis project Ga0182742, IMG submission 128880) | Enriched Miracle-Growth compost microbial communities from Emeryville, California, USA - eDNA 5th pass 37_C BE-Lig MG (version 2)... ...
CCAGCTGCCTTGCCCGTTGCTCTCCAGGTTCAGGATCCGCCCCGAGGTGGTCTGAAGATGAACGGCCCGGGTCCGCCATGTGGAATCGACCCTCAGACGGTAATGCAGGCCGAACTTGCCTCCATCCTCCTGCCCGATCACGATCCCGGAGATCGTCAGGCCTCCATCGGCCGGACGCACATCCACGTGCTCGAGGCCTGCCTCACAGCCGTCCCAGGCGGACCAGCGGATGGTGCGGAAGATCAGGGGGCGGGACGACATGGGGCCTCCAGGCTGCGCAGGGGAGAGAATACGCCATCGCGCAGCCTTTGGGAGTCCGCCTTTACTCGCGGACTACGATCACATGGAGCCGCCGGGGGCCGTGGGCGCCGAGCAGCAGGGTCTGCTCGATGTCGCCGGAGCGGGAAGGGCCGGTGATCCAGTTGACCGTTCGCGGCATGCTGCCCTTGCCGAAGGAAAAGCGCACCCGGTTCCAGACGGATTCGTAGTCGCTCGCGATGTCCTTGGCCGAGACCACGATGATGTGGTTGTCGGGCAGGAAGTTGAGGGTCGAGGGGTTCTCGTGCCCCGAGACCATGGCGAGCGTTCCCGTTTCGGCCACGCCCCCGAAGGCATGGCTGACGGCGTTGAGGTCGCCGCCCTGGCTCGGTCCATGCGAAATCTCGAGGGTCGTCTCGCCCCAGGGCATGGCCTTCAGGCGCGGGTCGTCCCCCATGCGCAGGGTCGCCGGCAGGTTGTGATTGCGCAGGAACAGGGCGATGGATTGCGGCACCTCTCCAGGAGAGTTCACCTCCGTGACCGTCGCGAGCGAGGCTTCCGCCATCGTCTTGAACAGCGCGATGCGTTCGTCGCCGGAGACCTGCCCGCGAGCGGGGATCACGCCCTTGGGCGCGCGCTCCAGCCTGTCCTGCACGATCTGCCGGCGGATCGTCTCGCTGCCGTTCACGCCCAGCGAGCGGCGGATGCCGGCGAAAATCTCGTCTCGGGCGCTCATGCGGTTCTCCTGTTGCGCTCGCGCTGCCAGCGCGCCTGGAAGGTCTCGCCCTGCGGGGCCGGGAAGTCGCGATGCTTCGTCCAGCCCTTCGCGAGCGGCAGCCAGGAGAAGCGTCCGCGCTGGCGCCCCGCGAAGCCGAGGGTCGCCATGGCGGCCCGGGTCGCGAAGCGGTAGAGGGACGGCCGCCTTGCGAAGAAGCCCCAGAGGCCGAGGCCCGAGCGCACGGAGGCGGGGGCAAGGTGCCGCTCGAATTCCCGCTCGCGCCAATGGCGCATGAGCTTCGGCAGGGGAATGCGCACAGGGCAGACGCTCTCGCAACGCCCGCAGAACGTGGAGGCGTTGGGCAGGTGTCCCGCCTTGTCGACGCCGATGAGCGATGGAGTCAGCACCGCGCCCATGGGGCCCGGATAGACCCAGCCATAGGCGTGCCCGCCCACCGCATGATAGACCGGGCAATGGTTCATGCAGGCGCCGCAGCGGATGCAGCGCAGCATCTCCTCGAAGCTCGTGCCGAGCATGGAGGAGCGCCCGTTGTCGATGAGCACCACGTGATAGTTCTCCGGCCCGTCCGCATCGCCCGCGCGGCGCGGCCCGGTGGAGAAGGTGGTGTAGACCGACATCTCCTGGCCCGTGGCCGAGCGCGCGAGAACGCGCAGCAGCTGGCTCACGTCCTCCAGCGTCGGCACCAGCTTCTCGATGGACGCGAGGACGATATGCGTCTTCGGCAGGATCTGCGTCAGGTCGCCGTTGCCCTCGTTGGTGACGATGATCGACGTGCCGGTCTCCGCCACCAGGAAGTTCGCGCCCGTGATGCCCACATCCGCCGCGAGAAAACGTTCGCGCAGAACGGCGCGGGCCTCCGTGAGCAGCTGAACGGGCTCCGAGAGGTCGCGCTTGGCATCGAACTGCTTGTGGACGCGGCGGAAATCCTGCTCCACCTGAGTGGCGTTGAGGTGGACGGCAGGCGCGATGATGTGGCTCGGCAGCTCGTTGCGCAGCTGGATGATGTATTCGCCCAGATCCGTCTCGACGGGCTTGATGCCGTTGGCTTCCAGGTGGCGATTGATCTCGATTTCCTCGGAGATCATCGACTTGCCCTTGGTGACCGTCTTCGCGCCGGCATCGCGGCATATGTCCAGGATGATCCTGCGCGCCTCGTCCGCGTTGCGGGCGAAATGCACGTGGCCGCCCGACGCCGTCACCTTCTGCTCGTAGGCTTCGAGGTAGAGGTCGAGATGCTCCAGCGTATGGTTCTTGATGTCGCGCGCGGAGTCGCGCAGGGCCTCGAACTCGGGGAGCTTGTCGGCGGCGGCCTGGCGCTTGTCGATGAAGCCCTGCTTCACGTTGCCCAGCGCTTTCTGCAGCTGGGAATCGTGCAGGGCGCGGGCGGCGTTCTGCTTGAACTGGGGAGAAGTGGTGTGAACGGTCATGGCTGATCTTGCCTGGGAGCCGCCTCTTTGGCGAGGCCGATGGCCGGCTCGTCCGTCATGCCGGCCAGAACCTCGGCCACATGCCGTACCTTGACGGGGATGCCGTCACGGCTGAGCTTGCCTGCCATGTTCATGAGGCAGCCGAGATCGCCCGCGAGCAGGGTAGGGGCATGGCTGTCCGCCACGTTCTTGGCCTTGGCGTCGACGATGGCGCCGGAAATGTCGCTGTATTTGACCGCGAAGGTTCCGCCGAAGCCGCAGCACACGTCGCTGTCCTTCATCTCCACGAGAGACAGGCCCTTCACGCTCGACAGGAGCAGGCGCGGCTGGGCCTTCACGCCCATCTCCCGAAGGCCGGAGCATGAATCGTGATAGGTCACGGCGCCGTGATAGGTCGCGTCGACCTCAGCGATTCCGAGCACATCCACCAGGAAGCTCGTCAGCTCATATGTCTTGGCGGCCAGGGCGCTCGCCTTGGCGCGCCAGTTCGGATCCTCTTCGAACAGTTCCGGATAATGTTTCCTGATCATCCCGGCGCACGATCCCGAGGGAGCCACCACATAGTCGAAGCCATGGAAGGTCTCGATCATCCGCATGGCCAGATCCCGGGTCGTGCCCCGGTCGCCCGAATTGTAGGCGGGCTGGCCGCAGCAGGTCTGGACCGGAGCCTCCACGAGACAGCCCGCATCCTCCAGGAGCTTGACGGCGGCGAATCCCACCGAGGGGCGCATCAGGTCGACAAGGCAGGTCACGAAAAGGCCGACCCGGGGTTTCTCGGGTCGGCTGGAGGGCAGGGCGCTCATTGGGTGACCTTTTGCCCCTGCGCGTCGAATTGCTTCAGGTAGGCGATGAGATCGTTGATCTTCTGTTCGTCCTTGAGGCCCGCATAGATCATCTTGGTGCCGGGAACCTTGGCCTTCGGGTTCTGGATGTACTCGCGGAACGTCGCTTCATCCCAGGTCAGGCCGGAATTCTTGTTGGCCGCCGAATAGTTATATCCTTCGACGGACCCGGAATGGCGGCCGATCACGCCGTTCAGCTCGGGGCCGACGGCGTTCTTGGCATTGGGGCCGATCTGATGGCAGGCGCGGCACTGAGCGAAAACCTTCTCGCCTGCGGCGGCGTCCTGCGCCTGGGCCTGAGCGTACCCGGCCAATAGGAGGACGGCTGTGAGAACGACAGAACGCATCAGAATCTCCTTTTCTGGACTAATGTCCCACCTTAGAGAGGCTCTACATTATTGGAAATATCCCTCAAGGCCAGCTACCTTGTCTCGAAAGGCAGCCATGCCGTGAAAGCAGCCGGAGATCGCCCAGGGAGGGTATCATGACCATTGCGTTCCCCAAACCAGACGAAGCCGTTCTGGCCCGCCGCGCGGAGATCATCGAGGGGTTGGGGCGACTTGTCGCGCCGGAGGCGCTCATCGTTTCCGAGGACGAGCGCCGGGCCTTCGAGACCGACGGCCTGACCGCCTATCGGCAGATGCCGCTCGCCGTGGTGCTTCCATCTTCGACCGAAGAGGTCTCGGCCGTCCTCCGCTTCTGCCACGAGCACGGGGTGAAGGTGGTTCCGCGCGGGGCGGGAACCTCCCTGTGCGGCGGCGCGATCCCTCAGCCCGACGCCATCGTCCTCGGCGTCGCCAAGATGAACCGGGTGCTCGACATCGACTTCGAAGGACGCACCGCCCGGGTGCAGTCCGGCATCACCAATCTGGGCATCAGCCAGGCCGTGGCGCATGAAGGCTTCTTCTACGCCCCCGACCCGTCGAGCCAGCTGGCCTGCACCATCGCCGGCAACATCGCCATGAATTCCGGCGGGGCGCATTGCCTGAAATACGGCGTGACCACCAACAACCTGCTCGGCGTCACGATGGTGATGCTCGACGGCACGGTCGTGGAGATCGGCGGCACGCATCTCGACAGCCCGGGCTACGATCTGCTCGGCCTGATCTGCGGCTCGGAAGGGCAGCTCGGCGTCGTCACGGAGGCGGTGGTGCGCATTCTTCGCGCCGCGGAGGGCGCGCGCCCCGCGCTGTTCGGCTTCGAATCGGTGGAGTCCGCGGGCGCATGCGTGGCGGCGATCATCGGCGCGGGCATCATCCCGGTGGCGCTCGAATACATGGACAAGCCCGCCATCCAGATCTGCGAGGCCTTCGCCCATGCGGGTTATCCTCTCGACGTGGAGGCCATGCTCATCGTGGAGGTCGAGGGCTCCGACCAGGAGATCGACGACATGCTCCGGCGCATCGTGGCGATCGCGGAGCCCTTCCGGCCGAAGACCATGAAGGTCTCGCAGTCGGAAGCCGAAAGCGCCGCCATCTGGAAGGGCCGCAAATCGGCTTTCGGCGCGACGGGCCGCGTGGCCGACTACATCTGCATGGACGGAACGATTCCCACGGGCCAGCTGCCCTATGTGCTCAAGCGCATCGACGAGATCGCGAAATCCTATGGGCTGGGCGTCGCCAACGTGTTCCATGCGGGCGACGGCAATCTGCACCCGCTCGTCATGTTCAACACGAACGTGCCGGGCGAGATGGAGAAGGCCGAGAAGGCGGGCGAGGACATTCTCCGGCTCTGCGTGGAGGTCGGCGGCTGTCTCACGGGAGAGCATGGCGTCGGCGTCGAGAAGCGCGATCTCATGCCCTGCCAGTTCACCGATGTGGATCTTGCGCAGCAGATGCGCGTGCGCGGGGTGTTCGATCCGCGCTGGCTGCTCAACCCTGCCAAAGTGTTCCCTCTTGAAGGAAGGCTCGCTGCGTGACCACTCATCTCCCCCGTGACGAGCAGGATGCCTCCGCGATCATCCGCGACGCATCCGAGAAAGGCATCCTGCTCAGCCTTTCCGGCCAGAGCACGAAGGCCGACATGGGCCGCCCCAACCAGACCGATGCCTCGATCTCGTCGGGCGCGATGACGGGGATCACGCTCTACGAGCCTGCCGAAATGGTGATTTCCGCGCGCAGCGGCACTCCCGTTTCCGAAGTGATCCGCACGCTGGCCGAAAAGGGACAGGAACTGCCCTTCGAGCCGATGGATTACCGCCCGCTGCTCGGCACCAGGGCGGAGCCCACCATCGGCGCGGTGGCGGCCATGAACATCTCCGGCCCGCGGCGCATCATGGCTGGAGCTGCCCGCGACAGCCTCATCGGCGTGCGCTTCGTCAATGGGCGCGGTGAGGTGGTGAAGTCCGGCGGACGGGTGATGAAGAACGTCACCGGGCTCGATCTCGTGAAGCTCATGGCCGGTTCCTGGGGGACGCTCGGTTTCCTCACGGAGGTGACGTTCAAGGTGCTGCCCAGGCAGGAGCGCATGGCGACGCTGGTGCTGCGCGGCCTCAAGGATGCGCAGGCCGTGGAAGCGCTCTCGCAGGCGCTCGGCTCGCCCTTCGATGTGACGGGCGCCGCGCATATTCCGGCGCGGGACCGGCAGGGCGCGAGCACATTGATCCGGCTCGAAGGTTTTTCCGTTTCGGTGGATTATCGCCTGGGCGAACTGCGTCGCCTGCTCAAGCGCTTCGGCGGTTCCACTGACATCCTGGAGGGCAGGGGTGCGGAGGCGGTCTGGCAGTCCCTGCGCGATGCAACCGTTCTGACCGATGGCGCCGACCGCGCGATCTGGCGCATCTCGGCGCCGCCCACGAAGGGGGCAGAGTTCACGAAGCGCATCGCGCAGTCGCTCGACGCGCAATGGTTCTACGATTGGGGCGGCGGCCTGATCTGGGTCTCGACTCCCGTCGACGACGATGCGGGTGCCTCGGCCCTGCGTGACACGACGCGGGAACTCGGCGGTCATGCGACCCTCGTGCGCGCCCCTGCCGAGACGCGCTCCGCCGTCGACGTGTTCGAACCGCAGAACGAGACGCTGATGACGCTTACGAAAGGCATCAAGGCCTCGTTCGACCCCGCAGGCATTCTCAATCCGGGCCGGATGTATGCAGGCGTCTGAGATGTCCGGCGCCGCCACGCTGAAACCCGCTGTCCGCAGGAGCGGCATCGGGCCCGCCGCTTATGCTGCCCTGGCCGTCGCGCTCGTGGTGGGGGCCGCCGCGATCCTGCTCGCCATGGGCCGCACCCCCATCTGCAAATGCGGATATGTGGAGATCTGGCATGGCGTGGTGCACGATTCCGGCAATTCGCAGCATCTGACGGACTGGTACACGCCTTCGCACATCATCCACGGCTTCCTGTTCTACTTCGGCGCATGGATCATCGGGCGCCTGCGTGGAAAGCCGCTGCCGCTCGGGCTGGCGCTGCTGCTCGCGATCGGCGTGGAGGCCGCGTGGGAGATCGTCGAGAACAGCGACATGGTGATCGAGCGCTACCGTGCGACGAATATCGCCCTCGACTATTACGGCGACAGCGTCATCAATTCGGTGTCGGATATTCTGGCCATGATCTTCGGATTCTTTTTGGCCAGGACCCTCCCTGTCTGGCTGACGATCGCCGTAGCCGTGCTGATGGAGCTCTTTGTCGGGTACTGGATCCACGACAATCTTGCCCTCAATATCATCATGCTGATCCATCCGGTCGAAGCCATCAACCAGTGGCAATCGGCGATCTGAGACAAAGCGATGCAAACGAATTTCACGCCCGAGCAGCTCGACAACCCCGCGATGGCTTCGTCGGAGAAGATCCTCCGGACCTGCGTCCATTGCGGCTTCTGCACCGCGACCTGCCCGACCTATCTGCTTCTCGGCGACGAGCTGGATTCACCGCGCGGGCGCATCTATCTCATCAAGGACATGCTGGAGAGCGGCAAGCCCGCGTCGCCGGAGGTGGTGAAGCATATCGACCGCTGCCTGTCGTGCCTGTCCTGCATGACCACCTGCCCGTCGGGCGTGCATTACATGCACCTGGTCGACCATGCCCGCTCCTATATCGAGGCGACCTATACGCGGCCCGGGCATGACCGGTTCCTGCGCGGTCTCCTGGCGCGCATCCTGCCCTATCCGGACCGCTTCCGCCTCGCCCTCGGCGCAGCGCTGTTAGCCCGGCCCTTCAAGGGATTGATCGGCGCGCTGCCTCTCATAGGCAGCCGGCTGAAGGCCATGATCGAGCTCGCGCCGGCGCAGCTTCCGGCCCGCTCGCCCCTCGGCCAGCCCGGCACGTTCAAGGTTCAAGGCGAGCGCCGCGGGCGCGTGGCCATCCTGTCCGGCTGCGCCCAGCCGGTGCTCAAGCCCGGCTTCAACGAGGCCGCCATCCGCCTGCTCAACCGGCACGGGGTCGAGGTCGTCCAGCCCGAAGGGGAGGGCTGCTGCGGCGCGCTCGTCCATCACATGGGGCGCGAGGAGCAGGGGCATGCCTTCGCCAAGCGCAACATCGACGCCTGGATCGCCGAGATGGACGGGGAGGGCCTGGATGCCATCATCGTCACGGCCTCCGGCTGCGGCACCACGATCAAGGATTACGGCTTCATGTTCCGGGACGATCCGGCCTATGCCGAGAAGGCCGCCCGGGTCTCGGGCATCGCCAAGGACGTCACCGAATACGTCATGTCCCTCGACCTCATGGAGCCGGTGCGGGAGAGCGACCTCGTGGTGGCCTATCATTCGGCCTGCTCCATGCAGCACGGGCAGGCCATCCGCACCGAGCCCAAGACCCTGCTGAAGAAGGCTGGCTTTACCGTCAAGGACGTGCCGGAAGGCCATATCTGCTGCGGTTCGGCGGGCACCTACAACCTGCTCCAGCCCGAGATCGCCGGGCAGCTGAGAGCCCGGAAGGTCGCCAATATCGAGCGCACGAAGCCCGACCTGATCGCCACCGGCAATATCGGCTGCATGACCCAGATCGGACAGGGAACCGAGATCCCCATCGTCCATACGGTCGAGCTTCTCGACTGGGCGACCGGCGGACCGATGCCCGAAACCCTCGAGAAGGCTGGGTTTCAGAGCCGTGGAGCCCAACCGCTGGCCGCTGCGGCCGAGTGAGTCCGACGCATCGTTTCGCAACGAAATTCTATTTCCAAACGGAGTGACTCTGGGTTAAAAGGTGCTCGAGTGTGACATTCAGGCGTGAAGGGGCGGCACCATGTCCTCGGGTTGGACGTCTTTCAGGAACCGGTTCGGCAGCAAGAAGCCGCAGGAAGCCATCGGACTTCTGCCGGGCCAAAGTGACGTTGGGACATCCATGGCCGCCATTGCGTCGGCGGCCATCCCTCCCGAAAAGTCCGAGTCCTTCGCCGTCCGCCCGAACGGGGCTCTCGATTCCGTGGGGCAGAAGAACGAGCTGATCCGCGTCCGCTTCGCCAACATGATCGACCGGCTGGAGGAGATCCGCAGCCTGAAGGAGGATTTCGCCCTCCTGAACGAGCCGGTGAACGATCTCATCCGCAGCTATCCCCAGCTCCAGTCCCGCCTGCTGGAGACGGAGGCCGTGCTCAAGCAGGAGACCGACACCACCGCGGCGCTCCGCCGCGAGCTGCACGATCTCAACACGATCCACGCCCGCGCCATGGACGACCTGACCGCCACGGTCTCCCAGCTGCGCAAGGCCGAGTCCAAGACGCGCGAGCAGGAATCCCATATCGAGGATCTGCGCCTCAATATGAAGGACAAGGAGGCGATGGTCGCCGACCTCGAGAACCAGCTCGCCATCGAGGCGGAGCGGGCCCGCAACATCACGGAGGAGAACCAGGCCCTGCGGCTGGAGGCTCAGGAGGCCGACCAGACGGTCGCCCGCGCCGAGCGCGAACTCATCGAGATCCGCGAGCGCAACGGCCTTCTCGGCCACGAGGTGAATCGTCTGCAGAAGGTGGCGGAGGATCAGAACTACCGTCTCTCCAGCCTCACCAACCGCTACGGCGAGCTGGAGACCCAGCTCGAGGCCACCCGCCAGCGCGCCTCCGAGCTCGAGACCAGGCTCATGGCCGAGCAGGTGCTGCGCCAGCGCCTGGAGACCCAGCTCGATTCGGAGCGATCCTCGCACCAGACCGACCTCTCGGCCCTGGACATGAAGATCGAGGGGCTCAACTCGCGCCTTGCCGCCACCGACAAGATCCTGGCCCATACCCGGGACCAGCTGCGCGACAAGAACGAGGCGCTTCGCGGCCTGGAGCGCAACTTCAAGGAGACCACCATCGAGAAGAACACCCTCGACCGCCGTCTGGAGGCGACCCAGCAGGAGGTCGAGCGGCAGGTGGCCATGGTCAACGAGCTCCAGCGCTCGCGCATCGAGCTGCAGGAACGGGTCGAGATGCTCAACAAGGCCATCGCGGCCAAGGATTTCCAGATCGAGAGCTCCGACAACAAGCTGGCGAGTCTTTCCGAGCGCATCGACCAGCTCACCAAGCGCTTCGAGCAGGAGCGCAACACGCTTGAAGCCGCCAACCGCCGCCTCACGGAAGAGCTGCAGAACGAAAAGGCCGAGCGCTCCCTGGTGCAGGGCGCCCTCGAAATCGCCCGCGAGAGCCGCATCAAGATCCAGAAGAAGTACATCGCCCTTCGCAAGAAGACCCGCCTCGACGCGCAGGAGGACGATGCCGGCCTCCTCGACGAAGACGAGGTCGAGACCAATGTTCATCCGCTGAAATCCGCCGATGGCGAATAGGTGAAGCGAAAAGCCCCGCCCGTGCGGGGGCGTCGAGCCGTCGGCGCGCCGCCATGAAGGTGGTTGCACGAACTGCAATTTGTCTTATCTCGCCTCATGCGCTGATGCTCCCCATGGCGGGTGAAGCACGGGCCCGTCACGCGAGAAGGACCAGGAACGATGGCCGATCACCCTGCAATCGCTGCAAACCGCGTCGCCGTGATCACCGGGGCCGCAAGCGGAATCGGACTTGCCGCCGCCCGGCGGTTCGCGGAGCTCCGCATGAAGGTCTGCCTCGCGGACCTGCCTGGCGAGGCGCTCGAGCGCGCCGCCGAGGAGGTGGGCGGTATCGGCGGCTCTAAGAACGTGCTCGCCGTCCCCACCGATGTGGGCCGCCGCGAGGATGTGGAGGCGCTGAAGGACAAGGTCCTGGCGGCCTTCGGCGAGGTCGCCGTGCTGATGAACAACGCGGGCACGGAAGGCGGGGGGCAGCTCTTGGGAGATCCGCAGCGCTGGCAGGCCATTCTTCAAACCAACCTCTGGGGCGTCATCAACGGCGTGCAGGTCTTTGCCCCCGTCATGGTCGAGCAGGGCACGCCCTGCGCCATCGTCAGCACCGGATCGAAACAGGGGATCACCACCCCGCCGGGAGACACCGCCTACAACGTGTCGAAAGCCGGCGTGAAGGTCGTGACGGAGGCGCTGGCGCACGAGTTGCGCAATAGGCCGGATTGCAAGGTGACGGCTCATCTCCTCATCCCCGGCTTCGTCTTCACGGGCTTGACCAGGGCGAGGGGCGTCACCGAAAAGCCGGCCGGCGCCTGGACCCCGGAACAGGTCGTTGACCTCCTGCTGCCGGCCCTGGCGCGGGGCGACTTCTACGTACTCTGCCCGGACAACGAGACGACGCGCGCGATGGATGAAAAGCGAATCCGCTGGGCCGCGGAGGACATCATCGAGAACCGTCCCGCCCTCTCCCGATGGCACCCTGACTTCACGGAAGCCTTCCGTAAGGTGATGGAGGAGAGATGAGCAGCGCCTTCGACCCGTCCGCCTTCCGGCGCCGCGTCGCCCATCTGCTCGACCGCCATGCCCGCGCCTTCGGCGTCGCGGACGGACAGCACGCCGTCCTGCGACGACAGATCGAGACCGGGGACGACATTCATTCCCGGGACACTTTCCCGGGCCACGTCACCACATCCGCCTTCATCCTCGATGGAGCGGGGCGGCGGACCCTGCTGGTCCATCACCGTTCCCTCGCGCGCTGGCTGCAGCCGGGCGGGCATTACGAGGCTCCAGAGGGGCTCGATGAATCCGCCTTGCGCGAGGCCTTCGAGGAAACGGGCGCGCGGAACCTCTCCCTCGATCCCTGGCACCGCGCCTCGGGCATCCCTGTCGACATCGACAGCCATCTCATCCCCGCCCGTCCCCAGAAAGGAGAGCCGGAGCATTGGCACCATGACATCCGCTACGTCGTGCGGGCGGAGGAGGGCGGCGTGCGCCCCGACCTGTCGGAGGTGCATGATGCGCAATGGCGCGACGTGGCCGAGCTTGGGACGATTGCGCCGGACGCCCTGCGGAACATGCGCAGGCTCGGCCTTGTCGGCCTCTAAAGCGGTTTCCGGCGAAGTGGACCCGGTTCGCCGTCAAGAAAGGCGGTTTGGCAAGGAAGAGATCCGATTCCACCTGAGTGGAATCGGCCCTAACAAAACGGGAGGCCGCGCTTACATGAAGGTTTCATGATCCATGGGCGAAGGAGATGTGCCATGAACGACCAGGAGCGTGAGGTCATCGCCGACATTTTCCGGCGGCTCGAACAGGTTGCGAACCAGCCGCGCGATCCGGAAGCCGAGCGCTTCATCGCCGACAGGATGCGCCAGCAGCCTTATGCGCCCTATGCCATGGCGCAGGCCATCTTCGTTCAGGAGCAGGCCCTGGCAAGGCTCCAGGCCGAGAACGATCAGTTGCGGGCCGAACTCGATCATGCCAGCCGGCAGCCGCAGCAGGGCGGCTTCCTGTCCAGCATCTTCGGCGGTGGCACGCGTCCGCCGGAGCCTGCCTACAATACGCCGCCCGCGCATCGCGTCTCTCCCTGGGGAGCGCCGCAGCCGGTGCAGCCTCCATCCTACGGCATGCCGCCCCAATCGCAGGGCCCCTGGGGCGGCGCGATGCCGCCGCGCGGCGGCGGTTTCCTGCAGACGGCGCTCTCCACGGCCGCGGGCGTCGCGGGCGGCATGATGATCGCCAATGCTCTGTCGCACGCCTTCGGCGGCGATGGGGCCGGTGGCGGGAATGCGGCTGCCGATCCGTCGGCTCTCGCCGGTCTCGGCAATGACCAGGGCGGAAATACGGATTTCGCCGGCATCACGGATTCCCTTTATGAGGACCCGGAGCAGAGACGCGACGATTTCTCCGATTTCAGTGGCGATGCCGGAGATGACGGCGACTGGGCTTGATCGCGTGGGAGCCGTGACGCTGTCCGCATCATCATCATCCCCGGGCCGAGTCCCGGGGATGTCCGTCTGAGGGCGGCGCAAGCCGAAGGCAGCGTGGATGGCCGGACCGGGTCCGGCCAGACCGTCAGATCACGATGACGGTGGTGCCGACCTTCACGCGGCTGTAGAGATCCACCACGTCTTCGTTGAGCATGCGGATGCAGCCGGAGGAAACCGCCTGGCCGATGGTGTGCGGCTCGTTCGTGCCGTGGATGCGGTAGAGAGAGGAGCCGAGATAAAGCGCGCGCGCGCCGAGCGGGTTGTCGGGGCCGCCCTTCATGTAGCGCGGCAGGTCGGGCCGGCGCTTGAGCATATCCGCCGGCGGACGCCAATCCGGCCATTCCCGCTTCATCGAGACCGTCTTGCGGCCGGCCCATTCGAAGCCGGGACGGCCCACGCCGATGCCATAGCGGATGGCGCGCCCGCCTCCCTGAACTAGGTAGAGGAACTTCTCGTTCGTATCGACCACGATCGTGCCGGGCTTTTCCTGGCCGCGATAGGAAACGATCTGCCGCTGGAATTGCGGCGCGATGGCATAGTCGATGCTGTTGTCGTAGCCGGGATCCTCGTAGGTCTGCGGCAAGGTCGCGACCTGGGTCCCCGAGCGCACCGAACCCGTGGCATAGGGATATGAGTTCACCGTCGCCGGGCGCGTGACGCGCGGGTAATTCTCGCGGTAGCCGTCCTGCGTGCGGGCATAGGGATAGTTGTACTCCGGCGCGATGTAGGTATTGCCGTAGTAATACCCGCCGCCGTAGCTGGATTGGGCGGATCCGGCGGATGGGGCGAGGGCAAGGAAAAGCATTGCGGAGCAAGGGATCCAAGCGCGCATTGAAGCATCCTATTTTGTTGTTGCGTTCAATAAACGGCAAGCGCGGCATTTGTTTCCATCCGGCTTCTTCAACCTGTGCGCCAGCGTACATCCGGCTTTCCTGTCGACAGCCGGAAACGGAGGATGAAGCGGCATTTAAATTGCTGTAAGAGCTTCATTCCTTTGCAAAGGCCTTCATCCTGGCGGCCTTCGCCTCACATCGTCGTGATTTCATGCAATACGGTCCGGCCCTGCGCGCTGCCGCGGGCATCGCGGTTCTCTCCATCATGGACGCGGTCATCAAGGGGATGTCCGCCCATTACCCGACCTTCCAGGTCGCCTTCCTGCGCTTCATGTGCGGAAGCATCGTCGTCTCCGGCGTCGCGGCCGTCCTGAAGCCCGGCTGGCCGAACCGCGAGACCGTCGCGGCCAACGCGATCCGCTCCGTGATCGCAGTCGTCACGGCCGTGACCTTCTTCTATGCCCTGGGGCAGTTGCCGCTGGCCGAAGTCCTCGTCCTGTCCTTCCTGTCGCCGATGTTCATCGCCCTGTTCGGGATGCTGATGCTGCGGGAGAGAGTCGACAGCCGCATCGTCGCCGCGATTGCCATCGGGTTTGCCGGAACGCTCGTCGTCGTCTTCGGCCAGACGGGGGAGACCGGGGCGGCCCGATCCTGGGCCGGCGTCATGGCGGCCCTGGCTTCGGCGATCACCTATGCGCTGAGCCTCGTGCTGCTGCGGCAGCGCGCCCAGCGGGACAAGTTCCTGCACATCGTCATCTTCCAGAATGTCGGTCCCTTCATCCTGGTGGCGCCGTTCGGCCTCTGGGCATGGCAGCCCCTGGAATACGCCCATCTGGCCTGGTTCATGCTCATGGGGGTGCTGGGCATGATCGGCCACATGCTCATGGCGACCGCCTATGCCAAGGCCGAGGCGGCGCGTCTCGCCCCGCTCGAATACACGGCCCTGATCTGGGCCGTGCTGATCGGCTACGGGGTCTTCAGCGAGATTCCCACCTGGGCGACCCTCGGCGGGGGCATCCTCATCGTGGCGGCCGCCCTTCTCACCAGCCGGCGATAGGAGTCTTGTCCCAGGGGGGCGGAACGAGAGGCCGATCGTACAGACCTTCAAGGGAGCCTTCTCCCGCCGGCTATCTTGACTCTCCTCAAGCACCTCCTTATCTCGCCCTTGTCGTTGGCACTCGTCTCTCGACAGTGCTAACAGGGATCAGACCAGGGCGCGTCCATCGGGGTCGTGCCAATAGTCAAAGGGGAAGCTCCATGAAGTTCCGTCCGCTGCACGACCGCGTCGTCGTCCGCCGCATCGAGGCCGAAGAGAAGACGGCCGGCGGCATCATCATCCCGGACACCGCCAAGGAAAAGCCCCAAGAGGGCGAAGTCGTCGCCGTCGGCCCGGGCGCCCGCGATGAGAACGGCAAGGTGGCGGCTCTCGACGTGAAGGCCGGCGACCGCGTCCTCTTCGGCAAGTGGTCCGGCACCGAAGTGCGTATCGACGGTCAGGATCTCCTGATCATGAAGGAATCCGACATCATGGGCATCGTCGGCTAATCGGCCGTCCCGAACCCATCCAAGTTTTCCAATTAACTGGAGGCAAAGCCCATGGCTGCCAAAGACGTTAAGTTTTCCTCTGACGCTCGCGAAAAGATGCTCAAGGGCGTCGACATCCTGGCCGACGCGGTGAAGGTGACCCTCGGCCCGAAGGGCCGCAACGTGGTGATCGAGAAGTCCTTCGGGGCTCCGCGCATCACCAAGGACGGCGTCACCGTCGCCAAGGAG
>Ga0182742_1003570_pt1 | contig 15043 bp, 11 predicted proteins | sample eDN5th37CBELigMG_FD_128880 | JGI IMG/M metagenome (GOLD analysis project Ga0182742, IMG submission 128880) | Enriched Miracle-Growth compost microbial communities from Emeryville, California, USA - eDNA 5th pass 37_C BE-Lig MG (version 2)... ...
AGGATCTGCCTGCGGCGGGTGTCGAGGCCGGCGCTGCTGCGTGTCGTTCCGCTCATGGCATTGCTCCGATCGATCAAAGATAACGTCGCCTCCGGAAGGCTTGGCGGCTATATAACCATCTCCCTTCCCATTGCCACCCGTTTGAATGTCATTGCGTCCTTCCATTCTCGATCCGCTCTTCGCCCCGGCCAACACCCTGCCCGGCGTCGGGCCGAAGATCGCCCCCCTGCTGGACCGGCTGCTCGGCGAACCGGGCAAGCCGACTCGCGTCATGGATCTGCTGTTCCACGTGCCGACCAGCGGCATCTCCCGCGAGATGAAGGGCTCGGTCGCAGATGCCCCCGTGGGCGAACCGGTGACGCTCTCCGTCACCGTCGTGTCCCATCGCCCGCCGCCTCCCGGCCGCCGGGCGCCGTACCGGATCCTTGCGGAGGACGAGACCGGCGACGTGACACTGGTCTTCTTCAACGGCCAGAAGGCCCGTCTGGAAAAGATCCTGCCGGTGGGCGAGCGCCGCTATGTATCCGGCAAGATCGAGCTCTGGGACGGACGGCGCCAGATGGTCCATCCGGACCGGATCCTGGACGAGCGCGGCATCGCGGACCTGCCCGCCGTCGAGGCCGTCTATGGCCTTACCGAGGGCCTCTCCTCTCGGATGGTTGGGCGCTATGTCGGCGCCGCCCTCGAAAAGATTCCCGTCCTGCCGGAGTGGCAGGACCCTGCCTGGCTCGACCGGAACGCCCTGCCCGATTTCCGCCAGGCGCTCTTTGCTCTCCACCGGCCCGACAGCGCCGCTCAGCTCTCGGAGGAGGCGCTCGCCAAATCGGCGCCGCGCCGGCGCCTCGCCTATGACGAACTGCTGGCTTCGCAGCTTGCCCTAGCGCTCGTGCGAAGCCGCATGCGGCGCCTGCCCGGCCGGGTGAATGCCGGCGACGGGCATCTGGTGGAGCGCCTGAAGGCCGCCCTGCCCTTCGGGCTCACCGGCTCGCAGGCTAAGGCCATCGAGGACATCCGTCACGATCTCACCTCCGACAAGAAGATGCTGCGCCTGCTCCAGGGCGATGTGGGGTCCGGCAAGACCGTGGTCGGCCTGCTCACCATGGCGAGCGCCATCGAGGCCGGGCGGCAGGCTGCCATGATGGCGCCGACCGAAATCCTCGCCCGCCAACATTACGAGCGTCTCGCTCCCATGGCCGAGCAGGCGGGCCTGACCATCGCCCTCCTGACAGGGCGCGAGAAAGGCGTCGCCCGCAGGACCATTCTGGCTGGCCTCGCCGATGGCAGCATCCAGATCGCCGTCGGGACCCATGCCCTGTTCCAAGAGGGCGTCACGTTCCAGGATCTCGGCGTGGCGGTGGTGGACGAGCAGCACCGCTTCGGCGTGCATCAGCGCCTGGCCCTCGGCTCCAAGGGCGAGGCGGTCGACATCCTCGTCATGACCGCCACCCCGATCCCGCGCACCCTGGCGCTGACCTATTTCGGCGACATGGACGTGTCGGTGCTGAGCGAGAAGCCGGCGGGCCGCAAGCCCATCGCCACGAAGCTCATCTCCATCGACCGGCTCGACGAGGTGGTCGGCGGCATCGGACGCGCCATCGCCAACGGCGATCAGGTCTACTGGGTCTGCCCGCTCGTGGGCGAGTCGGAATCCATCGATCTCGCCGCCGCCGAGGAGCGCTTCGAGATGCTCAAAGGTTTCTTCGGCGACAAGGTCGGCCTCGTGCACGGCAAGATGGCCGGCAAGGACAAGGACGCCGCCATGGAGCGTTTCTCCAGCGGCGAGACCAAGATCCTCGTCTCCACCACCGTGATCGAAGTCGGCGTCGACGTGCCCAATGCCACGATCATGGTCATCGAGCATGCCGAACGCTTCGGCCTCGCCCAGCTCCACCAGCTGCGCGGGCGCATCGGCCGCGGCTCGAAATCCTCGACCTGCCTCCTGGTCTACAAGGGGCCGCTGGGCCAAGTCGCCCAGGCGAGGCTCGAAATGATGCGCCAGACCGAGGACGGCTTCCGCATCGCCGAGGAGGATCTGCGCCTGCGCGGCGAAGGCGAGGTACTGGGCACGCGCCAATCCGGCACGCCGGGATTCAAGCTCGCGCGTCTGGAGGTGGACGGCGACCTCCTCGGCGCTGCCCGTGACTATGCTCGCCTGATCGTCGACCGCGACCCGGATCTCGTCAGCGAACGCGGTCAGGCCCTGCGGGTGCTGCTCTATCTGTTCGAGCGCGATTCCGCGATCCGGCTGCTGAGGGCCGGTTAGCGTGAGCCTCTCGGAATCATCTTGCTTGTCATGGCCGGGCCTGTCCCGGCCAACCCGATGATGACGTCAGAGGTCGCCTACTCCACCGTCACGGACTTCGCGAGATTGCGCGGCTGATCCACGTCCTTACCCATGAAGACGGCCGTGTGATAGGCTAGCAGCTGGATCGGAACCGCGTTCAGGATCGGAGCGACGATCGGGTGCACGGACGGCATCACGATGGTGGCCATGGTGTCGAGCCCGGCTTCGAGAGCGCCACGCTCATCCGTGATGAGGATGATGCGGCCCCCGCGAGCGGCCACTTCCTGCATGTTGGACACGGTCTTCTCGAAGATGTTGTCGTGCGGGGCGATCACGATAACCGGCATCGTCTCGTCGATGAGCGCGATTGGGCCGTGCTTGAGTTCGCCGGCCGCATAGCCCTCCGCGTGGATATAGGAGATTTCCTTGAGCTTCAGGGCCCCTTCCATCGCCAGCGGATAGGATGTGCCGCGGCCGAGATAGAGCACGTCCTTCGCCTTGGAGAGGTCGCGGGCCAGGATCTCGATCTGGTGCTCGCGCTTCATCGCCTCGGTCATCTGGCCCGGGATGGCGATGAGGGCGTTCACCAGCTCCTTCTCCTCCTCGGCGCTGAGCGTGCCCCGGGCACGTCCGCACGCGATGGCGAGCGACAGGAGAACGGTCAGCTGGCAGGTGAAGGCCTTGGTCGAGGCCACGCCCACCTCCACGCCGGCGAGCGTCTGCGCAATGACGTCGCTTTCCCGGGCCATGGTGGAGGTCGGAACGTTCACCACGGAGAGCGTATGCTGCTTCTCGGCCGTGGCATAGCGGAGCGACGCCAGGGTATCGGCCGTCTCGCCGGACTGGGACACGAAGAGCGCCAGCCCACCCGGTTCCAGAGGCGCTTCCCGGTAGCGAAATTCGGAGGCGACATCGATCTCGACAGGGATGCGAGCAAGGCGCTCGAACCAGTATTTGGAGATCAGACCCGCCAGATAGGCCGTTCCGCATGCCGAAATGGAGATGCGCTTCAGATCCCTGAAGGAAAACGGCAATTCGACAGGGAGTTCAACCCGTTCGGATGAGAAGTTGACGTAATGAGCGAGCGTGCGGCCGACGACTTCCGCCTGCTCATGGATCTCCTTGGCCATGAAGTGACGGAAATTTCCTTTGTCGGCCATGAAGGACCCGGCCGGGATCTTATGCCGGACCCGTTGCACGGGCTTGCCGTTCTCGTCCCGGATGTCCGCGCCTCTGCGGGACAGGATCGCCCAGTCGCCGTCGTCCAGATAGGCGACCTCATCGGTGAACGGCGCCAAGGCCAGGGCGTCGGAGCCTAGATACATCTCGCCTTCGCCGTAGCCGACGGCGAGGGGAGCGCCGTGACGGGCGCCGATCAGCAGATCGTCTTCCCCGGAGAAGAGGAAACCGAGAGCGAAAGCGCCACGCAGACGCGGCAGGGTCACGGCGACGGCCTCGATGGGCGGACGCCCCTGGCGGATCTCGTAGGTCACGAGCTGCGCCACGACCTCGGTATCGGTCTCGGTCTCGAACCGGACCCCCTTCGCCTCGAGGCCTGTCTTCAGCTCACGGAAGTTCTCGATGATACCGTTGTGAACGACGGCGAGCCTGTCGGTCGCATGCGGATGCGCATTGGTCTCGTTGGGCTTGCCATGGGTCGCCCAGCGGGTATGGCCGATGCCGATCACCCCGGACAGGGGAGCCTGCGACAGCTTGGTTTCCAGATTGCGCAGCTTTCCCTCGGCGCGACGGCGGTGGAGCCGGCCCTCTTCCAGGGTTGCAACCCCGGCAGAATCGTAGCCCCGGTACTCCAACCGCTTGAGGGCCTCGACGATCTGGGGCGCGACGGGAGTTTTCCCGACGATTCCGACGATTCCGCACATGCTCTGAGACTTCCCTATGCCACGTGACGACCGCTACGCTTCCTGCTCTCTTACAGAGGCTCGGCCGCGCAGCGGAATCAACTTGCGTAACCTTTTGTGACAGGGGTTCCTACTTCCCCTTGGCGGCTTGGGCCTTCTCCCGGAACCCGGCGGCCCAGCCCTCCTTTACAATCTGACGTCCACGGCCAAGACCCAAGGCATTCTCAGGGATATTGTCCGTAATAACCGAGCCGGAGCCGACAAATGCCCCCTTGCCGATGCTGATGGGAGCCACGAGCGAGGAGTTCGAGCCAATGAAAGCCCCCTCGCCGATCTCGGTCCGGTACTTGCCGAAACCGTCGTAATTGCAGGTGATCGTGCCCGCGCCGATATTCACCTCGGCCCCGATGGTGGCATCCCCCAGATAGGTCAGATGGCTCACCTTGGCGCCGGCTCCGAGATCCGTGTTCTTGATCTCGACGAAGTTCCCGACCTTGGCCTTCGGGCCGATGGAAGCGCCCGGACGCAGGCGCGCGAAGGGGCCGATTCCGGCACCGGAGGCGATTCGAGTTCCCTCGAGATGGCTGAAGCTGTGGATGACGACCCCATCCTCGACGACGACGCCCGGACCGAAGACCACATGAGGCTCCACCACGACGTCCTGGCCGAGACGGGTGTCATGGCTGAAGAAGACCGTCTCAGGAGCAACGAGGGTCACACCGGATGCCATGGCCTCCTGGCGCAGGCGATCCTGGATGATGCGCTCGGCCGCTGCGAGCTGGGCCCGGTCGTTGACGCCGTGCACCTCTTCTTCAGGCACTATGAGGATGGCCGTCCGGTGCCCGAGGTCGCGGGCGATCTCGACCAGGTCCGTGAGGTAATACTCCCCCTTGGCATTGTCGTTCGTGACCCGGTCGAGCAGAGCCAGTGCCACGTCGCCCCGGATGGCCATGAGGCCGCCGTTGCAGAGGGTGATCCGCCGTTCGGCCTCGCTGGCATCCTTATGCTCGCGGATAGCCAGAAGCTCCCCGCCGGACATGATGAAACGGCCATAGCCGGTGGGATCCTTCGCCTCGAAGCCCATGGCGACCACGGCGGCCCCTTGTGCCAGCGGCGCCCGCAACGCGGTGAAGGTCTCGGCCAGGACGAGCGGCGTATCGCCGTAGGCGACAATGACGTCGTCCGCTCCCTGAACCAGGGCCTCCCGGGCGCTCAGGACCGCGTGGGCGGTCCCGAGCCGCTCGCGCTGAACGAAGATCCGCGCGTCGGGGAAGTTCTTCTGCACCTCCTTGGACACGTCCTCCCGATCAGGCCCGATGACGGCCGCCAGGCTCGTGGCGCCGGCATTCGTGAGAGTGGCAACCACGTGCCCCACCATGGAGCGGTTGGCGACCTGATGCAGGACCTTGGGCTTCCCGGATTTCATTCGAGTGCCTTCACCGGCAGCCAGCACGACGGCGAGGCAGCTTCGGGAAGAGGACGTCTTTGCGGCGGTGGCGGAGGTCATACAGTTTCAATCCGGTGACACGATGCCATCGAGCTAAATCAGGATGGGGGCCTTGGGCAATCATTTCCTGAGCCGGGAAGCGGTTTCCGCCATCGGCCTCGTTTACTCGCGCTCACGATTGACGATATGTATAGGGCATTCCAACTGTCTGGCTGAAGAGCCCTCGTTCACACAAGAGTATCGCTGTGCCGGTTTCGCCAAGGGGCTCGTCCCCCTTTCTCCCCCGCCGGCGCGACATGCTGGCCTATATCGGCGTCTCCGTCGTCGGGCTTGCATACGCGCCAGCTGTCCGAGCTCAAACACCCCAGGAAGCGATCTCAGCGAGGTTGGGTGAGAATCGGCAGTTCGATCCGGCAGTCGTGATCGATATCGCGCGACAGCTCTCCAAAAAGCCGTATGTGGCTCCCCCCAACGACCTGCCGGATGTCTTCGGCAACCTGAATCGGGAGCAGTACTCTTCCATCCGGTTCAGTCAGCCGGCCATCTGGAGTACGGAGGCCCGCGGCATTTCCGTGGAGCCGCTGCATCGCGGCTTCGTCTTCAGAGATGCAGTCGATCTGTTCGTCGTCGAGGATGGCAACGTCCGTCGGATCGACTTCAACCCGGCCCAGTTCGACTATGGCCGCATCAACCTACCGAACAATATACCGAATATCGGGTTCTCCGGTTTCAAGCTGATCGCCCAACTGGGCGACGGCAAACCGTTCGATTTCGCCTTCGTTCAGGGCGGCACGTTCTTCCGCGCGATCGCCCGCGGCCAGACCTACGGTGCGATCGCCCGCGCTTTGACCCTGCGTCCGGCTGAGGCCCGCGGCGAGGAATTTCCGGTCTTCCGCGCGTTCTGGCTCGAGCGGCCAGCCGTCGGCAGCAATGCCATAACCGTACATGGTGTGCTTGATTCGGAGTCGACTTCAGGTGCGGTGCGCATGACGTTCCGACCGGGCGACATGACCATCGTCGATGTGGAGACGACGCTGTTCCCGCGCGTCAACCTGGAGCATGTCGGCCTGGGGGGCATCGCGTCGACCTATCTGTATGGGCCCAACGACCTCCTGAACTCCGACGATATCCGGCCGGCGGTTTACGAATCCTCCGGGCTCCAGATGCTCAACGGTTCGGGCGAATGGCTGTGGCGTCCGTTGCAGAACCCCGAAACACTCCAGATTTCAGCCTTCGTCGACAGTTCTCCCCGTGGATTCGGCCTGCTGCAGCGGGAACGTTCCTATGAAGCGTTCCAGGACGACGACCAGCGCTTCGAACGTCGCCCCAGCCTCTGGATCGAGCCGCTGGGCGACTGGGGCCAGGGCAGCGTTCAACTGCTCGAGATCCCGACCGACGCCGAGATCAACGACAACATTCTCACCTATTGGCGTCCGAAGGCGCCGATGGCTGCCGGATCGGAGGTCGCCGTTGCGTACCGCCAATACTGGGGGTGGAACTCGCCTGAACGACCCCCGCTTGCGACCGTGACGTCCACCCGCTCAGGCCGTGGCAGCGGCGGCCGGAGACGGCGATTCACCGTGGATTTTTCGGGGGATGCACTGGGTGACAATTTGCCGGCGGACCTTAAATCGGTTCTAACCGTTGGCCCTGGGACGTTCCAGAACCTCAAACTTTTGCCATATCCGGAACGAAAGACGGTGCGTGTTGCGTTCGAGCTTGACCCGGGCAACGAAAACGCGTCTGAGATGCGCCTGATCCTCGAGGCAGGCGGGAAACCTATTAGCGAGACATGGCTCTATCGTTGGACACCGTAGGTCCCGACTCTAACACGAATGTTGCCGCCTTGGAGCGGACCGCATCGGCTATGCCCCCCGAAAAGCATCTCGACATGCCGACCCAGTCGCTTCGGCGCTGGTCGGAATCGGAGGAGCGCAGGCCTCTTCAGGACCATCCAAAGCTCGGGACCTGGCTCGCCCGCCTCTTCGTCTTCGGTGGCGGATTGCTGCTGACGGCGTATGGCACCTACGAGATGTATCAGGTCGTGTCGGTGAGCCGCACGACGGCCCTCCAGTGGGTGCTCGTCGGTCTCTTCACGGTGAACTTCTCCTGGATCGCCATCGCGTTCACCAGCGCCCTCCTGGGCTTCTTCGCCCTGTTGCGACGCCCGGGGCACCGGGGGCCTCTGCCGACCACGCTGCAGCACCGCACCGCGATCGTCATGCCGGTCTACAACGAGCAGACGGACCGCACCTTCGCCGCCCTCGAAGCGATCTATGAATCCGTCGTGGCGACGGGCCTTGGCGACCATTTCGACTATTTCATCCTCTCCGACACCACGAATCCGGATGCCTGGGTCGCCGAGGAGCGGGCATTCCTTGCCTTAAGGGAGCGCCTGGGTCCGAACGCACGGTTCTATTATCGCCACCGCCAAAAGAATCATCACCGGAAGGCCGGCAACATTGCCGACTTCGTGTCCCGCTGGGGCGGGCACTACGAGCATATGTTGGTGCTCGATGCCGACAGCCTCATGACCGGGGAATGCATCGTGCGTCTGGCGGCCGCCATGGAAGCGGATCCCGATGCCGGTATCATCCAGTCGCTGCCGCTCATCATCAACCGCAACACGCTCTTTGCCCGTCTCCAGCAATATGCGGCCCGCGTCACGGGCCCGGTCATCGCCATGGGCCTGGCAGTCTGGATGGGACGAGACGGCAATTACTGGGGCCATAACGCGATCATCCGCACCAAGGCCTTCGCGGCGCATGGCGGATTGCCGGACCTGAAGGGAAAGCCGCCCTTCGGCGGCCATATTCTGAGCCACGACTTCGTCGAGGCGGCCTTGCTGCGGCGTGCGGGCTGGTCGGTCTACATGCTGGCCGATCTGCAAGGCTCCTACGAGGAGAGCCCGCCCTCCCTCATCGATCTCTCGGCCCGCGACAGGCGCTGGTGCCAGGGCAATCTCCAGCACATGCGGGTCATCGGGGCCAAGGGCCTGAAGCTGCCGACCCGGCAGCACTTCGCCACCGGCATCATGTCCTACCTGGCCTCGCCCTTCTGGTTGTTCCAGTTGATCGTCGGTATCGCGCTCGTCCTGCAGACGACCTATATCCGGCCGGAATATTTCGCCCGCGACTTCCGGCTCTACCCGATCTGGCCACGGTTCGACCCCGAGCGAGCCTTGGCGCTCTTCGCACTGACCATGGGTATCCTCCTGGCCCCGAAGGTCTTCGGCCTCCTGTTGATGCTCATCCGCGGCGAGGACAGGCGCGCCTCGGGAGGCGGCATCCGGCTGATCATCTCGTCCACGATCGAGATCATCCTGTCCGCCCTCCTCGCCCCGATCCTGATGCTGATCCAGTCCGGTTCGGTCTTCCAGATCCTGCTCGGGCGCGACACGGGCTGGCAGCCGCAGCGCCGCGACGACGGATCCATTCCCTTCGGGGACATCGTCCGGCGCCACCGGGCCCATACGGTTCTCGGCGCCCTGGCGGGCGTCTCCGCGTTCATGATCGCCACATCCCTGTTCCTCTGGATGTCACCCACGATCATCGGTCTGTTGCTTGCCATCCCCCTGTCCTGGCTCAGCGGTCAGCTCGGTGCCGGCCTTGCGCTCAAGAGGCTGGGCCTCCTGCGTACTCCCGAGGAATATCGGCCGCCGGCTATCGCGACTCGCGCCAACGAACTCCAGAGTCGCAACGCCGCACTCGGTTTCGACGATGCCGACAGCATCCGGGCCATCTATGAGGACGCGAACCTGAGGGAGCGCCATCTGGATATGCTTCCGCCCTCTCAGCCCCGCAAACGCGGTGTCATCGAGACGGAACGGGCGCTCGCCGAAGCCAAACTCATCGATGCCGAGACCATCGACGACGCCGTCAGCTGGCTCCACAACAAGGAGCGCATGGTCGTCCTTCACGACCGGGCCCTCATCGACATGCTCGTGCATCTCAAGGCCAAGCCGCCTGAGGCCCAGGCAGCCGAGTAAGGGCCGACTAACCGGGGATTCGGGCCCCGGTTTTCATTTGGGCCTTAGGACAGGCTCTCTCGCTGTCGCCGGCAACCTCGCTCAGCACCCAATCCCTGAAAGCCTCGATCTTGGCGGAGCGCCGGCGGATCTTCGGGTAGACGAGCCAATAGCTCCGGTCGGTGGTCGCCAGCAGGTCGAAAGGCGTCACCAGCCGCCCGGATGCCAGATCGTCGGGAAAGAAGAAGGGATTGATGAGCGCCACACCCTGACCGGCGATGGCCGCCATCCCCTCGAGTTGCTGCACCCCGAGCGAATTGTCGGGACGTCCCGACAGGTCGACGTTCCTCACCCCCGCCGCGGCGAACCAATCCAGCCACCACGGGTCGGTCGGCGAGATGAGCGGAAGTTTGAGAATGTCCACGGGCTCTCGCAGTTCGACGCCTTCGAGCAACGCGGGACTGCATACGGGGATGAACTGGTTCGGGAAGAGCATATGCGTCTCGAGGCCCGGCCAGTCTCCGGTGCCGCTCCTGATTCCAATGTCCAACTCGCTCTGGGCGAATTCGACGATCTCGGTCGATATGGACATCTGAACCGCAACGTTCGGATGCAACTGCCGGAAGCGTCCCAGACGCGGAACGAGCCAGTTCGATGCGAAGGTCGAGAGCGTGGTGACCGACAGGATTGTCTGGACCATCTCCTCCACGCCTGCGAATGCGTTCCGCAGGGCCTCGAAGGCCTCCGTCACGGCGGGAGCGAGCTGCCGCCCCTTTGCTGTCAGCGTCACCTGACGGGGCAAGCGGATGAACAGCGGCGCTCCGACCCGCTCCTCCAGGAGCTTGATCTGATAGCTCACGGCCGCCTGCGTCATGCCGAGCTCCTCGGCTGCGCGGGTGAAGCTCTGATGGCGAGCCGCCGCCTCGAAGACTCTGACGGCGCTCATCGGGGGAAGCTTTGATGACGGTTTAGACATGGGGATCCATAAGGCTGCCTTATGCCAGCCCATTGGCAATTGCTTTGTCAAGAATTCTCGAAAGGAGCACTCTCAAGTCCATCACCGAGGGCGCTGAGGCCCTGGCAAACAACCACGGTAACCTGTCATGAGATACGAGGATGCCCGCCGCGTTAGCGGCATCGGGGGCGCTTGGCTGCGCCTGAAGCTCTGGCTCCGACCAATCCCCGGGACAACCGAACCCGTCATCAGGGATCTGGGTGCCCTGTCCGATCACGTGCGGCGGGATATCGGCTTGCCCGAACCCGCCCGCTACATGGATTGGCGCGTCCTGAGGGATCAGAAATGACCCTGCCGGTCAGGACGTCAAACGGCTCGGCTTGAGTTCGCCGCTCTGTTCGAGAAGCGAATGACCGGTCGATGCGATATGGGCCTCGATCCGCTTGAGGTCACGGACGATATCGAGCTGAAGCGCACTGGTATCACCGACCGACCGGCCCGATCGGAGCTGATCCAGATGCTTCTGGGCGACTGCGCGCTCGAGATCGCGGAAACGCTCCTTCTCGGCGACGAGCCTGCGCGCCGAGCCAAGGTCCTGGAACATGAGCACGGATGCCGCGAGTTGCAGATGCTCCAAGAGCTTCGCGTGCATGCTCGTGATGTCCTCCAGACTGTCCTTCGGCAGGCGCAGGTGATTCTTGATGCGCTTGGCGGCCAGTTCCATCAGGTTCTTGTCGATGATGTCACCGATATGTTCCAGGTTGATGGCGAAGGCGAGGATGTCGGACAAGCGCTTCGCCTCGGCCTCGCTCAGGGCCTCGTGGTTGATGGAGCTCAGGTAGCGGCGGATCGCGCTGAAGAGCCGGTCGAGCACATCATCCGTACGGCTCACCTGATCGACCCGGCTGATATCGTCCTCACGAAAGAGATCCTGAGAGCTCCGCAACATGGACTCAACCGTGTCGGCCATGCGCAGGACCTCGCGGGCCGCGTTGGAGAGCGCGACGGACGGCGTATCCAGGGCATCCGTGTCGAGATATTGCGGTGTTCCGGGATCGGAGGCGCGGAGCTTTTCCGGAAAGATCTTGACGAGCATCCGCGCGATCCAGGGCAGAGGCAGGATGAAGATCACCGCGACGACGGCGTTGAACAGCGTATGAAAATTCGCCGCCAACCGCGCTGGGTTGGGATCGAACGCCGACATGGCCGCCAGAGTCGGATCGATCAACAGGAATGCCACAAACCCGCCGACGACCCTCATGGCGAAGTTGCCGAACGGCACGCGCAATTTGACAGGGTCACCTCCGGTCCCCTCCAGCAAGGGATTGAGGGAACTGCCGAGATTGGCCCCCAGCACCATCACGAGGGCCGAATGGGCGTCGATCACGCCGGCCCCGGCCAGCGACATGATGAACAGCATGGCCGCGACGCTGGAATGGGCCAGCCAGGCGAAAACCGCTGACAGCAGAATAAGGATCAGCGGATCGGAGGCGACAACAGATAGGACGTCCTTCAGGACGACCGAGGTTTCAATATGCCGGATGGTCTCTGTCAGGAGATAAAGCGACAGCAGCATGAGCCCAAGACCGATGGCCACTCGGCCCAGATCCTTCGTCCGGCTCGACCTTCCGCTCCGGTAAGCAATGAAGCCCCCAAAGATCAGAACCGGAAAGATCAGGGATATGTCGAAGGAGAGGACCTGCACGATGAGGGTCGTGCCCACATTCGCGCCAAGCATCACGGCCAGGGCCGGTACCATGTCGACTGCACCGCCGGCCGTGAAAGAGGCCACCATCAGGGCCGTCGCCGTGCTGCTCTGCAGAACCGTCGTCACCCCGACTCCGGCCAGAAAGGCCTGTAGGCGCGTCCGGAGCGCCATTCCAAGGATCCACCGCAGATCGCTGCCGAAAGCGCGCTGAACCCCGCTATTGACCATGTTGATGCCCCAGAGAAGCAGGGCAATCTCACCCAGGAGGTGGATCAAGACGGCGGTTGCAGACATTCAATCCTCTGGATTCGGCAATACGGCACAATCATCTTGCTTACTCACCAAATGGTTCGACCGCAATAAGGTTGCCGGCTAATAATGGCCATGTGTCGGAATAATCTTAAAAAAAATCCCGTTGCCGCCCACTCAACCCGAAGGAAGACGGCGGAAAATCACCACTGGGGCCAGGGAGGCATCGATGCACAGCCCGTGGCCAGGTCCTATTCTAGGTGTTTCCCTGTAACGGCAAAAACCTCGAAACTACAGCCAAGATCAATTTGGCTACTCCTAACGCATGCGTCCATCTCCTTAAGTTCGTCTGCTCTTTTGTTCGTATAATCGGTACGCATTAAGGGTCCTATAAAGCAAAGATCATGGGCGGCGGGCATTGATTGACAGTATCTCACTAGTGGGTGTGCGAGGGCGCGAGATGGGTTTGGACGATCCATTTCCAATCGAGAAATGCTCCGGGCGCGTCCGGGGAGCGATCCTGGCGGAATTCAACGGACGGTGTCCCACCATCCGCGAAGTCGCCAGCATCTCCGACGCCCAATGGCTGACCGTGCCCAATATCGGCCCGACGACATTGGAAGAGTTGCGCAGCATGACGCAACCCACCGCCAACGGGGAAGCCCGACCCAATCCGACGGGGATGCCGGACGGTGAACTGCTCTCGCGCCTCAGCCGCCTGCAACGGGAGCTGAACATCATCGTCGGAGAAATCAGGGCACGATTGAGTGCCGCCGCGAAGAAGAACCAGCCGCGCTAGCGCATTGTTGGGCGCGAAAAAGCGACCCGGTTCTTCGCACGCACCGATGCGATGATCATAGAGGAGAGCATCGGATCCGGTGCTCTAGGTTGGAAATCCTGACAATCCGGAAATCGGATCCCTGTCCTATCAGGGAATGCCCCCGGAATGAGCCTGAAGCTCGAATGCCGGGAATTTCAGATCAAGAATGACAGGATCGCCCGGGTTCCCGGGTGGTTCGAGTCGAATTCAACGGCGGATTGCAGGTTGGACGCCATCGCTTTCACGATCTTCGTGCCGAGGCCGCTCCCCTGGACCAGACCGGTGCCTTTCCAACCGATCCCGTCATCCTCGACGACAAGCGCCGCATGCCCGTTCGCGGACGACAGGGCAACGCGGATCTCCCCGGTCGTACCGGCCGGATAGGCGTATTTGAAAGCATTCGTCACAAGTTCAGTGACGATGACGCCGATCGAGACCGCCTTGTCGGTCGGCACGGAAGTCGGTTCCGCTTTCAGGGTGATCGCGTGCACGCGTCCCGCTGCCCGCATCGCACCCTCGAGCTCCTCGACGAGACCCTGAAGATAGGTATCCATTTCGACGAAACGAACGTCGTTCGACGTATAGAGCCGCCGGTGGATCTGTGAGATTGCCGTGATCCGGCTCTGCGTCTCCGTCAGGGTGTCCCTCGCCACGGTGTCGCTGCCGAGCGCCCGCTGCTGCATGGCGACGAGGGATGCAACCAGCTGCAAGCTGTTGGCGACGCGATGGTTGACCTCCCTGAGCAGCATTTCGGCCCGCTCCCGCGCCTCGCGCATTTCCCGTTCAGCCGCCTCCTTCTCGTGGCGCAGCCTTTCGGCCGCAAGCGCCTGCTCGGCAGCTGTCCGGAGGAGATCGAGAAAGACCCCACCGACATCCTTGATGACGTAGTCGGCCGCCCCGGCTTTGAGGGCGGCGACCGCGATCCGCCCCTCGTCGGCACCCGTCACATAAATGACCGGAGGCGGGTTCGACAGGCTTTGAATTTCAGCCAGGACCTCGAGGCCTTCCTTGCCGGGCATGAAGTGATCGAGCGCGATCACGTCGAAGCGCTCGACGGCAAGCTGATTCAGGCCCTCATCGCCGCTGAGGGCATGCCTGACCTGGAAGCCGTGGCGTGACAGGGTGCGCTCGACGAGACGGCCCAGGCCGTGGTCGTCATCGATGTACAGAAGGCGGATCGGTCGGATTTCTGCGGCGCCTTCGCTCATTGGGTCTCGGGAACCTGCATGACCGAAAGGAAGAGTCCTAGCTGACGGATGGCTTGGGAGAAGGACTCATACTCCACCGGCTTGGTGATGTAGACATTGGCGCCGAGGTCGTAGCAGCGCTCCACTTCACGTTGGTCGTCGGTGGTCGTGAGCACCACCACGGGAGCGCGTCTCAGCTTCTCGTCGCCTTTCAGCCTGGCGAGGATGTCGACCCCATTCATGTCCGGCAGGTTGAGGTCGAGCAGCACCAGGAAGGGACCGGCGTTGCGCACCCCGTCGCTGAACAGGTGCTCAAGGGCGGCCGTCCCACTGGCGAAGGTACGAAGTTCATTGCAGACGCCGGCCCGACGGATGTTCTTCTCGATCAGACGGGCATGACCCTCATCGTCCTCGACCATGATGATGGTGACGGGCTGTTGCTGGGGCATCAGGCGGCTTCCCAACTCAGACTGACAAATCTTGGCAGAACGACGGTGAAGGTCGAGCCATCGCCCAACCGGGACGATAAGGTAATCGTCCCGCCGAGCCTTCGCAAGAGAGCCC
>Ga0182742_1003572_pt1 | contig 15037 bp, 19 predicted proteins | sample eDN5th37CBELigMG_FD_128880 | JGI IMG/M metagenome (GOLD analysis project Ga0182742, IMG submission 128880) | Enriched Miracle-Growth compost microbial communities from Emeryville, California, USA - eDNA 5th pass 37_C BE-Lig MG (version 2)... ...
TACTTCATAGTGGAGTACCTCCTGTACGGGTAATTGTTCTTTGGGTGGAACGTTTCCCAGTTTACAGAAGGTGCTTTTTTCATTCAAACCCCAAATTCATTCATTACAGGAATGGCTCCTTTTTTAGTTTCATGAATGTCTTACCTTTACATTACCATTAGGTTATATAACTGTAAAGAAATAAATGATTAAAAAAGTCCTCAATAAAAGAAACAGCGGCAGATATGAATGGAAGCATCAGAAAAAAGTGACGCGTACACCAAATAACCTCTATCCATCTAGGAGAGAGGTTGGAGCGACCTATCTTGAAAATCATTCAACATTTGCGATAATGAACATTCATTTGCCATTGTATCAAACTTCATTTGCAACTATAATTACTTTCTTCAACTCGTCTGTCATTTCATAAATCCAAGTAGAAAGACAGCTTCAGTCATTCACGAAATAAATCGAAAAGCTGAAAGAAAAAAAGAAGGGAGTACGAAACGATGAATGTAGCAACGGTTATGCAGGAGCTTGAAGCTTTGGGGAAGGAACGTACAAAGAAAATATACGTATCCAATGGTGCGCACGAACCGCTTTTTGGGGTGGCTACTGGCGCGATGAAGCCTATCGCCAAGAAAATAAAAATAAATCAACCGTTGGCTGAGGAGCTTTACGCCACTGGGAACTATGACGCCATGTACTTTGCCGGCATCATTGCAGACCCAAAAGCAATGACCGCGGCAGATTTTGAGCGTTGGATGGATGCAGCTTATTTTTATATGCTGTCTGATTATGTGGTTGCCGTAACCTTGGCAGAGACAGATATTGCTCAAGAGGTAGCCGATAGATGGATCGCAAGCGGCGAAGAGCTGAGAATGTCAGCGGGCTGGAGCTGTTACTGCTGGCTTTTGGGAAATCGTCCAGATGCAGAATTCTCCGCAGACAAAATTGCCGGTATGCTTGATCTGGTGGAACGCACGATTCACGATGCTCCCGAACGAGCGAAATACGCGATGAATAATTTTATGTACACAGTGGCTGTATCTTATTTACTGCTCCATGATAAGGCCGTCGAGACCGCTAAGGCGGTAGGCCCGGTAGAAGTCAAACGGGACAAGGCCAAAAGCAAGCACATACACGCTTACGAAAATATTCAAAAGGCAGTAGATAAAAACCAGCTTGGTTTCAAACGCAAATATGTAAGGTGTTAAACGATTGGTAGAGTGTTGCTCACTGTTGGTTGGAAAAAACGAATAGGTAAGATGTATTGGCGGAATAAGTAAAGAGGGGCAAGTAGCCCCTCCTTTTCTTTTCCCCAACGAACTATCGTTCCCGTTAGTTGAATAGATTGTGATTAGATTCATCCATAATTCACGTATTGAACGCCAAACATATTCCGTGCCATCCGTGCATTCTTGTCTATATTAAATGAGATTCCCCTACGGTTTTATTTCCCTTTGATAAAAGTCATATAATTGATTAATAGAAGAACTTGATAGGAGATGACTGGCTCGTTCAATTTCCTTACGTTCCCAATCGAACCAACGCATTTCCTTTAACTTTTCGATTTCTGTGTCTGTGAAGCGTTTCCTTATCTCTTTAGCAGGGTTGCCGCCTACTATCGTATACGGTGGAACATCTTTTACAACAACCGATCCTGCCGCAACAATGGCACCTTCACCTATTTTCACACCGGGCATAATCATTGCATTCATGCCAATCCAGGAATCACTTTCGATGATTGTATCCCCTTTTGGTTCATAAGAGGTTTCAATCTGCTCCACAAACGGATAAACGGTAATCCATTCAGGATGATGATTGTGATTTCCACCCATTAAAATAATGACACCACTCGCAATGCATACGTAATTTCCTATAATCAATTTATCTAAAACCCAACCATAGTCTTCGGTGGGGTTAAATAACTTTCTTGATTTTTCATCTCCCCAAAGGTATCTAACGCACCCATCCTCAAAATCATGACCATCGTAATAACCAGAGTAGTAGGAGTATTCCCCTACTTCAATCATTGGGTTCGTGACAATATCCTTTAGATACTTGATTTCCGACCAGTGGTTAAACCGATGCTGTTTCATTTTTACCCCTCGCTTCTAAGTAATCTATTTTTTTACTTAGAAGCTTCATGCAGTAGCAACATTCTTAAACCGTTTCAAACGACGAACCATCGTTCTCATCCTTTTCCTATTTGATCAGGACATTGTAACAAACGAATCTTTTGTTGGTCAAATCTGTTGTTTACCGCAGGAATGCCCCCAGAGCAGAAAATCAGCTAACTTTGAGGGGCTTTTCCTTTTGCAAAGGTTGGCTATCCTTCGAAGTCAATGCCACTAATACAATCATCCCGATGATACAGGCAGTACCCACCCATTGAAAAATACCAAAAGGTTCTTTTAACCAAAATACGGTTGTTAAAACAGCCGCTAGCGGTTCTAAACTTCCTAAAAGGCTTGTTTCTTTTGGTGAAAGATTTTGTAAGCTTTCGATATAAAACCAAAATGCAACCATTGTACCGAATACGATAACGAATCCTACGTATAAATAGGCTGCGATCGTCATGCTTGAGAAGTCCATTTGCCAAGGTGGATGAATGAAACTTAATGCAAAGCCACCAATGATCATTGCCCAGCCAACGATCACCAGGGAATCGTATTGCTTCAAAAGAGGGACTGCATATAGGGTATAAAACGCTAACGCGATGCCTGATAAAATACCCCAAACGATTGCAGGGGTCGGAACGGATAGTTGAGAGACGGAGCCGTTCGTTAACAGGGAAAAACAACCAACTAAAGCAAGGAAAACTGTTATCAAATCTTGTCGTGTTAAGGCAATTTGTTTCCGCATGATTAAATAGATGATAATCATCACAGGGGCTAAATATTGTAATAGTGTTGCAACAGCAGCATTCCCATGTTTGATCGATGCCAAATACGTGTATTGAACGGCAAGCATACCAAGCAATCCGAAAACAATCAGGTGAACCGCTGTCCTTCTATTTTTCCATACACCGATTATTTGTGAACGGTCTTTTGCAAAAAATTGAACGATTAAGAGTAAAAACCCAGCAATGAGCAAACGCGTCGTGACTAACCAATTTACATCGATTGCGTATTGTTGAAAGAGCTTTTTTGAAACGGTGCCACCAATTCCCCAAAATATCGCTCCTATTATGACAAGAAATATTCCTTTTCTTCTAGCAAGTCTATCCATATAGTGATTCTCCACCTTGAAATATAATGATATTGTTATGATAGGTGGAAGAACAGATAAATAATACTCATATATGATCGAAAAGTATAAGAATATTGAGGTGCGGCATTTTGCAAATAAAAAATTTCAAGATTGACCAAAACTTAAAAGAGATGACTGAGCATCGCACAGTCGTGTTGCCGCTTGCATGCTACCAAACGACGATCAACCAGAATATCCATGGATATATACCGCTTCATTGGCATGATGAAATTCAATTTGTCCTGGTTGTAAAAGGGGAAGCCATCTTCCAGATCAATGAAGAAAGAGTGGTAGTACAAGAAGGCGATGGCCTATTTATTAATAGCGGCTGCTTGCACATGGCAGAGGAACTGAATCACTCGGGCTGTGTCTATATTTGTTTGAACGTGTCTCCCCATTTCGTTTTATCGCAAGAACTATATGCAACCTATGTACTTCCCTATGTCCAAGCAACGAACTTATCTTATCGATGTATATATGCAAATGAGCCTTGGGGAAAAAACATTTTAGATGCCCTAGTAAACATTCATCAATGGATTCAACAAGAATCTCCATTCTTTGAAATCGACATCTCCGCGCAGCTAGCACTTATGTGGAAAAACCTCATCATGAATGGCTTTCAACTAGAGTACGACCAAACGAAAATAGTAAAGAGTCATCGAATGAAGCAAATGTTGCATTGGATACATCTGCATTATGCTGAAAAAATCACATTAGACGATATTGCAAGAGCTGGTCAATTGAGCCGGTCTGAGTGCTGTAGATATTTCAATCGAATTCTGCGTACAACTCCATTGCGTTACGTAACTGATTATCGCATTCAAAAAAGCTTAGTCCTGCTCCAAGAAGCAGAATCTACGGTAACAGAAGTTGCTTATCAAGTTGGCTTTTATAGTACAAGCTACTTTATTGATAAGTTCCGAAAGTCGATGAACATGACACCGTTAGCCTATAAAAAAGCAAGATAGATTACTGTTAATTTGCCTGCCCCTGAAACAAACAGACGGAGTAGCCTTTTATAGGTTACTCCGTTTTTTTTCAAACAAGTCTTATTCACAATCATAACCTCCCCTCCCCCTTGGCTGTTCAGCTCTGAAACGGCAGGATCAAACTCCTCCTGGAGACCGATGCGAAAATACATCGGCTGCAGGATTCAACCTTTTCCAGCTGGTATATAATGGAATTCAAAGCCACTCTACTACCAAACTATTTGCTCGTTACTCCCATCAGTTCAGCGGGGCAGCTAACGGTTAGAAAGCAAGGAGATGCAAGAATTGAAAACGTTAATCGAATTCAAAAAGGTAACGAAGGAATACAAAATAGGAGAAGTGCCAATCAAGGCCCTTGATGGTGTTGATTTTTCCATATCAGAGGGAGAATTCGTCGTTATTCTGGGTGCAAGTGGTGCCGGCAAAAGTACGATTCTGAACATCCTTGGCGGAATGGATACGGCTACCTCAGGTCAAGTGTTCGTTGGTGATCAGGAAATCACAAATTTCAATGAAAGAAAGCTAACAGAATATCGCGGTGAAAAAGTTGGCTTTGTATTTCAATTTTATAACTTGATTCCGAATTTAAACGCTTTGGAAAATGTTGAATTTGCCACGGAAGTATGTAAAAACCATCTCGACCCGAAAGAAATTTTACATAAAGTTGGCTTAACGGACCGTATCCTAAGCTTCCCTTCCCAGCTCTCTGGAGGAGAACAGCAAAGAGTGGCGATCGCTAGAGCTGTTGCCAAAAATCCTTTGCTTCTGCTCTGTGATGAACCAACCGGAGCTTTGGATTATGTGACAGGCAAGTCCGTCTTGCAGCTTCTTCAAGATTTGAACAAGGAAACGAAAAAGTGCGTCGTCTTGGTCACACATAATTCCGCCATTGCTCCTATGGCCGATAAAATTATTAAGGTGAAAAGCGGAAAGATAGAAAGCATAACGATCAACAATGCCAAGCAAAGCGTCGAAGGGATTGAGTGGTGATTATGAAATTATTGATCAAACTATTCAGGGATATAAAACAATCCGCAGGGCAGTTTTTCGCCTTTGTTTTGATTATTGCAGTGGGGGCTTTTTTCTACGCGGGGCTGACAACCTTGAGTGATACTCTTAGCGCTTATACGAAGGCTTATTTTAAAGAGCATCATGTAGCAGACTTATATGTATTTTACAGTCAAATTTCCAAACAGGAGGTGGCTGGTTTAAGCGAAATAGAAGGCATCAATAAACTAGAAGGGCGCTACACCTTTGATGCCACGCAGTCCTTTGAAGATTATAGAGCCTCATTAAAAATTCATTCGATCCCTGCAGATAATGAAATCAATACACCTGCTATGATCGAGGGCAGCATCCCGTCAAAGAAGGGTGAAATCTTATTAGATTCCCATTATGCCAAAGAACATCACTATCGTGTTGGCGATGAAATCCATATACGTGCCAATGATAAATATGCGAAGTTTACTATTAGCGGCTTGTGCGAGAATGTTGAATATGCCAAAAAGAACGCGATACAAGACCATAAAACCTACGGGGTAGCTTATATTGGCGAAGAATCGATACCTGAAATCGCAGGCGGCTTTTTCTATAATGAAATCATGATTGATGCGAAAGATGGCTACGATATGGATCAATTAGGTGAATCCATTGAAGAAAAGTCCAAACACCTTCCTTACGTAAACCAGGTCAGCAAAGAACGGACTTTCAGCTACTCCTCGCTAACTGCCACGATCCATAATAATTATTTGATGAGTAAGGTGATCCCTTTGGTTTTCTTTCTGATCGAAGCGATTATCTTATTTCTTACCATGTCAAGAATGATAGATTCTCAAAGAAATCAAGTGGGCATTATGAAGGCTTTGGGGGTGAAAAACAGAAGCATCATGCTTCACTACATGGGATACCCGGTACTGGTCGGTATCCTAGGCTCAATCCTGGGCTGTGCCATTGCCGCATTCGTTTTTGTTCCCTTCGTAACTGCGTCGAATGCAAAGGCCTACTCTCTGCCAGGCATTCAATTCTCACTTTCTCTTTTTTCAATCATTCCTCCCATCCTAATCTCTAGCGCGTTTGGGATGCTAGCCTGTTACTTAAGCGGCAGAACCATATTGAAAGAACGTGCGGCTCAAGCGCTCCGTCCTAAACCGCCAAAAACGATGAAAAAGATACTCCTAGAAAGAATTCCGGGTATCTGGAGCCATATTCCTTACAGCTACAAGCTCATTCTACGCAATATATTCCTGCATAAACAAAAAGCGCTGGCGAGCTCCGTAGGCGTTGTAGTAAGCACGGTTTTATTGATAACGGCTTTTGGGACTCAATCGGCCTTGCAAAAAGTTGCGAACCAAATTGAAGATGTTTATACCTATGATCTAAGAGTGGATTATAAAAGGGGAGCTTCGCCGAATTCTTTTCAACTGCCCTCGGGTATCAAAAACAGTTATTTTTTATCCACCTTTCCTGTTGAATTCATAAAAGATAACGAAGCAGAAAAGGCTGATTTAGTTGTGACTGAAAAAGATAACAATCTCATTCATTTCTTCGACGAAAATGACAATAGGATAAAATTAGAAAATAATGGTGTTCTCGTACCCAAATCTTACGCCGATCAGTATCATATTTCTGAAGGGGATCTTATCACCATAACGTTTACAGAACCAGCACGTAAAAAGAAAACTGTTACGATGAAGGTCCTGCATATATCTACTCAGTATTCGAATCCGTCGTTTACGATCACACCTGATTACTTAGAGCGCTTTGGGCTAGATTACACGCCGACCTCCCTTCTAGTGGAAGCGAATAGCCCGGCAGACCTTGCCAGCATCCGTACCTTTTTTGAACAGGATCCTCAGGTAGATGCCATTGCAGATAAGGCGGACCTCAAGAAATCAGCGCAGTATATTTTGAAGCAAAACAGTTTTATCTTTATCATGTTTATCATTTGCGCTGCCATACTCTCCTTTGGCGCCATCTATACGATATCTTCCATAAACATTTATGAAAGGAACCGTGAGCTTGCAACCCTTGCCGTATTAGGCTATCAAAAATATAAAATAAACCGGCTGATATTTTTTGAAAACATCATCCTAACCGCATTTGCGGTAATGGCAGCTTTACCGATCAGCGGCTATATGTATGCGAATGTTGTAAAGGCATTGTCTAGCACTCATCAACAAATTCCGGATACGCTTACGATTTCTGTTATCTTGATATCCGTAATGCTGGCCTTCTCTCTCACCATCCTATCCAACTTCCTCCTTAGAAGAAAGGTAAGCAAAATAAACATGATTGAATCATTAAAGAGTGTAGAATAACGGAGAAAATGGAAAGGGGCTAACGATGTAGCCCCTTGTAGAAATTAATAGATATTATATACATTTTCACATTCTTCTCCGGTCGGCTGATAAAAACAGTGCAGCTTGTATCGTCCAACATGCGGCTGATTATACCAGGTCGGCGGGCACGGCTGGGGTGCTGCGGCCGTTCCCGGACGAAAATACCAGAGGGCGTACTTGGCCGGCCAAAACCGCTCCCCGTTGACTACCCGTCGCGCGAGACGGCGTTCTTTGTCCCTAGCCCTTTGATAGTACATGCCATGTTGCAGAGCTTCAAACGCATGCGGCTGGTTGATCATTTGGGGAATGGTTCGGATTCCTTTAAAATCGGAGCAATTCGCTCTTATTCGGTTAATGCCAACATTGCCAACAAGAAGCATACCCATTTCGCCTTCACCTACAGCTTCGGCTCGAAGCAATCTTGCCAACATGTCAATATCATTTTTCCTGGCTTTTACGACTGCCATTGGCTCACCTCTTTAGATTGTTCTAGGCCATCATATTGTAGGTGAAGCGGAAATGTTACGTTGCACATGTTAAGGCTACGCGGGAAAGTAGCCCTTTTTAAATATTTCGTACCATTCATTCAGCTCGTCGCCTTCCAATACACCCAGTCTCTCCAAGATATGTCTTGAAAACTCCAATGCGCCGCTTCCATTCGCGGTAATCAGATTCCCGTCAAGGACAGACTGACCATCTACATAATGTTGCTCTCCTCTGTAATTCGGTGCTCCCTGTTGCAAAAAAGGCAACGTATTGCCAGTATGTCTATGCTGATCCAAATATCCATGGCTTCCTAAAAATGTGGTAGCATCACAGATGGCTGCGACAGGAATCTCCTTGCTGACACAATAGTCAACAATGACTTTTGCTTGCTGATTCTTTTCTTCTCTCCATCCCGTTCCGCCAGGTATGATGAGCATGGCGATATCGGAGTCGGGATTGAATTCTTTTACGGTATAGTCTGGAAGGACCTTAAGCCCCCCCATCGAAATCTTGGGATCCTGATCAATCGCGATCGTCTTTACACGATACCCTGTTCCTGGCTTGTTCAACTCTGAACTGACGTAGCTTGCCTCCCAATCAGCAAAGCCATCTGTTATAAAAAGTAATACTTCTTTCAAAGTGATTCCCCCTGGTAGAGTTTTTGTATAAATGAATCATAAACCAGCTTCACTGACAATCATGGTCAGTAAAGATAAGTTTTCTCTAATTTATACTCAGCCGACGACATTCAGGTATTTGTCCTGATTTTCGCTCGGCTTTTCCTTTTCGTCCAAGATGGCGTGATTCGCCTCAGGACAACACTCTTTTTTTATTCGTGAAACTTGGTGTATCGTCCAATGCAATTTCCTTCTTTCATCATACGATATTTCGATCATGATCAAAGGAGGATTAAAATGGCCCAAAAAATGAATGTTAGCCCACAATTCAGAAGACTTTGTGCCCAGTTTGGAAGAATCCTTGGCGGTGAATCGGAAATTGAGGCAGGTCCGGTTTGTTTTGTCACGCGCATGACGAACTTACGGGCGACGATCCTTGGTAGAAGAACGCGCTCCCCTTTGGTTCAAATGCAAATGTTCTCGTTTGAATCTCTTGATAGGACGGGGCGCGCTCTTTGTTTGGGTGAGACTGCCATCCATCAAAATCAAGTGAATCGATTGATGTCAAACCTCCGTAAACGCGGGATAAAAGTCACTGCGGTTCACAATCACTGGCTAAAAGAAACTCCCCGTCTCATGTATATGCACTGGGAAGCCGTTGAGAATCCGATTGTATTTGCTAGGAAAACCAAAGAATCCATTGCCTTCTTGGGTTAATCAGGCTGTAAGATTATCATAATACGAAAGGATGATTTCCTATGGCGGCACAAGTGAAAGCAAGTCCCCGTTTTAGAAGACTATGCAACCAGTTTTCAACCATTTTAGGTGGAACCGAGCATGAGATTACAAAGGGTCCGGTTTGTTTTGTCACCAGAAACAGGAGAATTAACGCCGCAATTTTAGGACGACGCACCACATCCCCATTGGTCAGGTATCAACTGTTCTCGTTTGAATCCTTGGACAGTTCAGGTCGCGCACTCTGTTTAGGAGAAACGGCCCTCTTTCAAAACCAAGTAAATCGATTACTGTCAAATCTTCGCAAAAACGGGGTCACAGTGACAGCAGTTCATAATCACTGGCTGTTTGATAACCCTCGTCTTATGTATATACACTGGGAATCTATCGATAATCCCATCGCATTTGCAAGAAAAGTGAAACGTTCTATCGCTTTCTTAGGATAATATTTAGGTATTGTACAAAGATGAAAGTGTTTTCATTTTTCTCTATGAGGGGTTTTTGCCCCCTCTATTTTTTATTGTCGAATCCACCTCTCAGGGCAAACGATTCTTGAAAAAAATGTTAAAATTGATTCTAGAAGAACCATTTGAGGGGGCAAGACAGCATGTTTATCGTAAACGTAGAAGGTGCTATCTGTAAGGATGAGAAATGGCTTGTGATTACGCGAAGCAGTAAGGAAGAGCATGCAGGCGGGACTCTATCTCTTGTCGGGGGAAAAGTAGACGTAGAAGGAAACACGCTCGACATCCTGGAACGGACTGTAAAAAGAGAGCTGTATGAGGAAGTTGGCATCGAAATAAAAGATGCTGTCACTTTTGTATACAGCTCCTCGTTTGTAACAGATGATGGAGGCAACGTGATCAACGTGGTCTTCCTTTGTGAATATGACAAGGGCACGGCACATTGCAAGAGCCCCGATGAAGTTGACGCAGTACATTGGATGACCTACGACGAAATCATGAATCATCCCAAAGCTCCACCTTGGACAAAAGAGAGCATCAGAAGAGTCGCGTTAGCACGGAGTCTGTACCGTCATTTGAAAGGAGTGAATCAAATTGAATATCCGGAAAGCAGAAGCTCATGAGGCTAGCTATTTAAGCGATCTTTCCTTTCGTTCCAAAGCCTACTGGGGTTACAGTGAAGAGTTTATGGAAGCTTGTCGGGACGATTTAACCGTTTCTCCTGAATATATTGCTTCTTCTCTCGTCTATGTCATAGAAGATGGCGACACCATAAAAGGGTTTCTCGGTCTGGAACGAGAAGGCGATTCTTGCTTGCTGAAAGATCTATTTATCGAACCGGAAGCGATTGGCAAGGGATATGGCAAAGCGTTATGGAGATATATGCTGGGGGTGGCCAAGGATTTGGGTGTTCATAAAGTTACGATCCATAGTGAACCCCATGCAGAAAATTTTTACCTTTTAATGGGGGCAAAGCGGGTTGGAGAAATAGAGTCGACGGTTTTCCAGGGTCGAAAATTACCCTTGCTCGAGATTGAAATCAGAAGTCATTTGTAGGACACAACCAGTGAACTTCCCGCCCATGTGGAGAGCTTTATTTGATAAACCCTGACTGGGAGGTTTTGCATTGCATGCAGAATGAGAAGATAGCCAGCATCGTCTCCACATTCCCCTGCTTTGCCGCTATTCCTCATGAACAATGGCAGAATACGGAGGCAGCCGTGATCACGCTGCCCGCCCGTCCGGTTATCGAGGAAGGACATATTTTTCAACATGCCTCCTTCGTTTTAAGCGGAAGTGTGCGAATCTACAAAATAAGCCCAACCGGGAAAGAATTGACGCTGTATCGGGTAAAAAGGGGAGAAGTATGCGTCATTATGATGGCAAGCATTCTCGGGGAAACAGGGTACGAAGCTATTGCGGAGACGGAAGAGGATACGGAATTGCTCGTACTTCCCGTCGCCTTGTTTAAACAATGGATGGATACATACAAAGATCTCAATCAATTTATTTATCGTCTTTTTATCAAAAGAATGATTTCCGTTACCAGTCTCATTGAGGATATGACATTCCTGCCGATGGATCGCAGAGTAGCGGAACTGCTGCTTCGCAAGACGAACCCCCATTTTGAAGCACCGCTCTATGTCACCCATGAGTCATTGTCCCTGGAATTGGGTACGGCAAGAGAAGTGGTCAGCAGAGTGCTCAAGGAATTCGAGAGGCTTGGCTGGATTCGATTGGGGCGAGGCAAAATTTCGATGCTGAAACGCAGCGAACTGGAAAAACTGTCTCAAGTAAAGTGACTATGTCACAGAAGTGGATTGTTTTCATCTCTTACACTAAACACAGGAGGGATGAAAACGATGAAAAATGTTGGTGTATTGGATCGTATCATACGACTCATATCGGGAATTGCTCTCTTGTCTATGCTTGTGTTTGTCAATGGCACCTGGAAATACGTGGGGTTGCTCGGAATTCCACTGATCCTGACTGGTGTGCTAGGAATGTGCTTGGTCTATCGAATACTCGGCGTGCGCACATGCTCCGCCAAAGTGTAGACAAAGGAGATGAGTGAAATGAAGCCCTACTACTCCCCGGAACATTTACAACGGATTCCCGATTTAATGAAAGTAAGCCCCGAGGCAGCCGCATCCTATCTGCATTTCGAGAAACAAGTCTATCAAACAGCCCATGCATTGCCGCAAAAAACAAAAGAATTGATCGCGATCGCCACGGCCCATGTTGCGGGATGTCCCTATTGCATTGATGTTCATGTGAAGAAATACAAGGCTCTCGGAGGCACCATGGAGGAAATCGTGGAAGCACTTCTCGTTGCGGCAACAACCCGAGCCGGAGCGATCCTCAGCCACGGCGTCAACGCGCTGCTCTCCTATGAAAAAGAAGATGCTGATGCGCCTCAGCACGGATCTCAAGATGGTCCCGAGTGTTTTTGTTAAGAACTCCCCCCTTCCTTATACAAACAAACCTGACAGGGAAAAATAACCAGTAAATCCATGCATCCACACTCGAGGAGGTTCGTGATGACTGACACCACGTTTGTATACGTGATTTACATGGCAACAACACCTGAAAAACTGTGGGAGGCTTTGACGAGCAGCAATTTTACGGAACAGTACTTCTTCGGCAGCAAGATCGAATCCGATTGGCATGAAGGCTCCCCCATTACGTATTCAAGGAACGGACAGGTTAGCGATTACGGAACGATACGAAAGTGCGAGCCATATCGCCTGCTTTCTTTTACTTGGACCTATGTGGCCGATCAGGCCTCCCGCGAGCAGCCTTCACTGGTCACATTTGAGCTTAAACCAATGGATTCAACAACAGTAAAACTAACCCTGAAACATGAAAATCTGGTCCCTGCCGATATTGTAGATCGGGACGATACCTTCGAGGGACTAAACAATGGATGGCCCGCCATTCTGAGCAATCTGAAGAGCTTGCTCGAGACGGGAAAGACCTTGCCTCCCATATCCCTATAACGAAAGAGAGTTGGTCTGGTATGAACAACCTGACGAAAATGAAAATAGAAAGACCCGCAAATGAAGTATTCGAAGCCTTCGTAGACCCTGAAAAAATCGGCAACTTCTGGTTCTCTTCCAGCTCTGAGAGATGGGAACAAGGAAAGATCATTACATTGCGATATGAGGAATACGCTGCGCAAGGGGATATTACGATCCTGGAAATAAAGAACAATAATAAGATCGTATTCGAGTGGGGGGAAGGCCATGTGGTTACGATTACGCTACATGAGCTGGATCATTCAAGCACCATTGTAGAAGTGAATGAAGAAGGTTTCCGCGAAACAGATGATGATTTTATTCACCAATTGGTAGACAACAAAGAAGGCTGGGTCTATATGTTGACCTGCTTAAAAGGCTATTTGGAATTCGGCATTACGAAATTGCGAGCTGGGTTAGTGAAGTAATGTGACCGATGAGCTATTCGGGCAAGGTACCACTTGAAGTTGGTACTACTCTCTTTCCCTTTTCCCCACTAAAATCGTTATAGGTAAAAACATGCTATGATTTGGTGGGGATCTGATGAATCTCGTTCTATTATTTCTTGGACCAACCTTGATGATCTTTTTGGGTTTGCAAATCATGAGCAGCGTACCCGTCACATTTCTGCTTTTTTATGGGTGGCTGTTTGCTGTTCCCGCTGTGGAATGGTTCGTAATCAAAAGAAAAACGAGAAAAGAAGCGTTCAGACAGATGGGTCTCGTATTCAATCGTAAAAATGTCTACCACGGCATTGCAACGGGACTTCTTTTCTTTTTGACGATACTTCTTGCGGGATATTTCTTCCACGGCTTTCTTTTTGATCACAATGATCTGCAAGCCTTATTGGCAGACTGGCAATTTTCCGGCGATCTCGTCATATGGCTCATTCTGGTTTTACTCGTCATCAATCCATTTCTCGAGGAAATCTACTGGAGAGGCTATTTTTTTAAAAAGCTGGAAGGAAAACGGTCTGTACGGACCATCATTCTGCTTACCTCGCTGTTTTACAGTCTTTATCATTTCCTTTCCATCATCCCTTTGTTTAGCTGGCCGTATAATATCATGATGGTCCTTCCTGTTTTTATCGCCGGCATGATATGGGGATACATGCGGTACAAAGGCAATTCCCTAATGGGTTCGATTGTCAGCCATATCCTCGCAGATACAGGAATTATGGCAGTTTACATACTGTTCTTGCGATGAATCTGTAACGTACCGAATCGAAACGACTGAAAAGAGGTTTTGGGGAATGGTTGAAATAAAGCTTCATACGGAACGACCCATAGATGCCCTTCTCCTCCTTCCATTATACCGGCATGTCGGATGGTGGCCGAATCGCCAAGCCGTCGCTCGTCTCTTTCTACAGCCGCAATCTGTTTTCCCCAAGCCGCTCGCAAGTCGTGATGCATAGAAAGTGAATACATGGGCAAGGGCGGACAATATAGTCCGCCCTTCTGTTTTCGATAAATCTCCCACTCACTTCTTTATCAGGTGCGCATGTGGGGGATGTATACTTTTTGATTCCGATTTCGTTCTAGTAGCGAAAGGAGGTAGGAGATGAACTGGCAGGATCGAGAATGGGTCCAAAATCAAATGAATCGGCTGTATCTTTATTTGGTTAAGATGGGTGCGAACCGCGAAGATGCAAAAGACATCGTACAGGACACCTTTACCAAAGCCTTTCTATATGCGGACTCTGTTCCCTCCGATAAATGGGCGTCATGGCTTTTCAAGGTTGCAATTCATGCTTACTACGATCTTTGTCGCAAAAAACGAAGACAAGTACCCTGGATTGCTGAACCGAACCTGATATCAAACGACGGTCTTCCGGAAAAAACACTGTTATCAAAAGAATCTCAGCAAGAAATAGAGGCTGTGTTCCAGCAGCTATCGCCGACCTATAAGGAATTGCTGGTGCTGAAGTATGAAAAAGAGATGAGCTACCGTGATATGGGAACCTTTCTGCACATGAAAGTAGATAAGGTAAGGACGTACTTATCCCGTGCCAGGAAGCGTTTTTCAAAGTATTACAGGAGCCATTCCTGTAATGAATGAATTTGGGGTTTGAATGAAAAAAGCACCTTCTGTAAACTGGGAAACGTTCCACCCAAAGAACAATTACCCGTACAGGAGGTACTCCACTATGAAGTATAA
>Ga0182742_1003573_pt1 | contig 15035 bp, 12 predicted proteins | sample eDN5th37CBELigMG_FD_128880 | JGI IMG/M metagenome (GOLD analysis project Ga0182742, IMG submission 128880) | Enriched Miracle-Growth compost microbial communities from Emeryville, California, USA - eDNA 5th pass 37_C BE-Lig MG (version 2)... ...
GTGCTCGGAAGCCGGGCTTCGATTTGTTCTTACGCTTGTGCCATCAGCTGGCGGAGTACCGTCTGAAGGATGCCGCCGTTGTGGTAGTAATCAACGTCGACCATCGAGTCGAGACGAACGATCGCATCGAACGAGAAGGTCGATCCGTCCGTACGGGTTGCCGTTACCTTCACCGTTTGACCAGGTCTTACATCGTTGCTCAAGCCTTCGATGTCGAACGTTTCCGTGCCGTCAATGCCGAGCGACTTCCAGCTATTACCTTCTGTGAACTGCAGCGGGAGCACGCCCATGCCGACGAGGTTCGAACGGTGGATCCGCTCGAAGCTTTCCGCGATGACCGCTTTCGCTCCAAGCAGGAAGGTCCCCTTCGCCGCCCAGTCGCGGGAAGAACCGGTGCCGTATTCTTTGCCGGCGATGACGACCGTCGGCGTGTTGTCCGCTTGGTATTTCATCGCTGCGTCATAGATCGGCATCACTTCGCCCGTAGGCAGGTACTTCGTTACGCCGCCTTCCGTACCCGGAGCCACTTGGTTGCGGATGCGGATGTTCGCGAACGTACCGCGCATCATGACTTCATGGTTACCGCGGCGGGAGCCGTACGAGTTGAAATCCTTACGATCTACGCCGTGTTCCATCAAATATTTGCCGGCCGGAGAATCCGGCTTGATGGCGCCTGCAGGCGAGATATGGTCCGTCGTGACGGAATCGCCCAGCAATGCCAGCGTCTTCGCGCCGCGGATGTCGGTGATGTCATCCAATTGCTCGCCAAGGTTCGTGAAGAACGGCGGATTTTGGATGTAGGTCGATTTGTCGTCCCACTCGTAGAGTTCGCCTTCCGCAACCGGGATTTCGTTCCAGCGCGGGTTGGCGCGGAATACGTCCGCATATTTTCTGGCGTAGATTTCCGGGTTCATCGCCGCATTGATCGTCGAAGCGATCTCTTCAGCGGACGGCCAGATGTCTTTCAGATATACCGGCTGGCCGTTCTTGTCCGTGCCGATCGGCTCGTTCTGCAGATCAATGTCGACTGTGCCAGCCAACGCGTAAGCAACTACGAGCGGCGGAGAAGCCAGGAAGTTCGCCTTCACCGCAGGGTGCACGCGGCCTTCGAAGTTCCGGTTACCGGAGAGAACGGACGCAACTGTCAGGTCGTTATCGCTGATTGCAGCCTGCACTTCGTCCGGAAGCGGACCGGAGTTACCGATACATGTCGCGCAGCCGTAGCCGGCAACGTGGAAGCCAAGCGCTTCGAGCGGTTCGATGAGTCCCGCGTTCGTCAAATATTCCGTAACGACCAGAGAGCCTGGAGTCAAGGAGCTCTTCACGTATCCCGGCTTCGTAAGACCGCGCTCTACCGCCTTCTTCGCAAGGAGGCCTGCGCCGACCATAACGCTCGGGTTAGACGTGTTCGTACAGGACGTAATCGCCGCGATCACAACCGCTCCGTTCTTCAGCTGCGAAGTGGAGCCGTCCGGATGCTTCACGTCAACAACCTCTGCGAGCTTCTCTTCGCTCAAGCCGTAGCCGCCTTGGTCGATCGGAGCGCGCACGATTTTGTTGAACGTTTCCTTCATCGCGGAAAGTTCAATGCGGTCTTGCGGACGCTTCGGGCCGGCCAAGGACGGAACAACCGTGCTCAGGTCGAGCTCAAGCGTGTCGGTGAAGACCGGATCCGGCGTATCGTCGGTACGGAACATGCCTTGTGCTTTGTAGTATGCTTCCACGAGCGCGATTTGCTCTTCGGAGCGAGCCGTGCCGCGGAGGTAGTTTAAGGTTTCTTGGTCTACCGGGAAGAAGCCCATCGTTGCGCCGTATTCCGGAGCCATGTTGGCAACCGTTGCGCGGTCTGCAAGCGTAATGGAGCTTAAGCCGGAGCCATAGAATTCTACGAATTTACCTACGACGCCTTTCTTACGGAGCATCTGCGTAACGGTAAGCGCCAAGTCGGTCGCGGTTGCGCCTTCGGCAAGCTTGCCTGTCAGCTTGAAGCCAATCACTTCAGGCGTTACGAAATAGAGCGGCTGGCCGAGCATGCCGGCTTCCGCTTCGATGCCGCCGACACCCCAACCGACGACGCCAAGGCCGTTGATCATGGTTGTGTGGGAGTCGGTACCGACCAAGGAATCCGGGAATACTTCGGTTTCGCCGTTCACTTGCTTCGTAGCGGCGACGGATGCCAAGTACTCCAAGTTTACTTGGTGAACGATCCCTGTTCCCGGAGGAACGGCGCGGAAGTTGTCGAACGCGGTTTGCGCCCAGCGCAGGAAGCGGTAACGTTCTTCGTTGCGTTCGAATTCTACCTTCTGGTTATATTCAAGGGCCGTAGGGGAACCGAATGCGTCAACCATTACCGAGTGGTCGATGACAAGGTCAACCGGCACGAGCGGGTTGATCTTCTTCGGGTCGCCGCCTTTTCTCTTCACAGTGTCGCGCATCGCGGCAAGGTCAACGACAACCGGTACGCCGGTGAAGTCTTGAAGCACGATCCGGGACGGGATAAACGGAATTTCTTTCCCGTTCGTGTGCGTAGAAGCCCAGTTCGCGATTTGCGATACATGTTCCTCCGTTATGGCGCGGCCGTCGAATTGGCGTACTGCCGCTTCAAGAAGCACCTTAATGGAGAACGGGAGCTTCGAGATGTCTCCAAATTTCTGCTCGAGATCGCTCAGCGAATAATATTGAAACTGTTTATTCGCCACCGAGAGCGTCTTGCGGACAGCAAAATGATCTCGTTTAGTCATTTACGTGAGCACTCCTTCCTACCTCTGCAAAAATATCCTGCTTTCACGAAATCGTGTCGGGCTGGCGGAACCATTTTCAAAAAAAGTGGTATCATTGCCTTGTGATGTTTCACTGTATGAAACACGATTTCATTATTGCACTACCAATAGTATAGCTTAGTCGCTTCGCTTTGGCAAAGGTCAAATTTGCTCATACCGCGCCTTTCGCAGGCATATACATAGGATTGCAGCATGGTGCGTTCCGAGTATCAACTTTAATATTGCACGTAGGAGGCACAATGATGAATTGGAAGCCTGCTTTGTATGAATATGTTAAGGCTGCCAATGAGCGCGAAAGCGGCGACGGCAGCTGCCGCACGCCTCAAGAACGGTTTCGCTTGGAACGCCTGAAGGCATGGTATCGGGAACGGGGCGCGAAGCCGCTGGGCTGCGACACCGTATTGTCTATCCGCCATGTCCGGGAGAAGGAACGCGAAACGATTGTGGATCTGGATTTGCGCAGGAAGCTCTATGTGTTTACGAATAGGCTTGAGCATACAGAGGAGCGTGTCGATCGGGAGCGGGTCACGCTGCAGCTTGCCGAGGGCGGGGAATGGCGGGTGGTCCGTGTCGAGCCGCTGGCGGCGGAGAGCGCTTCGGGCGGCGTGCTGACGGCGTCTCATTTGCGTACGGCTCCGTTTTTGAATGAGCGGATATTGGCCGCGCGCGCGGCGGTTTGGACGGAACGGTCGCAGCGGTATAACCGGGAAGCGGTACGCGCGTATGCGGAACGTCATTGGAACGAACCGAATGCGCAATTTATTACTTTCGATGTAGACTGTACAAATTATGTATCTCAGTGCCTCTATGCAGGGGGAGCTCCGATGAACTATACTGGTATGAGGGAATCGGGATGGTGGTATAAAGGCCGTTCCGGCGGGAAGGAGCTGTGGAGCTTCAGCTGGAGTGTGGCTCATGCCTTCCATTGGTATTTAATGGGCAGCCGACCCGACGGGCTTCGCGCGGAGCGTGTACATACGCCTCAGGAACTGACGATCGGCGATGTGATTTGTTACGATTTCGACGGCGACGGAAAGTTTGAGCATTCTGTCATCGTCACCGGTGCGGACGGCGCGGGTATGCCGCTGGTGAATGCGCATACGACGAACAGCCGGAACCGATACTGGGATTATCGGGATTCATACGCCTGGACGGAGCGGACGGCATACCGGTTCTTTCATATCAGCGACGTGTTTTGACGACGCTCATTGCATAGGAGGTTTCCATGAAGAAGAAGATTCGAGTCGGCCTTATTTATGGAGGGAAATCAGGGGAACATGACGTTTCGCTGTCGACCGCGAAGGCGGTAATCAGCGAATTTAATTTTGATAAATATGAAGTGTATCCTTTCTATATTACGAAGCAGGGCGAGTGGAGAGCGGGAGGGCAGTTGACCGGTCCGGTTGACGATCTGTCGAAGCTGACGTTCGCCGGCGGCACCGCATTGAGCGAGAACGCCAAGGCGCTGAAGCCGCTGTTCGGTTCATTGCCGGGGGCTTCCGCTGCTGTACCGTTGGCCGCGCCGAAGGAGGTCGCTGTCGCTTCGATCGCCATTGATGCCACAGATGCCGCAGATGCCGCTGCCGATCAGGAAGTATCCGCGATTGATGTCGTATTTCCGCTTCTGCATGGCACGAACGGGGAAGACGGCACGATTCAAGGGATGCTCGAAATGCTTAACGTTCCTTACGTCGGCACCGGCGTGCTGGCTTCCGCGGTTGGTATGGATAAGGTCGTTATGAAGAAGCTGTTCGCGGCCGAAGGGCTTCCGCAATGCTTATACCGTTACTTCACGAAGAAGCAATGGGAGCGGGACAGCTCTTATTTTATTATGGAGATTGAAGTGTCTCTCGGGTATCCATGCTTCGTCAAGCCGGCGAACCTTGGCTCCTCTGTCGGCATTTCGAAAGCGCGCAACCGCGAGGAGCTGATCGAAGCGGTGCGGGAAGCGTTCAAATACGACCGGAAGGTGATCGTAGAGGAATTTATTGACGCCCGCGAGATTGAGGTGAGCGTGCTCGGGAACGATTCGCCTCGCGCGTCGGTGCCGGGGGAAATTTCGTCATCGCGTGAGTTTTACGATTACAGCGCCAAGTACACCGACGGGAAATCCGTCATGACGATTCCGGCGAACATTCCGGCCGAGACGGCGGCAGCCCTGCAGGAGATGGCCGTCCGCGCGTTCCAGGCGATCGACGGTTCGGGCTTATCGCGCGTCGATTTCTTCCTCAAGCGGGAAGACGGGAAGGTGCTGATTAACGAGATCAACACGATGCCGGGCTTTACGCCATATAGTATGTACCCGCTGCTATGGAAGGAATCCGGCCTCCCGTACGGCGAGCTGCTCGACGAGCTGATAACGCTCGCGATTGAGCGTCACCGGGAGAAGCAAAACATTAAATACAGCGCTGATTAATGCAGAGCAAGCGCACGTAGCACTCGCCCCCGGGCGGGTGCTTTTGTGTTTGGCGGGTGGTGTGGGCATCCACGCTACAGGTTACTTGGTGCTGCGAGTGGGGAAGTGGCGCTGGTGGTGCCACTTTGCGGCTAAGGGTGGGATAGAAAGTGGCACTAGTGTGTTCAGTTGGCGAATGGTGCACAGTTGCGCCGGTCGTCAACGCTGCTGCTACCGCCGCAGTTCCGCCGCGGTAACGGAGGTTTTTCCGTTTGGAGAGCGGCGGAACGTTGGTCTCCGCCGCTGTAATGGAAGTTTTTCCGTTGGAGGGCGCCAAATCCGTGATCCCCGCTGCTGTAACGGAAAATCTTCCATTGGAGGCGCCGGAGCCGGGCCGTTCGAGCACACCCGATCCTGGTCGCCGAAACGCCCCGCACATAATCCCCCGGCAACAGCTTCACACTAAGCGCAAAGCTTTCTGATGAGGAGGTGCCTCCAGAGCGCCATGATCATTCGCTTCGGCTATGTCGCCATGTCCGTACATATCAAGAACGCGTCCCCGTCCAAAACGATGACCGCCACCAGCTTCCAGAAGCTTGCCGACAAAGAAGCCGCTATCCACAAGCTCGAGCGCATCGCCGCCGAAAACCTGCAAAACACGCTAAGGCTGCTTAAACACAACAAGGCGGAGCAAATTCACATTTACCGCCTGTCCTCCAAGCTCATTCCGCTGTACACGCACGAGCTCCTGAACGACTGGAACCCGCTCGACGAGCTGGAGCCCGACTTCCGAGCCATCGGCGATTACGCCAAGATCAACGGCATGCGCCTAAGCTTCCATCCCGATCACTTCACCGTGATCAGCACGCCGCGTGAGGACGTCCTGGCCAGCTCCCATAAAGATCTCGACATGCACGTATCCATGCTGGAACGAATGGGCCTCGACGACCGTTACAAATGCAACATCCACATCGGCGGCGCCTACGGAAACAAAACCGTATCCCACGAACGCTTCATCCGCCAATTCAACGCACTGCCTGAGCGCATCCGCCGCCGCATCACCCTCGAAAACGACGACAAAACGTTCACCGCCCTCGAAACACTCGAAGCCGCGGAAGCAGTGGGCGTACCAATGGTGCTCGACATCCACCACCACGCCGTGAACAACGACGGGGAGCGCATAGAAGATCTATGGGATCGAATTCAAAACACTTGGGCTGTGGAAAAGGTTCGTGCGAAGGCGGCACAGCGCGATGCGAACGAAGCAGACAGCGGGGAAGAGGCGACAAACCTGTTATTAACGCCCAAGATTCACGTTTCGAGTCCCAAAAGCGAGAAAGACCCGCGGGGCCACGCGGACTATGTTGACGTCGACTTCTTCATGGACTTTGCGAGGGTCATCGCGCCGCAAACCGAGCGGCTCGATTGCATGATTGAAGCGAAGCAGAAAGACGACGCGCTGTTTCGGCTCATGAAGGACATCGTCACCAAGGAAGGCGTTCGCCAAATTGACGGCTCGACCGTAGAGCTTTCGGTCTAATTTCCCTTGATTTTCCGGACAAATTGGGTTACGTTGGAAGACGAATGGAAGCTATCGTACGAAAGGATGTCGAAGCCGTATGGAACCGTTGCTGCAAGGCAGAAACATACTCGTCATGGGCGTTGCCAATGAACGAAGCATTGCGTGGGCGATCGCCAAGTCGCTCGCGGAGCAAGGTGCGAAGCTAGTCTTTACCTATGAGAATGAACGGGTGGAAGAACGCGTTAAGAAGCTTGCAGACACGATTCCCGATTCAACGGTTCTTCCCTGTGACGTAACCGTCGATGAACAAATCGACAGGCTCGCGGAGCAAATCCGGGAACGCTGCGGAGTACTCCACGGATTAGTACACAGCATTGCATTCGCAAAAACGGAAGAGCTTGAAGGCATGTACGCGAATACGTCCCGGGCGGGATACGCTCTGGCGCAGGACATCAGCGTGTACTCGCTGGTTGCGGTGGCGCAGCGCATGTATCCGCTCATGACCGAAGGCGGCAGCATCATGACAATGACGTATCTTGGCGCCGAACGGGCCATGAAGAACTATAATGTGATGGGTGTCGCGAAGGCGGCGCTGGAAGCGAGCGTTCGCTATCTCGCGGCAGATCTTGGTCCGTATAATATCCGCGTGAACGCCATCTCCGCGGGGCCGATCCGCACGCTCGCGGCGAAGGGCATCAGCGGCTTTAATTCGATCTTGAAAGAAGTGGAAGAGAAGGCGCCGCTTCGAAGAAACACGGAGCAGGCGGAAGTCGGCGATACGGCGATGTTCCTGATGAGCCACCTGTCTCGCGGCATTACGGGCGAAGTCATCTATGTCGATAACGGCTATCATATTGTAGGGGTTTAGGAGAGAACTATCATAATGAATCATAACGAGCAAGAGGCTTATACGGTAAGTGGAAAGTCTTTTACCGCGGCGGCCGTCAGCATTGCCTCGAAGGCAGGCGAATACGTTAAGAGCCAGCTGGGTCAGTCCTTCGAATGGAAGTTAAAATCAAACCCGCATGACTTGGTGACAGAAGTCGATAAAGGCGCGGAAGCCCTCATTCGGAAGCTCATCCGCACCTACTTCCCGGCTCATCACGTGCTGGGAGAAGAAGGGGTGGAAGCCGGAGAGGCGGGACTGAAGCAGGCCTTCGAAGAAATCAAAGACAAGGAATACGTCTGGATCGTCGATCCGATTGACGGGACGTCCAACTTCGTGCACGGCTTACCGCTGTTCACGATTTCAATTGCGCTGACACATCGGGGCGAAGTGATCGTCGGTGTTGTGTACGATCCGGCTCGGGATGAACTGTTCGTCGCGGAGAAGGGTAAGGGCGCCTACGTCCACGGCCGCAAAATGTCCGTCTCAAACGACGCAACGCTCAACGACAGCTTGCTGGCTACCGGCTTCGCTCCCGAGCGGGAGCAAAGTTTGCCTGGCATCCTGGATAACTTAAGCCGCATTGTACCGAAGGTGCGCAATGTCCGCGTGCTCGGTTCCGCTGCGCTGCAGCTCGCTTATGTGGCCGCCGGCCGATTCAGCGGCTGCTGGCATGTGAGGCTGAACGCGTGGGATGTAGCGGCAGGCGTGCTCCTCGTGCAAGAAGCGGGCGGCCGCGTGACCGATATCGAAGGCAACACGTATGAACTGGAAGCGCGCAGCGTCGTTGCGACGAACGGACGAATTCACGATGAACTGATGGCAGATTTGATAGCGAAATAGAAGAAATTAGAAGAAATCCCCTGTGCTTTCACGACGCAGGGGATTTTTACTATGACTATTGTTAACCTTCATGTTATATTATTGGTTGACAATATTCATAGGAGGCTTACTTAACATCATGGATTGGAACCACTTAGCGGATAAAGCGATTCAGGGAGAGTCGATCACGAAGGAAGAAGCATTGGCCGTGCTGGCGGCTGACGATGATGAGCTTCTCGCGGTGATGCACGCTGCCTTTCGGGTGAGGAAACATTTTTATGGGCGGAAGGTAAAGTTGAATTTAATCGTCAATGCGAAGAGCGGACTTTGCCCGGAGGATTGCGGCTACTGCTCGCAGTCGATCGTGTCGAAGGCGGCAATTGAGAAGTACCCGCTACTCGATAAAGATACGCTGGTGAACGGCGCGCGGAAGGCGATGGAGCTGAAGGCCGGCACGTACTGTATTGTGGCGAGCGGCCGCGGTCCGACGCCCCGCGAGGTCGATCAGGTGATCGATGCGGTGAAGGAAATCAAAGCAACCATGCCGATGAAGATTTGCGCATGCCTCGGCATCGTCTCCGAGGAGCAGGCAGTGCGGTTGAAGGAAGCCGGAGTCGACCGGTATAACCATAACCTGAATACGAGCAAGGCCAACTTCGGCAACATTACAACGACACATACATATGACGACCGCGTGACAACGGTAACTGCGGCCAAAGCCGCAGGCATGTCCCCGTGCTCAGGCTGCATTATCGGCATGGGAGAGTCCGATGAGGAAATTGTGGAGGTCGCTTATGCGCTTAGAGAGCTTGAGGCGGATTCGATTCCGGTTAACTTCTTGAACTCGATTCCGGGCACGCCGCTGGAAGGGTACGCCGAGCTGAACCCGCGCAAGTGCTTGAAGGTGCTTGCGATGTTTAGATTCGTGAATCCGGCGAAGGAAATTCGGGCCTCCGGCGGCCGCGAGGTAAATCTCCGATCTTTACAGCCTCTTGCGCTCTATGCGGCAAACTCTGTGTTCGTAGGCGACTATTTGACGACGGAAGGGCAGACGGCGGCGGAGGATCATCGGATGATCGCGGATTTGGGCTTTGAGATTGAGGAGTGCGCGTTATAAGGTAGTTTTGTATAAACCTCTGCTATAAAGGCAAAGATGGTGGTAAAAAAGGTAGCGGAGGTCGTCGTTCGTTGAGTGCTAATGAAAGAAGAAGACGATTGAATGTGGGAAGCATCCTGCTCGGAATAGGGTTGTTGGGGGCGTTCGACGGAATCGTCTTCCATCAGCTGCTTCAATGGCATAGCGTCTACATGGGAGCGAACCGCCAGATCCAAATCGTAAGCGACGGGCTGTTCCATGCGTTCACGGTGGTCATGCTGGCCATCGGCGCGATCATGCTGTGGCGGGCCGGGAGGCCCGGCAATGTCCGTCAGGGCAATCGGCTGCTCGTCGGCGGAATATTGCTTGGGGGCGGCGGGTTTAACTTCGTTGAGGGGATTATCAATCATCATATTTTGCAGATTCACCACGTCAAGCCGGGCGATCCGAATCAATTCATGTACGATTTGCTGTTTCTGGCTTCCGGCGTATTGCTGTATGCGATAGGGATGTATGTGCGGAGAGGCCCGGGCCGGCGCGCGGTGTCTGCGAATCTCTAACGGACGCGGCGGACCATATTTGGACAAAAACTGAGCATTGTATAATGCAACGGACACAAGGAACGCTATTTGCCCCCGTCGAACACGGTTTACCCCGATATGAGGGCAATAGCGTCGCCTGTGTCCGTTCACATGTCGGGAAGTACAAAAATCGCGAAATAGCGTTCGCTGTGTCCGTTGCGAAGCAGGCGGGGCTAGCTCGCGTGCTTACTGCGTCTCCCTCGACGGGAGTGCCGCGCTTACAACGCCTGCGCCGATCGCTTGCATTATCAGTTTCACGATAATTTGTCCGGCGATGGCGAAGCCGACGGCGTCCCACGTCAGCATGCCCGCTCCGAGCGGAGAAAGGCCGATGACGACGAAGAGGACGCTGTCAATGATGCTGCCGACGGTGCCGCTGAAGAGCACGCGCTTGGCGAGCGACAGCTTCAATCGCGTATAGATTTCTGTGTCGGTCGTCTCGGACACAAGGAACGTAATCGCCGAAGCGAAGACGATCCACATCGTATCTCCCAGCAAGTAAGACGTAATTGCCGACAGCACCATTGCGGATGCGATTGCAATATATGTGTTCCGGCGGCCTACGGCCCGCTGAACGAAGTCGCGCAGGATGAACGTGACCCCGATCAAGAAGGAACCCGCCGGAACGAAGAGCGGTCCAAGCGCCACCGGCGCAATCGCGGCGGTCACCACGTTCGCGAGCGTAATCGACAACAAATACAGTACGATCAGCAGCGCGGTCATCGATTATCTACCTTCTCCGGATACATATCGTGGTTAAGCATCCGGTGCTCGGCCATTGCTTCGTATTTCGTGCCCGGACGGCCCCAATTGCAGTACGGATCGATGGAAATCCCGCCCCGCGGCGTAAACTTGCCCCACACCTCAATATATCTCGGCTCCATCACGGCGATGAGATCGTTCATAATAATATTGACGCAATCCTCGTGGAAATCGCCGTGGTTCCGGAAGCTAAATAAATACAGCTTCAGCGACTTGCTCTCCACCATCTTCTTGTCCGGAATATAGCTGATATACATCGTGGCGAAATCCGGCTGTCCCGTGACCGGGCACAGGCTCGTAAATTCCGGACAATTAAACTTCACGAACGTGTCGCGGTACGGATGCTTGTTATCGAACACCTCCAGCAGCTTAGGATTGTATTCGAAGGCGTACTTCGTGCCTTGATTGCCAAGCAGCGTGACGTCCGGCATATCTTCCTTCGTTCTTCCTGCAGTAGACATAAAAAAATCTCCTCTCTTTTCTTCGGCCTGAGAGCCGTGTTGGAAAAGAAGACGAGATTCTGAGAAACACCCCAAAAACAAGCGCAGCATACTAAGGGCTGCACCCATCTTAGTTTTTTATAGAGGGAGTTCGCGAACCTCTCCTGAAGCAGGACAACCGCTTCAGATTTTCTTCTTCATTTATGTAGTACTATAACAGGTTGCCGCAAGTTTCTCAATGGATGTTGCTTGAAGCGAAAGAAGCGGAAGCCATCAGAAAAGCCCCGCAACTAACGCTGCAGAGCTGCGGACGGTCTATAGAACTTCTTCCAATCTGCGGCAGGTTTCGTCAATATCCTCCAATCTCGACCAATAGAATCTCAATTCATCCTCTAAATGATAAAAATCGGTTGTCGTTAACCGTAAATCCGAAAGCCAGGAGAAGCTCGGGATGATTTCCCGGTACATATGGTAGCGGCTCGGGCGGTACAGCTGCTCCTTGCCTTGCCATTCGGCCGCTTTCTTCAGGCTTGGGATGCTGTATGTAGACTTACGGATAAAGGATTGCGCCTCCCACGATGAACAGAAATCGACGAAACATTTTGCGGCTTCCTTCTGGGTTGAATCTCGATGGACGGCAAGGCCGATGGACAGCAGCAGCGTCTTCGGCACCTCGATGTAGGGCAGCGGCGCCAGCTCGAACGGAAATTTCGCTTCCGACAGCGCATTCAGATTGAAATACGTCGTCATGATCATCGGCACTTTCCGCTGCAGGAACAGCCGCTCCGCGTCGGCATCCTTCTCCGAGACGAACGAGTAGGCATTGTTCTGCGAGTAGATCAAGTTCCGGCATCGTTCCAAGCTTTCCCGGAAGGGCGTGCCTTGAAGCTTGAATTTGCCGTTCGGCCTCCGGCTGAACCGCATGCCGCTCTGGTGCAGAAAGATCGGCCAACGGTTGCGAGAAGGCAGATGGAAATAGAAGCCGAACGGCTTCTCCTCGTTGATCAGCTGATGGGCGTAGCTGAGCAGTGTGTCCCAAGTCCAGCTGCTGTCCGGTTCCGGAATATTGCGCTCCGCGAAATATTCTTTGTCGTAGCACAACACCACAGGGGAGAAAATGAACGGCTGCACCCGCAGCTTGCCGCCTGAGGTGAATGCATTGTTCAGGAAAGGGTAGATCTCCGGGTTGACCGCAACCGGCTCCAACAGCTCCACAGCGCCTTTCTCTTCGAGCTGAAGAAAGTTCTCGTGGTTGACCGTGACGAGGTCCACCATGCGATGCTCGAAGTAATGGGTCACTGTTTCGTGGTAGGAGGTGACGGAAAGTGGTATCATTTGGACCCGAATATGATGGTGGCGCTCATGAAACATAGCGATGAGCTGGTAGAGGTCGCTGTCTTCTATTAATGACGGATAATACCCAAGGCGCAGCATCACCGTGTTCTCCAGAGACAGGTCGCGAATTCGGGTTCCGACTCTAGGAATTTTCTCTATGAGGCCCTCAGATACCAGTAATTCAAGTCCTTTGCGGACGGAATTTTTGCTGAGGGTGAATTCGTCGGCGAGCGCCGTCTCCGACGGCAAGTAGTCGCCGGACGCCAGCTTGCCTGTAATAATATCGTCTCTTAACGTCGCCACCATATGGCTCAACCGCTTATGGAAGGTGGTGCGTTTCGGTTTTTGCGGCATGAATCGGCACCTCTATGAAAGGAAAATGTATTTTTGCCAGATTTATACCATCTAGTCTATCCCTTAGGAACCGCTTTTTCAAGATTGGTTGACATATATTGCTTGCGTGAGTAATATGAACTCGAAAAATGCCGGATTAGAGAACCGGAAAGGGTCTGATATGATGGAACAAAAGCAGCAGCAGGCGATGGGAGATCGGCTAGGTACTTATGATCCCAATATGAAGCCTAATGAGATGGCGGGGGACGGAATTCGCTGGCATTCCCCGATGGAGCAGCCTTTCCGAATAGCCGGCCTGGCATGGTTTGCGGAGGAACGGAAATACCGAAGGCTGCCGACCCTTCCGGCAGGCGCCCTCCCCGAGGCAGTGGACCGGTTGGCGGATCACACGGCAGGCGGGCAAATCCGCTTCCGTACGGACTCTGCAAGCGTGTCGGTGCGGGTGAAGCTGAAGGGGGCGGCATATTTGTCCCATATGCCGGCAACCGGCCAATGCGGCGTGGATTGTTATGTAGGAGATTTCGGCGAATTCAAGTTTGCAAAGACGGCAAAATACGATGTCGCTTTGGATGCCTATGAAGTCACATTGTTTACAGACTGGACGCGGGAGATGCGCAGCTTCGTATTGAATATGCCGCTCTACCAGGGTGTGGAAGAGTTTTGGGTTGGTTTGGATGAAGATGCCGCTGTCATGGCTCCGCCGGAATACATTTCCGATCGCAAAGTGATTATTTACGGTACGTCCATTACCCAAGGCGGATGCGCTTCCCGGCCGGGGATGGCTTATACGAATATATTAAGCCGCCGCATTCCGCTCGAGTTCATCAATCTTGGCTTTTCCGGCAGCGGGAAGGGCGAACCGGAAGTGGCTCAAGTGATCGCGCAAATCGAGAACCCGGCCCTGCTTGTGCTTGATTACGAGGCGAACTGCGTGAGCACGGAGCTTCTCCGCGAGACGCTTCCGGCGTTCATCCGGATTTACCGCGAGGCTCATCCGAATACGCCGATTCTGGTCGTATCGCGGATCCGTTACGGCCGCGAGATGCAGACGACACACTTGCTGGAGGCGCGGCTTGCGCGCAAGCAATTCCAACAGGAGACGGTTCGCAAGCTGCGGGAGTCGGGAGACAAGAACATCTATTTCTTTGACGGCGAAACGCTGCTCGGAGAAGAAGATTTCTTTGAGTGTTTAGTAGACGGATCGCATCCTACGGATTTGGGCTTTTTGCGGATGGCTGACGGATTGGAACCTGTTCTAAAAACCTTATTATTATAAAAATGACATGGGTTAAGTACATAGAAAGGACGATTTGAAATGCAAACACAGCATGAAAATGTCATTGCAAAGTACGACCCCAATATGAAATATAATCAGCCTGCGGATCAGAGCGTGTACTGGCATTCCCCGATGGAGCAGCCTTTTCACGTGGCCGGCTTGGCATGGTTTGCGGAGGAACGGAAATACAGGAGGCTGCCGACTCTTGAGGCAGGCACCGTCCCCGAAGCGGTTGATCGGTTGGCGGATCACACGGCGGGCGGGCAAATCCGCTTCCGCACGGACTCCTCAAGCCTGTCGGTGCGGGTGAAACTGAAGGGGCCGGCGTATTTGTCCCATATGCCGGCAACCGGCCAGTGCGGCGTGGATTGTTATGTAGGAGATTTCGGCGCGTTCGAGTTTGTGAGCACGACGAAATACGATGTCGCTTCGGATGAGTATGAATGCGTCTTGTTCACAGGCTGGAAGCGGGAAATGCGGAATGTTGTGTTGAACTTGCCGCTCTATCAAGGCGTGGAAGAAATGTGGATCGGCCTGGATGCGGACGCTTCGGTCGAAGCGCCGCCGGCGTACGCTTCTAATAAGAAGGTTGTGTTTTACGGAACGTCAATCACCCAAGGGGGCTGTGCGTCGCGCCCCGGCATGCTTCATACGAATATTTTAAGCCGCCGGATTCCGCTCGAATTTATCAATCTCGGCTTCTCCGGAAGCGGGAGGGGCGAGGCGGAGGTTGCCGAGGTGATCTCGCAAATCAAGGATCCTGCTTGCTTGGTGTTAGATTATGAA
>Ga0182742_1003574_pt1 | contig 15034 bp, 11 predicted proteins | sample eDN5th37CBELigMG_FD_128880 | JGI IMG/M metagenome (GOLD analysis project Ga0182742, IMG submission 128880) | Enriched Miracle-Growth compost microbial communities from Emeryville, California, USA - eDNA 5th pass 37_C BE-Lig MG (version 2)... ...
GCAGATCGGCCGCCCGGACCCTTCAGCAGGTCCGCGGCGAACTGGACCGCGAATTCGCCGCGTCCAATGCTCCGCTTCGCCATGCCTTGAAGGAGCGGATCGCGGTCGACATTGCCGACCTGGGCTATGCGTTACCGGCATGAGTTCTGAGGCCGAAGTCTTGCACCGCGATATCGCGACGACCGGTTCGCACGGCGCGGAACGCCGCGACCCGCTCGATGGTTTGCGCGTTCTATTTCTGCCCAAGAACAGCCGCGCCGATTATTTCATGGAGATGATCAGCGGGGCGCGGAAGGATCACGGCTGGACGGTTTTCGTGCCGTGTCCGGCCGATGCGAAGGCTATCTGGTCTCGCGTGATCGGAGACGCCGGTACGATCCGGACTCCTGATTTCCTGAGACCCACGATCGTCGATAGCGACACCGCCGCGCGAGATGACATTGACGCGTTCATCGCGGCCTGCGAGACGCAATCGCGTGTGTCGGCTGGGCGCATCATTCTGGCCGGCGAGCGCGATCTCGGGCGCGGCTTCGCGCGCCCGGCCTACCATTGGTTCCACAACGCCACTGCCAAAGCCGTGCTTGCGGACAATGCAGCGGGCTTTCCGATCTTGCGGCGTATGTTCGCTTTCGCGAGGGATACGCTTCTGACGGTCAAACCGGACATAGCGATCGCCGGGGAGTGGGCCGATCCGCTGTGTTTCACGTTTCAGCTCGCTGCCCGGCACATGGGCGTGCGGTGTCTTGTCAACCGGCCGTCCAAATTGTGGAGCGGCCGATCCTACTGGTCGGCCGAACTCAGCATGTATAATGTTGCCGCGCGCGCCCTTGCGGAACGGCTGAGGAGCGGTGACGCGCCGGTGAGCGAACGGTCGCAAGCGCGCATCCGGGATTTTCGCGCGTCGCCCGAAACACTCGGTTACGTCAAGCAGAACTGGGATGCCGACGACCGGCAGAACTGGCTCGCCTATCACAATAATCTCGTTCGGATGCTGGGCGTGCAGCTTCGGCATGCGATACGGCGGCAAGAGGGGCCGGCGCCGAAGCCGGCGCTGCAGATTGCTGTCGGTCATTACCGCCAGCCGCTGCTGGTGCGCCGGCAGTCGCGGTTTTTTCGGCGTTTCGATGAATCAACCCTGCGCGATATGCGCTATGTCTTCGTCGCCTTTCACAAGGATCCCGAACAGGCGCTCAATTATCAGGCTCCGTTCTGGAGCAATCAGCTCAACACTGCGGCTCTACTTTCGGGCGCGCTGCCGGCCGGCTATCGACTTCTGGTGCGCGAGCATCGCAGGAATATCGGCCGGCGGCCGACCGATTTCTATCGTCAGCTTCTCCGGATGCCCGGTGTCGTGCTGATCGACGGGCTCGACGATCAGTTCAAGTATATCGCCAATGCCGATCTGGTCGTGACCGAAAACGGCTCAACAGGCTGGGAAGCGCTGATGCTGGGGCGGAGGGTTTTGACCCTCGACAACACCTTCTATGACGGGGCGAAGCTGGCGCATCGGGTCCGCGATCCGGAGGATCTCGCGGTTGCGGTTGTTGAGGCATTGGCAAGGCCGGCCGTGAGCGACAGCGCCTTGCATGACCGCGCACTCGGCTGGATGCTCGATGCGGAGTGGGCGACATCGGCGCCCGCCAGCCCCGCGGACTACAATGCCATTCTCAACGGTTTGCGGGCTGCGCTCGAAGACCGGACGCCAATGCAAAGCCAGCGAGACAGCGGTCCCGACAACGCATGAACGATCAGCTTCACTTCGTCCCGCGCGCGGAATTCGACCGAGTGCGTAAGCTCAATATCGGCCCGTATCAGCGGGCTGCGCTATTTGCCGATCTGTGCCGGCTCAACACGCTGTCGATGATCGCCTATGCCGGTTCCGGGCATATCGGTTCGAGCTTCAGTTCGCTCGATATTGTGAGCTGGCTGCTGCTGGAGGAACTGCGCGATCCGGCAAACGCCAAGAGTGGCAGCGGCGATGTGTATTTCTCCTCGAAAGGGCACGATGCGCCAGGCCTCTATGCGGCGATGATTGCCTGCGGGCTGCTTCCGGCCGAAAAGATGCGGCAATTGCGACGGCTGGGCGGACTTCCCGGCCATCCCGATGTCGGGACAGACCATATCGTCGCAAATACCGGCTCGCTCGGCATGGGTATTTCCAAAGCCAAAGGCATGGCGTTCGCCGACCGGCGGCTCGGCCGCAAGCGCCGCATCTTCGTCATGCTGGGCGATGGCGAGTTGCAGGAAGGTCAGATCTGGGAATCGCTGGTTTCAGCGGCCAATCACAAGCTCGGCGAGATCACGGTCATCGTCGACCACAACAAGCTGCAGTCCGACGTCCTGGTCAGGCATACCAGCGACCTTGGCGATCTCGAAGCGAAGTTCGCGGCGTTCGGATGGAGTGTCGCGCGTTGTGACGGCCACAACATCGAGGCGTTGGCCAATGCACTGCGCACGCTGGCGAAGGCCGACGGCAAGCCAAAAGTGCTGATCGCCGATACCGTGAAGGGCAAGGGCGTCTCGTTCATGGAGGCGTCCACGATTGCAGCCGACGGCCAGCTCTACCGCTATCACAGCGGCGCGCCGGCGATCGAAGATTATGTGCGCGGCGCCGGCGAACTGATCGCGCGCGCCAACGGCGCGTTGGCGGCGGTTGGGGCAGGCTCGCTGCAACTCGAAAACGATGTCCGGCCGCACCGTGCGGCCCCGCACGATCCCGAGCGGCTGGTTCCGGCTTACACCGAGGCTTTGATTGCTGCTGCCGAACGCAATCCGAACATCGTGGCGCTCGACGGGGATCTGGTTCTCGACACCGGATTGATTCCCTTCCGCGAGCGGTTTCCCGACCGGTTCCTGGAATGCGGGATTGCGGAACAGGACATGGTCTCGCAGGCCGGGGGCATGGCGCTGCAGGGATTGCGGCCGGTGGTTCACTCGTTCGCCTGCTTCCTGGCGGCGCGTCCGGCGGAGCAGATTTTCAACAACGCGTCCGAGCGAACCAAGGTTGTTTATGTCGGTTCGCTGGCGGGGCTGCTTCCGGGCGGCCCCGGCCACTCGCACCAGCAGGTCAATGATATCGCCTTGCTGCATGCGATACCCGGCCTTGAAATGGCCGAGCCCAGCTGCGCGGCTGAAGTCGCGCCGCTGCTTGACTACATGCTGGAGCGAGCGGCGGGCAGCGGCTATCTGCGGCTGGTATCGATCCCGTGCGAAATTCCCTACGCGCTGCCGAAAGATTACAACCCGCAGCCGGGCGTCGGCGTCGAACTGCGTCCGGGCAAGGACGCTGTCATCATCGGCTACGGGCCCGTGCTGCTGCCGCAGGCCTGGCATGCTGCCGAGCTCCTGTCGAAGCAGGGGCTTGATGTGGGGGTAGTCAATCTGCCTTGGCTCAACCAGGTTGATCCTGAGTGGCTGGCATCGGTGCTGAATGGGCGGCGTGCCGTGTTCACGCTCGACAATCATCTCGTCAAGGGTGGTCAGGGACAGATGATCGCCGCCGCCATTGCGCGATTGGGCTTGAAAGAAGCGCCAAGGCTGCGATCGTTCGGACTGACCGATTTCCCGCGTTGCGGCCAGAACGACGAAGTGCTGCGCGCTCACGGGCTCGATGTCGACAGTCTTGCGACCGCCATCGCCAAAGCGATGAAATGCTAAAGCACGACACAGCAAAACGACAGCCGCAAGGCAGGTGAGAGGACAATGTACGCCAGCGACACCGTGCGAGACCGGTCGGACATGCGCGACATGCATGTGCTCGCGCTGATGCCGCCCGCGCGGAAGGACCGGACCACCTATCTGGTCCAGGTCCTGGAAGAGGCGAAGACGCGCTGGAACTGGCGAGTGAGCGCCCTCTGCGACGGGTTGGAGCGCGTCGAGTTTCGCGACATCACCGGGCCGAATGGTCACGCCATTGGACGGCCGCATCTGCTGCAAGAGGCAGCCTGGGAGCGCGACCCGGCCGAGGTGCTGCGGACCGAAGAAAGCATGCGCGAGGCTGAGCGCATTGCGGGGACGACCGCCGGGCGCATTATCCTCGCCGCCGGTCACAGCGTGGGGCGCGGCTATAATCTGTCGGTGCGTCACATCCGCAGATATCTCCTGGTCCGCCGCATCCTGCGCGACAACCTTGAGCCGTTCCGTATCGTGCGCCGGCTCTTCCGTTTCGCCGAAGAGATGCTGGATCGCGAGAAGCCCGATCTCGTTTATGCGTTCGAATGGGCCACTCCGCTGCACCATTGCGTGTGGCTGGCCGCGCAGAAGCGCGGCATTCCCTGCGTCGCCCTGCGCTACTCAAAAGTCCTGCCCGATCAGGCATTCTGGACGACCGACCGGGTGATGATGAATGCGCGGGCCATCGCTCTTGGTGAGACGCTGCGTCTGTCCGGAGCGCCAATCAGCGAGAAGGCGCGCGCCTATATCAGGGCATTCTGCAACCAGCCGCGCGTCATCAACTACATCGCAACCCGCTGGAGCAACAAGGCGAGCCGCGGTATTCTTCGCTGGCATTGGCAGAATGGTCGGGTCGTCATCCGCGAATCCATCAACCGTTTCCGGGGGCAGGATCTAGCGCTGCGCGAGCCGCCATTCTCGCGCTTCGCGCGCTACTATCACTCGCTTTATCTGGGTTTCGCACATCAGAAATTCTTTCATGTCCTCGACGAGGAGACGCTGGCGAAGACGAGATACGTGTATTTCCCGTTGCATAAAGAAGCCGAGCTTGCGCAGACCTTTCAGGCGACGCTCTGGCACGACCAGCGCAATACCGTCCGCGTGCTCGCCAGTCTGCTGCCGCACGGCTACCGCCTCCTTGTGCGCGAACACCGGATGAATCTGGGTCATCGGCCGACGAAAAGCTTCAAGGAATATGCCGATATTCCGAATGTGACGATGATCGATCCGTACGATTCGCAATTCAAATATCTCAAGCATGCCGATCTCGTCGTCACCGAGAACGGTTCGTCCGGCTGGGAGGGGCTGATGCTTGGCCGGAAAGTGCTGACCCTCTCGCGCACATTTTACGATGCCGCCGGTCTTGCGACGAAGGTCCGCGACCCCGAACGGTTGAACGAATTGTTGCTCGAGGCGCTCGCCGCAGAGGCGGGCGGGAATACGGCGCAATCCGAGCAGGCGCTGGGCTGCGTCATTGACGCCGAGCAACAGACGACGTTCCCGACCACCAGGGAGGGCGCCGCGACCGCTCTCGACCGCCTGCAGGATACCCTGGCCGCCGGCCGGCAGGTGGCATCGGCCGCGTGACGGAGGATCGCGAACAGGTTCCGGGCCGTCAATTCGCCCGGCTCGGGGTTGCGATGGACGTCTCCGTCGCAAGCAAGTATTCAGGACGCCGAAACCGTATATGTCGGCCGTTCGATGGCAAACAGTGAGGGACGCAATGGATATCGAAAGCCGCCTCTATCACTATGGTCTTGGTGCCGGCATTCCCTACGCCGCGCTCAATTCGATCGCCAATGCCTTCGATGCGGCGCGCTACGCGCCCGAACTCGCGCGCCGTCGCAAGGTCGCGCGCGATCTCCTGGCAGGATCGCCATGGAAGGGTTTCGTGCCGCAGGATACCGGTTACGCCATCGTCGGCCCCGAAACGCTGCCCCATACCGCCGAAATGCTCCAGGCCGTCCGCGACATCATCGAAGATCGGCGCAAAACCGGCTGGCGCGCGCGCAAGAATAATCCATTCTACCAGCTCGAGCGGGCCGAGGACTTCCGGAACTACCCGGCGATCATGAAATTCGTGCTGAGCGAGGCGATGTTGCACATCGCCAGCGATTATTACGGGATGGTTCCGCAGCTCAAGGAGGTCGGCATCTGGCTGACGCCGCCGCAGGATCACCAATTCAGCAGCCAGCTTTATCACCTCGACAAGCCGGAAAGCCGGCTGCTGAAGCTGTTCATCAACGTCGACGCCAATGACAACAACAGCGGGCCGCTGACACTGCTGCCGGCCAATATCTCGAGCGTCGTTCGCAGCAAGACCGGTTATGAGGCGGTCTACTTCCGCGGTGACGGCCGTCTGACAGACAATGCGGTCTTTGCGCATTGCTCGCCATCGGACCAGATCGCGCTCGGAGGCAGCGCGGGCTGCGGCGGATTTGCCGACACGTCAAGCTGCTTCCATTACGGCAGCCGCACAAAGTCCGGCGAGCGGAAGATGTTTACGGTTGCTTTCATGCTTCCGCACAAGGCGCGCGAGTCGCGTACCCCTCTGTTCGATCTGGTTCCGGAGCCCCAGGACGAGGTTCGCCGTCTTGTCCTGTCGGGCGCACAGTTCGCCCGAAACTGAACGGCAGGTTGATTTCGCTGACAATGAGCCTCGCCGGATCAGTTCTGCGCAAGCTTGGCTTTGTCGTCCTGCGGCAAAGCGACAGGCCGCGTGTCGTGGACGGCGATACCGTCCGCGCCGTTGCCGGCTTCCAGCGTCTCTACACGGCGGCCAATGTCGACGATCTCTATGAGCCTGCTTTCGACGCCGCCTTACGGCACGCAACCGCAATCACGCATAATGCGGAGGTCGAGAAGCTGCGGGCGCGCTGCTATTTTGCGGCGATGTTCGCGGAGATGACGCTTGGAGTGGAGGGCGACATGCTCTTTGCCGGCGTCCACCGCGGCGTCGTACCTCACTGCATTCACGCGTATCTGGGCGCGCGGCTCGGCGGAAAGCGTCTGGTGTTGGTCGATCCCTGGACAGGGGCGCGCAATCGCACCGGTGAGTCTGACGGAAAGAATTACACCGACGATTTCGGGGATGTCAGGGCGACATTTTCCGGCGCGCCGGCGGATTTCGTGCGTGATTATATCCCGGACGCGCTTCCTGCGCTCTCTGACCGGGCCTATTGCTACATGCTGCTGAACACGGGCGATCCGCGTTCGGAAATAGCGTCAATACCGGCGCTGTTCGACCGGTTAAGCACCGGCGGCGTGATGATGCTTGCGGGCTATGGCGGGAACCAGAACCGGAAGGCGTTTCGCGATGTTACGCTCGGCCTGCCGGCAACGACCATCAATCTTCTGAACGGCGTCGCGGTTCTGATCAAGCACGCCTGAGGCAAACAGCGCCGCGCCGGCCCGCCGGCGTTTTGGCCTCTTCGCACTCACTTTTTCTGAAAGCGATCGAAATGGACATCGGAACTTTGGGAATGGGAGCACACGCGCCTTTGGAGGGGATGCGCGTTGTCATGATGCTCTCACAGATCAAGGGCGATTATGCTCTTCGTCTGTTCCGCATCATGGAAATGGCAAAGGAGCGCTGGGGCTGGGAAATCAATGTCCTTTGCCGGCAAAGCGATGCATCTGCATTCGCCAAGCTCGTCGCGCCATCGGGTACGATTTTCACCTATCCGGAGATGCTCAAGCCGCTGCCATGGGAGGCGGACCCTGCGCGTACGTCCGAGGTCGAGCGTCGCCTCGCCGAAGCCGAACTCGCAGGCCGGGTGCCGGTGGGTCAGCTTGTGGCCGGCTGTCCGGCGAGCATCGGCCGCGCCTACGTAGTCCCGATGCGCCGGCGCCTTCGCTCGGCCATGGCCGATCGCGTGCTGGGTGACAATACCGAGCCCGCGCGCATCACCCGGCGCTATTTCGGATTCGCGGAAGATATGTTCGACGCCTGCAAGGCAGATGCCCTGTTCGCGATCGAGTGGGGGACGCCGCTGCATCTCGCCGTTTGGCTTGCGGCAACCCGGCGCGGGATCCCGACTGTCGCGATGCGCCGATCGAAAATCCACACCGATCTCAGCTACTGGGCGACCAGCCGACACAAGCTCAACACGGCCGCGCAGGCCGATGCGGAAGAGCGTCAAAAATCCAATCCTCCGCTCAGCGAGTACGCCGCGAATTACCTGCGCAGCTTCCGCGACCAGCCGCGCGTTGCCAAGGTGGTCGAAAAGAAATGGAGCACCACCGGAATACGTTGGGAAAAGGAAGGCACCGCATGGCTGACGCTGCCCTATCGTTACGCGCGCGCGGTCGCTCTCGACATCTATTACCGGAAAAAGGGTCTGGACACGACGCAACGGGCGCCGGCGTACGAACGCGTGTTCGCGCCACGGATGAGAGCGATCGTTGGCTGGCGTCATCAGCGCTATCTGCGGTCCTTTGACGAGGCGCAGCTTGCGAAGATGAAATACGTGTATTTCCCGATCCACAAAGAGACCGACATGCCGCTGGTCTATCAGGCGACTCCCTGGCAGGATCAGCGCAACACCATCCAGTTGATCGCCGCGAGCCTGCCTTACGGCTACAAGCTGCTGGTGCGCGAGCATCGTTCGAATTTCGGTCAGCGGCCGAAGAACTACTATGAGCATCTCCTGCTTTTGCCGAATGTGGTGCTGGTCGACTGGAACGACTCGCAGTTCAAATATCTTCGTCACGCCGATCTGATCGTGACCGAAAACGGGTCGTCGGGCTGGGAAGGCATTATGTTCGGGCGCAAAGTTCTGACTGTGGCGCCCAATTTCTACGACGGGGCTGGGCTGTCGGAGCGTGCCTATGATGTCAATCAGCTCAGCGCGAGAATTCTGGAGGTGCTTGCCCGGCCGGATACAGTCAGCGCGGAGGAGCGCGATCGCAAGATCGGCGCGATGATCGATGCCGAGGCGGCGACCGCATTCACCGGCGACGATGCCGGCACCGAGAGAGGAGCCGATCTATTGGCGAAGCTCCTGGTCAAGCTTCGAAAGAATGCGGTTGCCTGATCGGGCCAGGTTGCACAGCAAAGGTTCTCGCTCATGATTGACGCCGGGCAGTCCATGCGGCGGCTGGACGACATGGACGACGATGAGGACGAGGACAATATCGTCCACCAAGGCGGCGACTGGCCGATCGTGACGGCGCCATCTTCTCCGCGGCAGCCGATCTCGCAGGAGGCGCTCGAACGTCTTGTCTATCTGGTGGGCTGCCCGCGCAGCGGCACGACGATCATCACGCGGTGCTTCTACCTGAGCGACCGCGTCTTCTCGATGCCGAACCGGACCAGCTTCACGCATCATATCTGGCGTTACCGCAACACGATCGACACGCGACTGCTCCGGATCATTTTCCGGATGCCGCATTTCTACAATGAGAAAAAGGTCGCACGTTCTCTCGGTCCCGAGGGGCGCGCCAAGCTGGAGCGGCGCATACACAAAGCCTTTGCAGCCAAGGACCTGCGCGGCATGTACCAGCTCTATCCGCTGGTCTACTCGCAGGATCCAAGCTGTCAGCAGCAGCCTGAGCGGGCGACGTGCTGGGCGGATAAGGGCAACGATGTCTACGGCATCTTCGAAATGGCGCGCTCGTTTCCGAAGGCGCGCTTTGTCTTCATCATTCGCGATCCGCGCGCGACAGTCGCGTCAATGCAGGGGCAGGTCGTGCGCTCGCGCGAGGAAATCGGCCTTGACGGCACGCGCCTGACGGCGCTGGTCACATCCTGCATCTATTGGCGACACCTGACGCAAACCTTCCTGCAACTCGCCGCCCGCTATCCGGAACGTGTCAAGTTCATCTACTACGAGGACTTCGTGCGCGACGCGTCTGAGGCCATCAATAGCGCAATCGAGTTCGGCGCCGGCGAACGCATGTCAAGCAGCATTCTGGATGCCGCTCTGGCCGAGTACAAATTCAAGACCAAGCACGACAAGTCCTCGACCGGGTCCGGGATCGATACGCGCCCGCTCGAACGCTGGCGCCAGATGTTGAGCGAAGCCGAAGTCACGATTGCGAGCGCGCTGACCTGGCGCACGGCGCGCAAGCTCGGTTACGACATTGCGCCGGCGAGCAGGTTCGCGGCGCTCGGCGCGATCTTGCGTCTCGATGGCTGGCGCAGCCGTCTCGTGTCGGCTGCAAAATATGCCTTTCTCGAGTCCAGAGAGCTGATTACCCGTCCGATCCGGCAGCGCTGATCGATTCCGGACCGGTACCTCGCACCGTCATGATTGACCGCGTCAAAAATCTTGTTGCGATCCTGCGGCGCCTGGGCTTGCCGCCTTCGCAGCTCGTCGTGCTGGTCGGCCTCAGCATTGTGTCCGTCATTCTCGAAGGTATCGGCGTCGCGATCCTGCTGCCGATTTTCGAAATCTTCAAGGCGGGCGATGCGGCAAGCATCGACACCTTGCAGGGCAGGCATTGGGACATATTGCGTGCCGCCACCGGCTTCTTCGGGGTGAAGATTTCGCTCGCTCTGCTGCTTGGCGCGAGCTTTTCCTTCATCGTCGCGCGTCAGGCGGTGAACTATCTCAACGAGCGCCAGCAAAATCGTGTCCGGCGAGCGGCTGCCGACCGAATCCGACGGCGTGCCTTCTCCGCCTTCCTGCGCGCGGATACCGGCATTCAGGATCGATCCCGCATTGGCGAAATGGCGGCCGGCCTGACGGTCGAAGTCGGAGGCGCGATGGCGGCCCTGTTCGGGCTGGTGCGCAATATCGGGCGGCTGTTGCAGGTCGCGATATACATGTTCGGTCTGTTCCTCCTGTCCTGGGAGATGACGCTGCTGGCGGTCCTTGCGATCGGTACTGCCGCTTATCTGGGACGCAGCCTTCTTGTCGAAGTCAAAAGGGCCGGAGCGGCGATCACCAAGGCCAATATCAACCTCAGTTCGTTTATGATCGAGCGGCTGCGGCATGTGCGGCTGATCCGCCTGTCGGGAACCGAAAGGGCGGAAGCCAACGCCTTCGCCAAGCTGAGCCATGAGGAAGCGCGGCAGGCGCTGCATCAGTCCATGATCAGTGCCAGATTGTCGCTGCTGCCGGAGCCCATCGCGATCGGCTTTGCTTATAGCGTTCTGTTCATCGGCGGTCAGGTGTTCGGGCTGGGGCTGGACCGCCTGGGCATGTTCGTGGTCGTGCTGTTGCGCCTCATGCCGACGGTGCGCGGTCTGATCGGCGATTACAACAACATCATGGGCAAGTGGCCGTCGGTGGCCAAGATCAATGAAATCCTGATCACGATCGGCGATGCGCGCGAGGCGCGCGGCGGCGATATCGTCTTTTCCGGCCTCGAAAAGGCGATCACCTATGACAAGGTCTATTTCAACTATGCCGGCGGCGACACGCCCGCGCTGCAAGGCGTCTCGGTTCGTCTGCCCGCGCGGCGAATGACCGGGCTGGTGGGTCCCTCCGGAGCTGGCAAATCGACTTTTATCGATCTGCTTCCGCGGCTGCGCGATCCGACGAGCGGCGAAATCCGGATCGATGATACGCCGATCCAGGCGTTCGTGACCGAGAGCCTGCGCGCCGGTATCGCGTTCGTGCCGCAAGAGCCGCAGATATTCAATATCACCGCGGCCGAGCATATTCGCTATGGCAAGGAAGACGCGAGCGACGCCGAAGTGCGTGAGGCCGCGCGTCTCGCGGGTGCGCTCGGCTTCATCGAGGCGCTACCGCAAGGTTTCGACACGTTGCTGGCCGATGGTGGCAAACGCTTGTCCGGCGGGCAGCGGCAGCGCATCGATATCGCGCGCGCGCTGGTTCGCCGGGCGCCGATCCTGATCCTGGACGAACCGACCAGCGCGCTCGATGCCGATGCTGAGGCGGCCTTCCGCGACGCGTTGCAGACTTTGCGGCGCGAGACGGACCTGACCATCATTGTGATCGCGCACCGCCTTTCGACGATCGCCGACGCGGACCAGATCGTGGTGCTCAACAGGGGCAAGGTTCAGGCCGTCGGCAGCCACGCCGAACTCATTAACGGCGACAACTGGTATGCACGCGCCTTCAAGAAACAGATCGCGGTCCATTCGGCCCGTGCCGTAGAACTGACCGACGACGTCGGCTGAACCAGAGGCTTTTTCCCGATCCCATGAATACGTCCTCCGACACCCGGCCGTTCGAGCAACCTCCGATATCGGACCTGACCGGAAAGGCGGTTCTCGTCACCGGCGGCACCGGATCGTTTGGGCAGGCTTTCGTGCGTCACGTCCTCGCCACCGGCGCGCCAAAGCGGCTCATCGTATTTTCGCGTGACGAGCAAAAGCAGTTCGACATGCAGCATGAATTACCGATGAAGACGCATCCGGCGCTTCGCTATTTCATTGGTGATGTGCGAGATCGTGAACGCCTGCAGATGGCGATGCGGGGGGTCGACTATGTGATCCATGCCGCAGCCCTCAAGCATGTGCCGGCGGCCGAGTATAATCCATTCGAATGCATCCAGACGAACGTCCATGGCGCGGAGAACGTGGTGCGCGCTGCGATCGATGTCGGGGTGAGTAAGGTCATCGCGCTGTCCACGGACAAGGCGGCCAACCCGGTCAACCTTTATGGCGCCTCGAAGCTTGCGGCGGACAAGATTTTTATCGCGGCCAATCATCTGAGCGGCAAGAGCGGTCCCCGCTTTGCCATCGTGCGCTATGGCAACGTCCTCGGCTCGCGCGGCAGCGTCGTGCCGTTCTTCCGCCGGCTGATCGAAAAAGGCGCAAAGAGCCTGCCCGTAACCGATCCGGCCATGACGCGCTTCACGATCACGCTCGAGGAGGGCGTCGCATTCGTCCTCTCGTCGCTTCAGATGATGCGGGGCGGTGAGATTTTCGTTCCCAAAATTCCGAGCTTGCGCTTGGCGGAACTGGTGGAGGCACTGGCGCCGGGCATGAAGATCGACTGCGTCGGGGTTCGGCCGGGCGAGAAGCTGCACGAGGTTCTGATCACCGAAGACGAGGCGCGCACGACAGTCGAACTGCCGGATCGCTATGTGGTCGAGCCGGCGATTCACTTGTACGAATACGAGAGCCTTGCCGATGCCGGCCATGCGCGCGTGCCGGCGGGCTTCTATTATCGCAGCGACACCAATACCGCCTGGATGAACGTGGCGGAAACACGGGACATGCTGCGCCAGCAAGGTTATCTGCCGTCGCGAGACAGTCGCGCGCAATGACAAAGCGCTGGCTGATTACCGGTGCCGGGGGGCTGTTGTCCGATTATCTGGTCGACGCCTGCCGCCGGCGCGGCGATGTTATCGCGACGGGGCGCTCGGGCGGCGACCGGCGATGCGATCTGACCGACGGCGCCGCGGTTCGATCGCTCCTTGCCGATGTTGCGCCCGATGTTGTTGTGCATGCTGCAGGACTGACGGATGTCGACCGCTGCGAGCGCGAGCCTGAACAGGCATTTGCGGCGAATCGGGACGCGGCGGCGCACCTGGCGGCCGGTCTGCCGGCGAGCACCCGTGTCGTATTTGTTTCGACGGACCAGGTCTATCCTGATCGCCCCGGCCCGCATGACGAGGAGCGGGCCGCGCCGGTCAACGTTTACGGAAGCAGCAAGCGCGCGGGCGAGCAGGCGGTGCAGCGCCATCCGGGCGCCCTCGTGCTGCGGACGAATTTCTTCGGCGCATCGCGCCGCACAGGCCGCGCAAGTCTTAGCGATTTCGTCATCCGCAGTCTGACGAACGGACAACAGGTTACGTTCTTTTCCGATATTCTTTTCTCGCCGCTGCACATGACCACCCTGAGCGACCTGATTGCGGAAATGGTAGAACGCGGGATCACCGGTGTATTCAACGCAGGTTGCCGAAGCGGGATGAGCAAGGCGGATTTTGCGCTGGAGGTTGCGCGCCGCAAGGTATTGCAAACGCAAACCGCGCGCATTGGCAGCTCAACCATCATGCCCGAACGCGCGCCGCGCCCGAAGGACCTTCGCATGGATGTCGGCAGGATCGAGACGGCGCTCGGACGCGCCATGCCCACGCTCGAGGAAGAAATCGCCCGGCTATGAGCAAGACATTCACGATCGGCCGCCACACCATCGGCCTCGAGCATCCGACCTATTTCGTCGCCGATATCGCGGCCAATCACGACGGATCGCTCGAACGAGCCAAGGAACTGATCCATCTCTGCGCGAAGGCCGGCGCCAATGCCGCGAAATTCCAGAATTTCCGCGCCCAGACCATCGTGTCCGACCGTGGCTTTCGTTCGCTTGGTTCGCAGCAGTCGCATCAGGCAGGCTGGAAGAAAAGCGTCTATGAGGTCTATCAGGACGCCTCCATTCCGATGGAATGGACACCAGACCTGAAGAAGGCCTGTGAGGCGGCCGGCATCGATTACTTCACATCCCCCTACGATCCCGCACTTCTCGATGAGCTTTCGAAATACGTGGTCGCCTGGAAAGTGGGGTCGGGCGATATCACCTGGCCCGAGATCATCGAGGCGATGGCGCGCCATCGTCTTCCCATCCTGATCGCAACCGGCGCTTCGGACATGGACGACGTGCGGCGAGCGATGGCCGCCGCGCGCAAGCACGAGGATCGGATCGTGCTGATGCAATGCAACACGAACTATACCGGCAGCCTCGAGAATTTCGGTCAGATCGCGCTTAATGTCTTGAAGACTTACGCGCGCGAGTTTCCCGATGCGGTTCTTGGGATCAGCGATCACACGCCAGGTTGCGCCGTTGTGCTGGGCGCCGTCACGCTTGGCGCTCGCGTGGTTGAAAAGCATTTCACGGACGATCGTAGTCGCGTCGGTCCGGACCACGCCTTTTCCATGAGCCCGTCCGACTGGCGCGACATGGTGGATCGCACCCGGGAACTGGAGGCCGCGCTTGGCTCCGAAGACAAGCACGTCATGAAGAACGAGGAGCAGACCTACGTGCTGCAGCGCCGCGCATTGCGCGCCGCGCGGCCGATAGGCAAGGGCCAGCGCATCGAGGCGGCGGATCTCATTCCGCTGCGTCCGTGTCCGCGCGATGCCTTGCCGCCCTATCGGATCAACGACCTGATCGGACGCAGTACCGTCCGCGACATCCCGGAAGGCGAATGCGTGCGGATGGCGGACGTCCAATAGCGGGCGCCCGGTGAAAGTTGCAATTGTCATTCCCGCCTTCAACGAAGCAGAGACGATTGCCGGGGTCGTGAGGGCGGTCAGCGGATATGGTACGCCGGTCGTTGTCGACGACGGCTCCACCGACGACACCGGCGCACGCGCGTCGGCCGCAGGCGCGGTGGTCGTCCGCCAGCATCCGAACCGCGGCTATGATGCGGCGCTTGCCCACGGGTTCGATAAGGCGGACGAAATCGGCGCGGATGTGATCGTGACCGCGGACGCGGACGGGCA
>Ga0182742_1003575_pt1 | contig 15028 bp, 9 predicted proteins | sample eDN5th37CBELigMG_FD_128880 | JGI IMG/M metagenome (GOLD analysis project Ga0182742, IMG submission 128880) | Enriched Miracle-Growth compost microbial communities from Emeryville, California, USA - eDNA 5th pass 37_C BE-Lig MG (version 2)... ...
CTCCCATTTTCGAGGATTACCAGGTAATATCTAGAATTTCCAAATATCCTGATTATCATGAAGAACAGCGAAGATTAGGCAAGCAAACTCGACTTCATCTTATTCAGCAAATTGCAGATTATGTGGAGCCATTACCGTCACATCTTCTTGTTGAACAGAGATTATCAAGGCTTATTCGACATGGATACAAAGCAAGGAATCCGTTTTCTCAGGAGTCTATCAGACAATTCAATGTTGGGTTTAAAGAAATCCTTAATGCAGGTATTGATGAGACTGGTGCAAACATAGCAGGAGTTAGATCTACGGCAGCAGGATTCGCAATATTAGGTGTAAGCGGCCAGGGCAAGACTACAGCGATTGAAAGTTCTTTGTTACTGTATCCGCAGGTTATTCAACATAGTAATTATCAAGATATGCCTTTTATTCGTAAACAAATTGTGTGGCTTAAACTCAATTGTCCTTTTGATGGTTCACTGAAAGGACTATGTATAAATTTTCTACAAGCAATGGACTCACACCTAGGTACAAATTACTTTCAAAAATTTGCTTCGAGAGCAGCGTCGGTTGATATTCTCATTCCTATTATGGCACACTTGGCTACCCTACATGGACTTGGTGTGCTGGTTATTGATGAAATACAAAATCTGAGTTTCCTAAAGAGTGGCGGTGCTGAGAAGATGTTAAACTACTTTACCCAACTGATTAATACAATCGGTGTCCCTGTTGTACTTATCGGTACCTTCAAAGCCATGCGACTACTGTCGGGTTCGTTTAGCCAAGCTAGACGAAGTACTGGTCAAGGGGATCTAATTATGGATAGATTAGTGGAAGGTGAAGAGTGGGACTTTTTTTTAACGAGCTTATGGAAATACCAGTGGACGGCTAAAGTATCACCACTCACAGACTCAATAAAAAAAACTATGTATGAGTTGTCACAAGGTATTGTAGATATCGCTGTTAAGTTATATATGCTCGCTCAATGGGAGGCACTTGAGGCTGATGATTCTAAGGATGAAAAGATTACAGGAGGCCTTTTAAAGTCTGTGGCTAGTAGACATATGCAACTTGTGCAACCACTCTTAAAAATATTAAAGCGAAACGATCCTAGTCTATTATCTTTAGTCGATGATCTTTACCCTGACTGGAATGTACTTGATCAATATCTAAGACAATCTGAAGAAAGGGTCAATCTTCAAGGTGAAATTCAAACAAAAATAAATCGTGATGGAAATGTCGAGTTGGATAAACAGAAGTATATTGAGTTGGTAAAAACAGCAATTGATTTTGGGAGTTCATCTAATTCAGCTGAGGAAGTGGCTAGAAGAGTGCTACAGACAAACGAGTCTGAAACGGATATGGTAGTTTTACGTCGGCAAGTGGTTGAGATAGTGAAAGATATGTTAGGTGAAATAGACTATCAAAATAAAGACGTGACTAAATTGAGTGTGGAAGAAGTTAAAAAAAAGAAAGTTAAACGAAATCACAAGACCATATTTGAGAAAGACGATCTTAGAAATGCAATTGCGGAGAATAAAGAGGAAACATATTCAAATCTGGTACAAATGGGAAGTATCCCATCAAGTGAAGATATATCTAATTTGATTATATAGAAGGAGATTAATTAAAGAAATGAACAGCGGGCTTGCATATTTCCCTACTCTTTACAAAGATGAACTATTATATAGCGGGATTGCTAGGTATCACAGAACTTCCGGGAACAGAACGCAGAAACAGACAATTTTTGATTTGTTTGGAGAACGTCTAGTTTGTGCGACCACTGATTTACCAAGTCATATTGGAGAAATGATAAATAGAATCAGTTATGAATACTCATGTAATCAAATAATAAATAATCATACTATGTTTCCTTATTTCTCTAGTTTCATGAATGAGGCAAGAAAGGAAGATGTTAAACAGCTAATGGAGAAAGGAGCATCGGAAGGAGTAGTACATGCAAAATTAGGGCTCCTTGCAAGTAAAGTTAAATCACCGGCATATTTAAGGTTTTGTCTAAAATGCTACGAAGAAGAATTGTTAGATAGTGAACCTTACTGGCATAGAACACATCAACTTCCAGGGGTAGTCTTTTGTGATGTTCATAACGAGATGTTATATGAGAGTAATATTACGTTAACCACGCAGGAGCATAAGTTTAAATTTACCTCCTTAGTCCAAGTCAATATTAAAGATGCAAAGATTATTGAAGTAAAGTCTAATTGGATTGAAACTCTACAACTTATTGCTAAGTATTCGATAGGGTTGCTTAGTCCATCTAAATTAGAGAAACCATCATATAAGAATTCTTTAGAATCATTGGGGTGTATTACGTTTAACGGTAGATACCGATTTGATCGTTTAATAAGAGAAGTAAAAGGTTATTTTGGTGAGGACTTACTTCAATTTCTTAATTGCGATATTCCTTTGAAGAGCAGTGATACCTGGTTACATAAAATAATTAGAGGTAGTGAAGTCTCACATCCACTTAGACATGTATTATTACAATGTTTGTTTAGTTTTCACAAGGAAATACCAATTTCTAAATTGGAGATACCATTTGGAAATGGTCCATGGCCATGTTTAAACAAGGTGGCAGATCATTATAAAAAGACAGTTATTGAAAAATGCGTCATAACTCTCTGTTCTAAAACAAAGTTACCAGTAGGAACGTTTATTTGTTGTTGTGGTTTTGAATATTCAAGACGTGGTCCAGATAAAAATGAAAGTGACAGATTAAAGATTGGACGAATTAAGTCATTTGGTTCTATATGGAGAGAAAAGCTAAATGAACTTCAGTCGAGTAATTTATCACTTCGTGCCAAAGCTGCAATATTAGGGGTTGACCCTGGTACGGTAAAGAATCAATCAGTTAGATTAGTTGATTCTGTTCGAATTAAGACGTATAAGAAAAAATCAAAAATAGTATGTGAGAAAAAAAACAAACAGGTCGAAAATAGAGTCAATTGGAACCAAAGAGATAAAACCCTTATAAAAGAAATTCAAAGAGTGATCCCATTAATTAAATCAATAGATAAACCAATAAGACTTACAATGGCTTCTTTAGCGAGAGCAATTACAGATAAAAAATTGAAGTTAACATTGAGAAATAGCTTGGATAAATTACCAAATACGAAAAAGTATATAAAAAAATGTGTTGAGACAAAAGAGCAATTCCAAATACGTAGATTGTTATGGGCTGCAGAACAATTAAAGAATTCAGAGTATAAAATAGCTGGTTGGAGACTAATGAGATATGCTGGTTTAAATCAGCCTCTTAAGGGAGAAGTTCGTAAAAACTATCTCCGTATTATTAATGAAGAGGGGGTTACTTAAATTAAAAGATTAGCAGTGTTTCCTACACCTTACCCTAATGAAGATTTTAGAAGTCTGATATATCGATATCATTATTACACTTTAGGATCAGAATACTCAAAAACAATTTATCAATTATTCAATATTAAAACATTAAAAGTTAGACATCTACCTAGAAATATAAATTACTTAGTGTCACAGTTGTCCAGTTCAATTAATGCTGATTACTTACTTAAAGAGACGACAGTTATTAATGTTATTAGGGGGTTTTGTGGAGAAGAAATGATGAGGAAAGTTGTTGATGATATAAATAATGGTAAGGAGAAACATAAAATTTCTGCCGCTGGTATTTTATCAGGGAGTTCTGAAGGTGGAATATTTAATGAACATTATCGATATTGCATTCAATGTTTACTTAGCGACTATGAAACATATGGGGAATGTTATTTGCATAAATATCATCAATTTCGGTATTTAGATGTATGTTACAAACATCAATCGTTATTAATTACGCATTGCCCCGAATGTAATGAACTACTTACAAAGAGTACTGGTGAAAATCAATTAAATAAACCTCAGTGTCCTAATGGGTGCTCTCTATTTAGAAATATCTTTAATGAAGTAAAGGAAAAGGAAATAAAGGTTAATCTTCTTTCTGATCTGATATTTTTATCTGAGGGTGATAGTAGTCTAAAAACTTTCGAGCTATCTCATAAATTTATTACTTGTTTAGGTGAAAAAGGATATATTCATCCATCCGGAATAATAAACAAACAAAAGATGCTTAGAGAATTTATAGCCTTTTATCCGGAAGGTGTACTAGAAGGTTATGGATTGCCAAGTGTTGTTTTCAAAAGAAGAACAGTTAAACGATTATTTAATCCACATTTCATGCACTTATTTATTCCTCTCTATATATTACTTTTTCGTTTTCTAGCAGGGTCAGCTAAATCTTTTCTACAAAAAGAGTTTATATACTGTAATGATTTACCTTTTGGACCAGGCCTTTGGGACTGCCATAATCCTAATTGTTTGTTCTATAAACAGAAATCTATACAAAAATATAGACGGATTCAAAGACACGGATATATTTCTGGAGAATTCAAATGTAATGAATGCGGATATACGTACATTCGTAAGAAGAAATACAAGAATAATGAACAAGAAGAAACATTCTTTATTGTTACTACAGGGGATCAAATGAGAGAACAAGTAGCTCAGCTAATCAACCAAGATAATACCTTGAAAGACATTGCAAGAGTATTAAGAATATCTGAGAAAACTGTAAAAAAGTTATCACTATATAGCAATACGAGTGACAACCTTAATAGATCAATAAGTTCTTTGGGACTTCAAAAACGTGATCGCTATAGAGAACAAGTCATATATCTATTAAATCAATCACAGGAATTAAGTCGGACAGAATTAAAGCAGATAAAACCAGTTCCATATAACTGGCTATCAAAATATGATCAAGTCTGGTTTAATAAGCATATGCCACAAGTAAAAAAAGGGGGAAATGCAACTCTCAATTTTAAGCAAATTGATTTAGAGTTATGTAATAAAGTAAGAGCAATAGCTAAAGATGTGTATCATGAAGATCCAAGTAAGCAAATTAAACCTTATACTCTCTTATTTAGATTGTCAAAAAGAGATTATGGAAGATTTCATGCAAACAAAAGTAAGTTGCCTTTAACTTGGAGTGTTGCCCAAGAATGTGCTGAAGGGAAATTGGATTATTTACTACGTGACCTACCAAGATTTGTTGTATCCCTAAGGATGAATGGACTAAAGCGTATTACTTTTAATAGTTTGAAATCAAGAAGGGGATACGCCAACTGTAACGATGAAGAGAGATTTAGAATAGAGGAAAAGTTAATGGAACTGGAACTGCTTAGTGACTTATGATTATATAGTAATGGAAGTCTTTGAACTGAGTTTACTGATGCATTAGAAAAGAATTAACTATAGCAATTAAACAATTTGTACAGAACAAGAGGATGAGTTGCACGTGTGTAAATACGAGCGATACTCATCTTTTTTTGATTAATTAAATTGGAATTTTTTTGGATATTTTGTAGGATAATCTTATTTGATGTCGAATCTTTACAGTAAGCATATAGTCCGTTGTACATAAGGTTATAGCGAGGTGTCTATGAAGAAGTTATTAGAAAGCATCTAAGAAGATTTGTAAAAATTTATACGAAGGTGAACTTATATGAAAGAGATTATTGAATTACTAAAAGATACAAATAAGAGAGTATATATTTTTATTACTTTAATATTGGTGATTATAAATGTTGAATTTTTACGAAACTTAAAGGAAAATAAAACGGCAATTATTGATTCATTACATATTATAGTACAGAATTTAATTAGCATTATTCCAGTTGTAGTAGTTATAGTTTTATGGAAATTACTACTTAGAAAGAGTGATCAAAAGTCAAAAAAAGATATTCAAGATTATCTATCAAAAACTGAAGATTATGTATTCGAAAATGATCTTGCCAGAGTAGAAGTAAATGAGAACTACATAATAAGCTCAAGTTCATCGAAAAATATTATGGAAATAGTTATAAAAAATAATCAAGAAGAGAATATAGAGTGCTTGAAGGGAGTAATTTCTTTATATTACAGGAAAATACGAATAAAGAAGATTGAAATCAATATAAATAATCTCTCGACAGGAATAGGAGAAAGAGTATTTTTAGATCGATTTGATGAACGTTGGAATCAATGTGACCTATATATAACTGAAGTAAACTACAGTAGAAAAACTGATAAAAATATATTGTTGAGAGGTGGATATAGGTTTTATACGGATTTTTATATTCTTAATCTAGATAAGTTTTACGATTATAGGATTATGGGTTTCAGGGTAAATAGCAACTTAAAATGGCTAAAAGAAGAAATGGATGATAAATTCAATATAATCTCTAGACTTTACAAAAAAAGTTATTTCACAAGTAAACATTCTTTTCTCACAAACCTCATCTCAAAGTTAATTCAAACATTTTTTTTTGTGCTCATATATACACTAATTTTAACATCAGTTGTTCTTTTTGTGATTGCAATAACTAATATCATCTATTGTTCGATAGAGTTATTTAATATTTGGATAAGTGTATTAAAAAATAATATAAATCAAAATAAGACATAGATTTGTGCTTTCAAGGGTACAAAATTATCCAATAACACAGTATTCACGCAGTCGCATACTTCAAAGGGAGAGCGAGACTTAATAAGGTAATTGTCACCGATCCCTAAACTACATTAAATATTATTTGGGTTTTTGTGGATAATTACGTTTTGGATTAGAAATTATTTGTGTGCTCCCGAAGAGACACAAATAAGAGAATAAGATGAAAAAATGAAAAAAACCAGTTTTTCAGGAGGTAAAAATGAAATTTGTAAAAGTAATTTATTTTGATGAGAGTTCTGTTTCTGATTTTATGCAAATAGTAGCAGGTGGGGAGCTTAAAAAGACTACAGAATTTATTTCAAACGTTAACTCAGAAGTTCATGGCGGTATAGGTGGAAATGTAAGTGCAGGAACTGATGAGAATGGGTTAGCTAAATTTTTCGGGTTTCTTAGTGGAATTAAAGCAAATGCTGCAGTGAAAGCAGGAGCAGATATAAATTACAAAAAAAATCGAATTGTGAAGAATATATTAGAAAATACACTACTTGCTGATTTTATTGACTTGCTTAGAAGTGATAGTAGAAGAAAACTAGAGAATCAACAATGCAGAAGCATTGTTGTGTTTGAGGAAATGGTTGTTTATCCTGAACCCAATTCATTTTCTTTTTTAATGTTGACAGCTCCCTTCTTTACAATGATAGATGGACAGGTCCCTATTAATAGTAATAATGGTGATACCATCAATGTTGATATATCAAAAATTGAAGGAGCTATGGAAAAAGGGCGCGGATATTATGAATTTATTTCCGAGTACAATGGCAGAGAAATAATTCTTAGATTTAATAGTTCTACGTTTAGGAATAATTATACAATGTCTGATTTACCTAAAATGGCACTAACGTTCTATGCAATTAAGGTGGGCAAAATCACCAAAAATAAACTTCAAATCGAAAAAGAGTTTGAATTTGGTATTAAATCGTATACGAGAGTTGAATACTCTGGTATGAACAATGATTTAAATAAAAATGATCTTAACGTTGATGTATATGACGTCATACTTGCTGGGGTAGTGGAGAAATAATGAACAGTATACATATACACTTTGGTTCTGACCAAGAGTTCAATAATCATATTATTAGTTTAGAGCATTATACAAATATAATGGATGTTCTTAATCATATTGGGAAAATAGAATATGTAATCAAAGGACATGATTATGAAGAAAAACCACTTGATATAGATAACTTGGTCTTGTTTACCGATGATTATGGTTCTATAAAAGAGTGGGCGTTATTAAGCTTCTCTAATACTATGTTAGAAAATAAAAAGGTTAATGTGAAAAACGTCTGGATGAATAATCCTCCCAAAAGAATTTATGAAGATATCATTAGAAATTATCCGAAAAATATAATTACAGAGCTCAAAACGACATATCAAACTGTATCTATTGAAATGCTTAAAGTAATGGCTGCAAACTTCAATTCTGAGGTAATAGGGCAAGATTCAGTAATCAAGAGTCTATTGGCTTCACTGTATTCTCTCAGAAGTCCTAATAGAAAAAAACCAATCACTATGCTTTTTTTAGGTGAATCAGGTGTGGGGAAAACAGAAACCGCAAAATATATTAGCACATTTCTAGGTGGAGAAATGCTGCGAATACAATTTTCAATGCAACAAACTAATGAAGCATATCAGTACATTTTTGGAGCTCAACATGGACAAGATAGTCTGGCAAGAGATCTAATAAGAAGAGAATCTAACATTGTCCTATTTGATGAATTTGATAAGGTACCTATTTCTTTACATAATGCCTTCTATCAGTTGTTCGATGAAGGGATATACGTAGATGGTAATTACTCGGTTAGTATGGAAAAATGCATAATCATATGCACAACAAATTATTCTTCTGAAGAGGAAGCTGAAAGAAAATTAGGTACTCCAATCTTATCTAGGTTTTCTACAATAGTAAAATTACATCAAATAAGAATTGAAAACAAGATTAAAATAGCTCAAAAAACCTATGATCACTTTTTTGAAAAATTGGAACAAGAAGATAAACAACTTATACAGAATAATATGGTACTATCTTTTTATAGTGACATGATATCAAAAGGATACTACAAAAATATTAGAATACTTAGAAATGATATAGAGGAAGCAATTAATTTCGAAATTCTCAAGGCTAGAGAAATTATAGAATGATTAAAGTAATAAATATGTTATACTATGTAGTAAACTTAGCTCAAAATTCAAACTTATAACTAATGCTGTATGTTTTTAATGGCGAAATCATTAATAAATAAAATAACTTTATCAATTTGAATAGGTAGAAGTTTTAGTATGTAATCAAGTAAAGTTTAACAGGATCATTTTTATCTCATTAACGGAAATAATAGAATAAGTGGAAAAACATAATGTGTTGTATTTTTATTTAAGTGGTGAGTATGTTATCACTGTTGAAATAAGCCTAATATCGTAGCTGATTAATTTGCCCACAGAGCTAGACATTTTAGATGAGTTGTGAAACTGTGCAGATGATTGTGCGTCAATAACAAGTTTAACCAAACAAATTAAATAAGTTTACATAAAATAGAGAGAAGTGCTTTATTGGTGTCTTTAAAATTGGTGTAACTGGATTGAGTAGTGGCAGACTAAGGTTACCAAATACATTAAAACGTTAGACCAAATAACTTCTCAAACTTTGTTTTAAGTTACAAAATGAGCATCCAGTTAGATGCTCATTTTAAATCCCAAGTATACTTTTCTTTATGACGTTTGAAGTCCTTTTCTTTAGTATAGCAAACCTCGTGTGTAAGCGCATGGGTTACTGCTACATAAAAAGGGGTTTTATAATGCCCTTGAACTATACTTGATGACTGTTTATGAATATTAAGCTTATGAGTAATAGAACTACAAATTTTGTGCGGAACACGCCTACTTTCATTAATGTAGTTTCATTTACATTTACTCCCTCAAAAAGCAACTTATACTCTTCTTTTGAAAAATAGCATTTTCCTATTTTAATAAATGGTTTACTAGTAGTGAAATTAGATTTACTAACAGATTAGTGATAGAAATCAAATCAATACAGTATTAACACATACCTTATTTCTTTCAGATAATAATTTAAAATCTTTACCCATATAATTTTGTAGTTCATCAAAATATAAATGATCACAATACTTAGAGAGGCGATCTATTATTAGTTTTTTCTTTCGAATGTACTAAGACTAGTCCTGACATTCTCGAGGAATAATACTTTTGATTAAAATACTAAGCATTTAAATCCGTTTCATCACTAAGAAACATTTCAATCTCAATTTTAGGAAGGGATATAATGGAAGATTTTTCTAATATTGATTAACAATATTAAAATATTTCTCTGAGTTATTAGTAGAATTAAAAACTGTTTGATTGAGTACAATGCCAATAACTTCTAGAATGATACTTTTACCCACCTTCATTTTCCCCAAGTAGCACATTTATTTGTTTATTGAAGTCAACATTAGAGGAATTCAATTTTTATAACCTTTAATCTTCACTTATTCTATATACATTTAGAATCCGCTCAATCAAAGTAGTAAAATTCAAAATGAACTATTAAAGATAGGGGCACAAGATATCAATAAGCGGACTCTCACAATCTAAGAAGCGTACACTGTTCTATTTGTCTAAATATTCAATGCTGTTAACCTACCTAGAGTATCATGATCTTATTCTCAATTCGCAGGGGTCAATAATCTTTAACTTAAAAATTCGTTAGCAATTAATGTATTTTATAAGCAAAATAGGTTTATATGGTTACATTTACCTGTATATATTCTATAATATGTATAATCTTTAATATGTAGAAAAGGGGATTATCATGGATACTTACTCTAAGAAAAAAGTCGGATATTGGTCTGTTGCTTCTCAAAAACACTTGAAAGAGCTCAAAAGTGATACCACTGGTCTTGGGCATTTGGGGAATTTAAGTTTGGCTGGAAAGGTAGGGCGATTTTTAGGGACGATTAGAGGAAATGGGCATATTGATAATATAAGAAAGCTTGAAGAAATGGCTTACAGTGTAGGAGTCCAAAATAGCTATGAACTAAATAGAGTTATTCTTCCTCTAATTAACGAAGCATCTGAAGGAAAAGTTAGAGTAAAATATAACACTGCTGGTGATTTTGTAAGAGTCGAAGAATTCATGTTTGAGTCCTCTGATGTATTGGAGATATCCGGGAGTACTTTCGAAAATATGAGACCTTCTAATATTGAACGTATTGTCATAGATACTATGGACGAGACAAAGAAAATTCCGTATCTTCAAAGCGACCTTATGCAAAATTTGACTTTAAAAGGATACTCTGAGGAAGATGTGACTAGATCTTTACTACTACAAAACAACTTTAGGTTAATTCAAACACTTAATAAAAGTTCTTATCAAGAACCGATTATTAGTAATGAATATGTCTGGGGTAAAAATCATGAAAAAATTGCATTAACAGTTTCTAAACTTGAAATTGGACAAAGAGAAAGCCTTAAAGATATTATTAGAGTTATTCAGGGAGCACAAGGACTTCCTTTAGAGCAGCTGTCCCATCAAGGACAAGAGATTTTAACTCTTGCGAAAAGAGTAGGAATGATCAATCCTTTACAAATTGTTTCTAACCGTGGTCTTGCAAAGGATTTTGGTTTTAGTGCTGACTTGCTACAACAAGAAATGTATTCTGATGATATTTTAGATGATGTTAAACTTTTACTCGCTTCTATTAGATTTGGTGAACACTATACTATGTATTCTCGTATTCAACGTCCAGAAGACTTTTTGAGCAGTTTAATAAGATACGGTGAAGTTGGACCTCATACTGCGAACTTGACAGATTATGCTATGCTCGAAAAGAAAGGTATTGTAACAGTTGTAACACGAACAAAACCAGGCATCTACGGTCCAAGAACAGGACCATGCTTGAAATTACTTAGAAAAGACGTTGCAGAAGCAGCATTGAAAATTATAACGGATGCAGATTTTGTTATTGGGACTCAACCTGAAGTGACAGATTTTAGTGCGCTTACTGATGTTAACGTAAGTTTCTCATCTGAAGAGCTTAGAATGCACATGGCTCAGTCGACAGAATCTTCTAAAGAGCTTGAAGATTACACATTGAGAATTTTGCGTAATGAACTGTTGTAGAAAGGAGCGGAGCCAATGGAAGATAATAAAAAGACTAAAGAAACGACAGAAAAGGAAGATATAACTCAAACTCAGTTATTTAGCAAAGAGAGCAAAATGGAAGAGGAAAAAATGAAACAGCATGAGAATCCTAGTCGGGAAACCAAAATCCAATCTTGGCCCTCAAAAAAAAGTGAGTTAAAATCTAAAAATAAGAATAACTCAAAATCCGTAGCTACTAAATCCACAGAGCGGAAGAATGTGGGTTATAAAAATGCAACAGGAGCACCAAAGGAGACTATGGTCGCTACTGGATATCAACTTGAATACAGAATCAAGAGACTCGCATTTTTTATGGGTTACTACCCCAAGGTGGGGGTAGAATTAAGGACTACTTATGATAATGATTCTGATGTAATTACGGACTTAGACGTTTACGGAGTCTACGTACATAAAGATTTCACGAGAAAAACTATATGGGCTGATTGTAAGTCGGGGAGAGTGGAGGTACATAAAAGAATATCGTGGATTAAAGGTATTCTTACAGAAGCTGAAATTAGTAATGTAATTTTTGTAGCTCCAAAGGTTAGAACCTCAGTAAAAGAGTATGCCAGAAAATCTGGGATACAAATCTTGGATCTATCTTTAATATCTAAGTTGGAAGATCACTATGGAATTAAGCATGAAGATTGGAGAGGGTCGTGGAATCCTAAAACTCAGTTTAATAAAATAAACAAATTAGCTCAGTTAAAAGCTCCTCAAGAAGACTCAAATCGAAAGATAGCAAAATTTATTTCTTCTGACTATTGGATTAACGATAACTATTCAAAGGTAAAAAAGTCAATAACTGCGTTACGAGACCTGTCCCTTTTATGTGAACTTGCTCTTGCAGAAGAAGATAAGGCAACAGTTAAGTGGGCTGTATTTGAGCTTGTAAGTTTATTTACACTTGCTGTGTTCGATATAGCGAGAGAAATCTATTATTTTCATGATGAAGAAAAAAGAGAGACTATTGAGTCAGGTCTCATTTCAAGCGACATTTCCAATAAGCGAAGAACTGAAGTTTTTGACACTGCTATGAAAGTAGCTTATACATTTGTAAAAGGACAATATCCTGATTTAACTTTACCAGATAAGCTTCCGAGTATTAATCTGACACCACCAGGTTATTTCGAACCATTTTATGATTTGCTATTGCGTATTACTAACAACCCACTTGGTTACTATGATATACTTCGTTTCTTTGATTTTATGTTAATGGAATATGACCTGCAAGAAAAAGAATTGAATGAGATTGAGATAAGAGATTTATTTAATAATTACGATGAAGTAGTAATGGGAGCAAAGACAATTCTACATTTTTTATGTCGTGTCACAAGAATACCGTTATCTCTCTTTCAGTTATTAAGATAGTTGAAAGTATAATAGGCGCAGGTGAGCATAAACTCACTTGCGCCTATTGTATTAAGGTTGTTATTAAACATTAAGGGAGTATAGTACCCTTGGAATACTTCTGCTTCTTATACCTATAAACAGGTATTAAAAATGATGACAATGCGTAAAAATGCAAGAGGAAAATACGGGTTGTACATTAAATTTACCAAGCCTTTAAAGTAGTGTATTACTGATTTGATTTAAAGAGAATTGAGATCAATAGCATTTGGTATTAAGATACCCTAAGCAATAATGCGAATAACTGTAGTAGAGTACTATGATTTATTTGATACTTTATGGAGTGCTGTACTCTTAGATTTTGTTTATAGAGTTATTCTTAATGCTTATACTCAGCACTAAGCATAGTGCAATTCAAACCACAACCAATAAAAGCAGTTAAGTAAATGTTATCTTTTTAATCAATTGGACAAGAACCAGTAATTGATCTTATTGCCGTTGTGATTTTAGCCATTCAGTATTTTTTATTTTAAATGTTTTTGATTCATGGACTATAAGTTTCGCAGGTTACGATTAAGAAAAGATAAAATAAGTTCCCAACTTTCTTTACATGGTAATTTCTAGTGGTTCCCGACTTTCTTTTTTTCGTGTTTATCACATGCGTATACAAACCCAATAAAATCAACAAAAATAGTTCCCAACTTTTTTATCATTGAACAGAGATGGTATATGGTAATTAAGTCATGTACTGTATGTATTTGAGTTGTGTACTACCTAAAAAGTCGTGTACTAATGGTAATAAAGTTGTGTACTATTTAAAAAGTCATGTACTAATGGTAATAAAGTTATGTACTAAAATTAAAAATAAGAAATTAAACATTATTTTCAATAAATTCTGGTAGCTAATCAGTCCCGATGAATATTCATCGGGACTTTTTTATATAGAGGAGGTGATTAGATGAGTATAGGAGATAGAGTAAAGTTTATCAGAGAAACATTACAGATAACACAGAAACAGTTTGCACTAGCAATAAATATATCTCAAGGGAGATTAAGTGAAATTGAAATGAATAAATGTAAACCATCAGCAGACACATTGATATCTTTATCCATAAGTTACAACGTAAATATTAATTGGGTACTACTAGGTGAAGGAGATGTACATAGATAAGTCGTTGAATTATTATAGGGGGAAAATCTATGTCTATTAATACTGAGTGCGAATACACTAAAAGATGCTAAACCTTGATTATGGTACTTCAACACTTGTACTTGGATGTGATTATCATGATTCAACAGTTGTAGAGGAGCAGGTTGGTCCTACCGTATCAATCTTACTTTATGATGAAGAGTGACCAAGTTATAGTCGTTTTGCATAATGAAAGCATATATGGATTGACAAGCTCTGTTTGGGGAAAAGAAAAGGATGCTATCTATAAAGCACATCAAGCGAGCACAACAATGATTAATACCGTTGCTATACAAGGAATTGATATTCCTATTACTTTTGGAGAAGTAAAACAATCAGGAATTGGTCGTTAATATGGCGAGTAAGGTATTCTTATATATACAGAGTCTCAAGTTATTAACGTGCCATAAACATTAGATTTATCGTATACTTCGGAATTGAATAATAAATAATGTTACAATAAAAAAGGTGCTTAATATAGGCATCTTTTTTTATTTTTAGATATGAACTCAATGCCAAAAATCTATGCGTAATAAATAACTCTTTAGGGCTATTCCAAAGTGAAGATAATAATGACAAAATGAAATATCTTTATTTTAATATTGAATCAGGTATTAATTTGTTTTTCAGAGGGGCATGGAAAATAAGTAACGAGTATGAAAATGAAGTAACACCTTAATGTGATAATTCATTTCTAATTTATTATAGTTAGGAGCTACTAATGAAAAATTATAAAGTAGTTAAGGGCATAAATATTATTTTAGTATGTACGATTGTATTGACTATCACTTATATTATTTACGGTTCGTTAAATGTGAAAAATCAAACTATTGTTAATCTA
>Ga0182742_1003576_pt1 | contig 15021 bp, 12 predicted proteins | sample eDN5th37CBELigMG_FD_128880 | JGI IMG/M metagenome (GOLD analysis project Ga0182742, IMG submission 128880) | Enriched Miracle-Growth compost microbial communities from Emeryville, California, USA - eDNA 5th pass 37_C BE-Lig MG (version 2)... ...
CGCCAATTCGTCCACCTGCTTACTCACGCCTTCGGCGGATCAAGGTAAGCGGTCGCTTTTCGCGATGATGTCTCATACGCCGCCCGCGCCGGCTCCGCAAGCGGCACGCAGCGAATGGCCCCCAGCGTCCATGGAATCGCCATAGCCTCATCGGCATGGCCGCGTTTGACGCGCGCACCGTGTCGGAGGTTTCTGGACTTGCATGAAATGCGTCGGGCGCCGTGATAGCGCCGCTATGCCGCGTGCGCTCACCGGTTCACCAAGAACTCCAGTGTGCGCTGGAAACTTTCGGCAATTTGGGCCGCGGGGAGGGTGCGATCGAACGCGACCTCCTGAAGCAGGTGGAAGAACATGCCGCTTAGCAGAGGATGGTGCAGCGTCCGGATAGCCTCGGTAGAAGGCGCATCCGTACACAGCGTGTGAAACAGCGCTTCCAGCGCATCGATCAGGCGAGACTCCATCTCGGTCACGACCGGGCGTAACTTGGGTTCGAACAAAGCCTGGTTTCGCAAGTCGTACCAGAGCAGGAAAGACTTGCTGTCGTTGATCAGCATATCGGTCCAGATGTCCGACATGCGCGTTATGATATCGTTCCTGGTGCCTGGACCGGCAGCAGTCTCGCGTATGCGCGCCAGAAGGTCGTTCTGACTTATCTGGAAGCTGTAAACCAGCAGGTCTGCCTTGTCGCTGAAGTAGTAGTGCAGCGTTCCGAGCGGCACGCCGGCGCGCGCCGCGATATCGCGCAACGATGTTCGCGAATACCCCTTTTCCTGCAGGGTTTCCTGCGCCGCCGCCGCCAGCCGGTCACGATTGCGCATGTGCTTCTCGCCCTTTTTGGGACGCGTCTCCTTCACGATCGTCTTCCCCTTTCGCAGCCTGGTTCCTTCCAGGTCCGCTTTGTCACGGCGGATACTTTCAATACGTGCCGCCCAAAAATATGGACAAACGTCCAAACTATAGCTAAGCCACTGAAAGCGATTGAAATCCATCGTATAGGAAAGGGAATGACATGCCCATGACGGAGTCTCCTGCACAGCCAGGTGCGGGGCCGCGCTGGCTTCTGCCATTGGTCGGGCTGCTGCTGATCCTCGCAAGCCTGCCGCTGCTCTGGGGCGGCGCCGAGCTGATTTTTCTGGGCGGGTCGTGGTACTACCTCCTCGCGGGGCTCGGCGTTCTCCTGACCGGCGCCCTTTTCTTCCTGCGCAAGCGGCTGGCGATCGGCATCTATGCCGTGACCTTTGTCGCAACCGTGATCTGGGCGTTGTGGGAAGCAGGGTTTTCCTTCTGGCCGCAGGTTCCACGCCTTGTGGCCCCCGCGGTTCTGGCGATCATCGTCGCGCTTTGCGCGCCGCTCTTCCCCGGCTGCCGCCGCAAGACAGTTCCCTTTGCCGTGGCCGGCGTTTTGGCGGTCGCGCTGGCGGTCACCGGCTTCGCGGCGTTCCAGCCGCATGGCGTTGTCGCGGGCAGCGTGCCGGCGCGCAACAAGGCGGTCGCGGGCGAGGCCCATGGCAGCGAATGGCGCGCCTATGGCCACAGTCAGGCCGGAACGCGCTTTTCCGAGGCAGGCCAGATCACGCCCGAAAACGTGAGCCAGCTCGACGTCGCCTGGACATTCCGGACGGGCGACACGCCGGTGAAGGGCGCCGAGGACCAGAACACCCCGCTGATGGTGGGCGATACGGTCTATAGCTGCTCGCCCCATAATATCGTTCATGCGTTGAATGCCGAGACGGGAGAGGTTCGCTGGACCTTCGATCCCAAGGCGCAAGCGCCGCTCTGGCAGCGTTGCCGCGGCGTCAGCTATTACGAGCCGCAGCCTGCAACGCAGCCCGCCGGCGCCAGCCCGGCCCTTTGTGCGCAGCGCATCGTGATGACCACGATCGATGCGCGCCTGATCGAGCTGGATGCCAAGACCGGCGAGATGTGCTCCGGTTTCGGCGAAAACGGGACCGTGGACCTCAAGCAGGGCATGGGCGAGATCAAGGACGGATTCTACTTCCAGACCTCGGCGCCAACCGTTGCACGCGATATCGTCATCATCGGCGGCTGGGTCTGGGACAATGTGGAAACCGGCGAACCTTCCGGTGCGGTCCGCGCCTTTTCGGCGGTGGATGGCTCGCTGGTCTGGGCCTGGGATCTGGGCAACCCGGCGATCACCGGCCTTCCGCCGGAAGGCGAAAGCTACACGCGGGGCACGCCGAATGTCTGGTCGACCCCGGCGGTGGATGAGCAGCTAGGCCTGGTCTATCTGCCGACCGGCAATGCCACGCCCGACTTCTACGGCGCGCATCGCAGCAAGGAGGCGCATGAATATTCCGCGTCTGTCGTGGCTCTGGATCTTGATAGCGGACGCGAGAGATGGAAATTCCAGACGGTCCATCACGACGTCTGGGATTACGACGTTCCATCCCAGCCTGCGCTTTATGACGTGCCGGATGGCAAGGGCGGCACCGCGCCGGCACTGATCCAGGTGACCAAGCGCGGGCAGATCTTCCTGCTCGACCGCCGTAACGGCACGCCGTTGGCCGAAGTCACGGAGAAGCCGGCTCCGCAGGAGGGCGGCGTCGAGGACGACCCGCTGTCACCGACCCAGCCCTATTCCGTCGGCATGCCCTCGATCGGAACCGAGCCTTTCACCGAGGCGCGGATGTGGGGCGCCACCCCTTACGACCAGCTCTATTGCCGGATCGGCTTCCGCAAGCTGCGCTACGAGGGGGAATTCACCCCGCAGGGTCTCACGCCTGCGCTGCAGTATCCCGGTTTCTACGGCGGGATGAACTGGGGTTCGGTGGCGATCGACAAGGCCAATGACATCCTCATCGTCAATGACATCCGCATGCCGCAGATGGTGCAGCTGATACCGCAGAACGAGGTGACGGCCGGCAATGTGCCGGGCGACGGCCATACGGGTCTTTCGGCCCAGACCGGCACGCCCTATCAGTCATGGAAGATCGGTTTCATGTCGTTCCTGCAGGTTCCCTGCCACGAACCACCCTACGGCACGCTGACCGGGATCGACCTGGAGACCCGCCAGATCGCCTGGCAGGTTCCGGCCGGTACGCTGAAGGACACTGGCCCGCTGGGCATGAAGACCGGCCTGCCGATCCCCGTCGGCATGCCGACCCTTGGCGGTCCGGTCGCGACCGCGGGCGGCGTGACCTTCTACGCCGGCACCCAGGACTATTACCTGCGCGCATTGGACACCCGCACCGGTAAGGAGATCTGGAAAGGTCGTCTCCCGGTCGGAGCGCAGGCGACACCGATGACCTATGTCTCGCCGGAGAGCGGGCGGCAGTTCGTCGTCGTCTCCGCCGGCGGTGCACGCCAGTCGCCGGATCGGGGCGACTACATCGTCGCCTATGCCCTGCCGAAGGCGCAGTAGGCCGCAGGCTTTGCAGACGTAAGGAAAGGCCGGTGTCCTTCGACGCCGGCCTTTCCTATGAGGAGAGCGACACCCGGTGCGGTAGGGGCCGCTGGAGAGCGGCGGGCGCCCTCTTCGTTTCATCGGCTCCCGCCGCACCAAGTCCCGCATGCCGGGCGAGCGATGGACGGGAGCACTGGAGGTCTCAGGCGGGGTGTTTCTGCGCGCCGTCCTCGCGCCCGGCGAACCAGTTTGCCAGCAGCGCGCCGGAAATGTTGTGCCAGACGCTGAAGATGGCGCTCGGGACAGCGGCGAGCGGCGAAAAGTAGGCGGTCGCGATCGGTCTTCGAGGATGAACTCCGTTCGTTTCCATGCATTGTACCGGTTGGCATAAAGGAGAGGGAAAGACATGGAAGGATTTGCCGCGACATCGGACACGAAAGGTCGCCGCGCGCGCTCGCCCGGCGAAATCCCCGCTCCCGGACTTCGGGACGTGGCGTGGCGGCTTTATGACAGCCTTGCGTCCGATCGGATCCTGCTGATCGCCGCGGGCGTGACCTTCTATCTTCTCCTGTCGCTCTTCCCTGCCATCAGCGTGTTCGTGTCGCTTTACGGGCTGGTTGCCGATCCGGCGTCCGTTATCGACCGTCTCGCCTTCTTCGGATCAGCCATGCCGGAACAGGCATTCGAGCTTATTCTCGGGCAGTTGCGAAGCCTCACGTCCACGCCGCCGGCGAGCCTGTCCCTGACCCTGCTCGGCAGCCTCGCGATCGCGCTCTGGTCCGCCAATGCAGGCATGAAGGCGTTGTTCGAAGCGATGAATGTCGCCTATGGCGAGACGGAAAAACGCGGCTTCGTCCGGCTGAACCTGACCTCGCTTTCGTTCACCTTTGCCAGCCTGGTGCTGGTGGTGCTGATCATCACGCTGGCGGGGATCGTTCCGGCGATCCTGAACTATCTCTGGCTCGGCCGCTGGACGGAAATGATCATCCGTCTCGCACGCTGGCCGCTCCTGCTTGCCCTGATCGCCGTGGCAATCATGGCGCTCTACCGCCTCGGGCCAAGCCGGGAGCCGGCAAAGCTGCGCTGGTTGAGCTGGGGCGCGATGTTCTCGACCGGCGCGTGGCTTGCCGCTGCCCTGGCCATCACCTTCTATCTCGGTCATATCGCGGACTACAATGCCACTTACGGGGCGCTCGGCGCGTCGATCGGCTTCATGGTTTGGGTCTGGGTGTCCGTCATCATCGTGATCCTCGGAGCCGAGCTCAATGCGGAGCTCGAACATCAGACGGCGTGCGATAGCACGACGGGTCCTCCGGAGAAGATGGGCCGCAGGGGCGCCTATATGGCCGACACGCTGGGTGCTGATGCTTGATGTCTGCGCCGTCCGACCATGCGGCCATGGCCGCGGCATGCGAAAAGCGCGGAATTCCCGGACGCCGCCCGAACAAAGATCCTGCAGGCGCATTTGAGAAAGCATGTCGCACCTTTGGCCGGAGCCGTCGATGCGGAAGGACGCATGATCAACCGCCTTACAGAGGAGGAGTTCTGATGACGGATGCAAGAAGACCCTTCGATCTGTCGGGAAAGGTGGCGGTGGTGACGGGCGCCGCGCGCGGTATCGGCCGCGCCGCGGCCACGGCGCTGGCTGCGGCCGGAGCCGATATTGTCGGCATCGACATCGCCGGCCCGGTGAGCGCGACGCTGGACTACGCGCCGGCGAGCGAGGCCGACCTCGGCCAGACCGGCCGGGAGGTCGAGGCGCTCGGCAGGCGATGGATCGCCCTCAGGCTCGATCAGCGCGATATCGCCGCGCTACGGGACGCTGTCGCCGAGATCGAGGGGGAGTTCGGCCGGGCGGACGTGCTGTTCGCCAATGCCGGCATTCAGGCGTTCAAACCGATCCTCGACATGGAGGATGCCGACTGGCACGACCAGATCGATGTCAACCTGACTGGCACGGCCAACGTGATCCGCGTCTTCGCGCCGTTGATGGTCAGGGGCGGTGGCGGTTCCATCATCGTGACATCCTCCACGCAGGGTCAGCACGGCACCAAGAACGGCGCTGCCTATTCCGCGTCGAAGTGGGGCATCATCGGTCTGATGAAATCCGCCGCGATGGAACTCGGCGAATACGGCATTACCGTCAATGCGCTCATCCCGGGGCTGATAGATACGGCGCTGACCCGCCATGAGGATCGCTACGCGCAGGCGATCGATGTTGCCGGCGGCAAGCCGACCGGCGACGATGCGGCGGACGAGAAGACGGCGATGGAAGGGCTTGCCAAGAAGTCGCCGCTTGGCGCACCCATGATCGACCCGCGCGACGTCGCGCCGATGGTGGTCTTCCTCGCCTCCGATGAAGCCCGCATGGCCTCCGGCGGCACATATTCGATCACCGCCGGCGACAGCGCGAACATTGAGAGCTGAGACACAGGATTGCGCGGCCCGTCGGCAATCATTTCGACCTCGGGCGTATTGCTGCGAATGCGGTGAAATGGAGGAGGGCGAGGCCGGCTATGACCGCGATCGCCGCGCCGTAGCCGCCTGCCCAGTCGTGCAGGGAGCCGGCGAGGACCGGACCTGCGGCCATGCCGGCGCCGGAGGCGAGCCGGCAGACGCCGAGGACCCCGGAGAGAGCGGAAAGCGCGACGACGAGGCGGGCGCGATTGGCGAGCAGGACCTGCTGGCCGCCGAAGGCGATACCGAGCACGAGTGGATAGATGAAGAGCGCGGCGACATTCGCCGTGATGAGGATCGTCACGAGCATGCCGAACGTCAGCATGCCGGCCAGCGCGGCGAGCCCCATGACCGGGCCCGAACCCCAAAGATCGCAGAGCCAGCCGGACAGCAGGCGCCAGACGAAGATGATCAGGCCGGCAATGGCCGCGATCCACACCGCCGTCTCGCCGCTGATATTGTTGTCCTCGAACAAGGCGATCTGCTGGGTCATCAGGCCGTGATAGGCCGCCGAGCCGCAGAAATAGCTGACGACGATCGCCAGTATGGTGACCCCGCCGAGGCCCGCCATGCCATATTTGCCGCCCGTCCCGGATGCGGATTTCACCCGGTCTATCACGAACAGGTGCAAGGGAACCGCAACGCCCATCAGGACGACGCCGAGCGAGGAATAGGTGAAACTCCACCCGAAATCATTGATCATCCAGCTCATCACCGGCAAACCCAGGAAGGCCGCAAGGCCCGAGCCGGCATCGGCGATGGCCATCGCGGTCGCCGGGCGCCTGCGGAAGCGGCCGGCAAGCACCGCGAAGATCGCATAGGAACTGGTGCAGTGCGTTCCCAGGCCGCCGACAAGGCCGAAGGTGAGCCAGAACTGCCCGATCGTCGACACATGCGCGGTGAGGAGGAAGGCCGTGCCGAGAAGCATCGCCGCGCCCGCCAGGAGGATCCGGCTGTTATACCGGCCGAGCAGATAGCCGAAGAAAGGTGCGCTCACCGCATTGATGAGCGCGAAAGCTCCGTAGGCGCCCGAAATCGATGCGCGCGACCAGTGGAATTCCCCCTCCAGCGCCACCAGGAAGAGGGCGAAGGAATTCCACACGAGCCCGGAGACCATCATCAGCAGGAAGGCGGCCGCCAGCCGCACCTGTTTTGCCAGGCGTACGTTCCGGCGGCGCCCTTGCGCGTAAAGCGGCCTGCTGTCGGCGGCGACCATCTGTCAGTTCACGCGGTAGCGCTTGACCATGTCCCAATCCAGCTCGATCCCGAAGCCGGGTCCTTGCGGAACCTGGATGATGCCGTCCTTCGGGTTGGGCCGGTTGGCGATCATGCCGGCCCAGATCGGATCGCGTGCCGGCTCGAAGCACTCGACGCAAAGTCCGTTCGGGATCGCTGCGATCATGTGCATGGCGATCTGCGCCTCCTCGTGATGGCCGACGCGAATGTCGTGCAAGGCGCTGAGGGCGGCGGCGCGGCGCCACTCGGTGATGCCGCCGGCCTCCGAGGCGTCGAAATTGACGATGTCGACTGCTTCCGCGGCGACAAGGCGGCGCACGCCCGCGGCATTCATCTCGCTCTGGCCGGCGTCGATCGGGATCGACGTCGCCCGGCGGACCTGCGCCATCATGCGGGCGTCGTCGTACCAATGGCAGGGTTCTTCGAACCAGGCGATGTCGTATTTCTCGATCAGGCGGGCGAATTTCACTGCCTCGGCCACCGGCCAGCCGCGATTGGCATCGACCGCGATCCAGAAGCCGTCACCGCCGCCCTTGCGGGCCGCCTCGACGCGTTTGGCATCTTCCTCGGCCGATAGGCCACCGACCTTCACCTTGCAGCCGGCAAGGCCCGCCTCGCGCAGCCGCTCCATCTCCTTGCCAAGGTCGGCGAGCGTCTTGCCTTCCTCGTAATAGCCGCCGATGCAGATCATCGGAAGTTCCTGGCGGTAGCCGCCGAGCAGCCGGCAGACATTGACGCCCGCGGCTTTGCCGATCAGGTCCCAGAGCGCGCTGTCGAGGCAGGCGATCGCCTCCATGACCAGCTTGCGGTCGCGGTTCCATTCGGCGGCCTTGAACATCTTCTGCCAGAGCCGTTCGATCGCGAAAATCTCCTCGCCGATCAGCATCGGCGCCAGCTCGTTCTCGATGATCTCCACGACCGCGCGCATATGATCGCGGTTGTCGCCGTTATAGACCTCGCTGACGAGGCCGCTGTCGGTTTCCATCCGTGTGATGATGGTGCAGCGCTTGGTGACGTTGTACCGGCTGCCGCCGAAATTGCGGGCAAGCGGGATCTCGACGGCGATGACCGTCACGTTCCTGATCTTCATGTTTTCCTCCGTTCGAAAAGCTATTCGCCCTTGGCGCCGCCGTCGGCGAGACCGACGACGAGCTTGCGCTGGACGAGCAGGTAGAAAAGGATGACGGGAACCGTCACCAGCACGGCGCCGGCAAGCAGCATGCCCCAGGAATAGATGTTGTCCTGACCGATCCAGGTGGCGAGCCCCAGCGGCAGGGTCTTGTTCGTCTCGGACGACACGAAGACCAGCGCGAAAAGGAACTCGTTCCAGGCATGGTTGAAGCTGAAGACGCCGACCGAGACGATGCCCGGCAAAGCGAGCGGCACCGTGACGCGCACCATCGCGCCGAGCCGGGTGCATCCGTCGATCATGGCGCTTTCCTCCAGGCTCACGGGGATCGCGTTGAAATAGGACCGCATGAACCACAGGGCGAGCGGAAGGGTGAATGCCGTATTCGCGATGATCAGCGCAATCAGCGTGTCGGCCATGCCGAGTTTGACCACGTAGATGTAAAGCGGCAGCACGATCAGCACTTCCGGCAGCATGTAGCAGACGAGCGTCGCATTCGAGAACGCGGTGATGCCGAAGAAGCGGAAGCGGCTGAGACTGTAGGCGCCGAGCCCGCCGACGATGAGCGACAGGAAGGTCGCGCCGAAGGCGACGATCAGGCTGTTGGCGAAATAGGTGAGGAAGTTCGTCTGGACGAAGAGGTCGCGATAGTTCTGCAACGTCCATTCGTTCGGCAGGATGGTGGGCGGCACCGCATAGAGCTCGCCGCCCGGTTTGAACGAGCAGATCAGCATCCAGAAGAGCGGGAAGCCGATGACGCTGACGGCCGTGAAGACCAAGAGATACAGCATGACCCGCGAGGCGAGGTAATGCACGTCGGTGATGTCCCGGTTGCGCGGCAGCGACGCCGGTGCACTGTTGGCGATGACGGTCATTGGCGCGCCTCCGCTCTCTTGATGAAGAGGAAATAGACGGCGAGCAGGATGCAGAGGATGGCGAGCGTGACGATGGCGATTGCAGCCGCGCGGCCGAACTCGAAATCCGAAAACGCCTTGAGATAGACGAGGATCGGCAGCGTTGTGGTCGCATCGAGCGGGCCGCCGCCGGTCATCAGGTAGATGATCTCGAACTTGTTGAAGGACCAGATGGTGCGCAGCAACGCCGTCAGCAGGAAGACCGGCAGGACATAGGGCAGGGTGATGCGCCAGAACTGCTGGAAATCGGACGCCCCGTCGATCTTGGCGGCCTCGTACTGCTCCTGGGGAACAGACTGCAGGATGCCGAGGATCGCGATGACGACGAAGGGGAAGAACTTCCAGACGCCGACCATGATGACCGAGGCCATCGCCAGCCCCTGGCTGTTCAGCCAGAGCAGCGGTTGGCTTGTGACGCCGAGGCCGATGAGCGCGGCATTCACGACGCCGACGATGTCGTGCAGCATGTAGCGCCATGTCATCACCGCGACGACGGTCGGCACAAGATAGGGCGCGAGGATGATGGCGCGCGCGGCGCCGCGAAAGGCGAAGCTCTTGTTGAGCAGCAGCGCAAGGCCGAGCCCCAGAAGCATTTCCAGCGCGACGCTGCCGAAAACCCAGACGAAGGTGTTCCAGAGCGCGGTGTAGAAGGCGGGCTCCGCGAAGACCCAGGCGAAGTTCTCCAGCCCGATGAACGGGCCGTCGGTATCGCCCATGCCGACATCCTGCATGGCGGTGAAGAAGACGGTGATGGTCGGTACGCCAGCGAGAAGCAGCAGCAGGAAGGCGCTTGGGGCTAGGGCTGCATAGGCCAGCAGGCGGTCGCCCGCCAGAGCGGTGCGGCTGTCAGCCATTGGCCACTCTCCTCTTCTCCATGGACGCTTCGGAGGCGATCGCCTTGCCGCTCGCCGTGTCGAAGCGGCGCAATTCGGAATTGGCGACGGCGAAGGGCACGTCGGTGCCGAGGATCGGGCTATAGGAAACGCTGGAGGGAATGCGGGCGATGACCTGCGTCTCCGGCAGGTTGCCGGAAATGACGCCGTAAAGAAGCCGGTCGCCGCCGAGATATTCCACTCTGTGGACGTTGAACGCGATCTGGGTGACCGGGACGTTGTCGGCAAAGCTCGCCTTGGGCAGGAAATTCTCCGGCCGGAAGCCGAGCGTCACATCGCCGGTCACGACCAGGTTCATCGGCGGCGAACCCATGAAGGTGGCGACGAACGTATCGGCGGGATGGAGGTAGATTTCCTCCGGCGTGCCGATCTGGCGGACCGAGCCGCCCTGCATGACGACGATTCGGTCGCCGAGCCCCATCGCCTCGACCTGGTCGTGCGTCACGTAGATAGACGTGACGCCGACCCGGTCCTGGAACTGGCGCAATTCCTCCCGGGAGGAATGGCGCAGCTTGGCATCGAGGTTCGATAGCGGCTCGTCGAGCAGGAAGACATCGGGATCGCGCACGAGAGAACGGGCAAGCGCCGTGCGCTGGCGCTCGCCGCCGGACATCTGCCGCGGCTTGCGCTTCAGCATACGGGTAAGGCCGACCAGTTCGGCGGCCCAGCGCACCTTGTCGTCGACGCTCTTCCTGTCCGCGCCGCGCACACGCAGCGGGAAGGCGATGTTCTCGTAGACCGTCAGATGCGGATAGAGGGCGTAGTTCTGGAACACCATGGCGATGTTCCGATCCTTCGGCTGCAGCCGCGTCGCGCGTCGATCGCCGATGAAGATATCGCCATAGGTCGGCAGCTCCAGCCCCGCGATCATGCGCAGAAGCGTGCTCTTGCCGCAGCCCGAAGGGCCGAGAAGCACGAGGAACTCGCCGTCTTCGACAGCCAGGCTGACATTGGAAACGGCGGTGTGATCCGCGAATATCTTGCTGACCTGATTGATTTCAACTCGTGCCATGGCTTTCTCTCGCAATCTGTGACGGGATCTGCAAACCGGCGTCGTCCATGATGCGGCGCGCCTGCTCCATGAGGGTGTGGTCGGCCTCGGCGATACGCCGCCTGATATCGGCGATGCCGGCGAGATCGCTTTCGAGCCCCGCCTTGCGGCGTTCGAGCATTTCGACCATGCGGATCGGGGCCGGGCCGCCGGTGACCGTGCGGCTCTTCAGGTTCTCCGCCGGGTCCAGCGCCTTCCTCACCTCCGTTTCAGGAATGCCGAGGGCATGGCCGAACAGGGCCTGCGATGCAGCGTCCAGGTCGGCGGATGTGATGTCCATCGCCGTATGATGCGCCTCGATCGTCTCGCGGACAACGCGGCCGACGATGTTATGCGCCATGCGGAAGGACATGCCTGCCTCCCGCACGATGATGTCCGCAAGCTCCGTCGCCGTCCCGAAACCGATCTCGGCAAGATGGCGCATGGTGTCCGACTTGACGGTCAGCGTCCTCAGGGCGCCCTCGAAAACGGTGAGCGCGCGGGTCGTCCGCTCCAGCATATCCATCATCGGGGCGTTGCCGGCGGTGACACCGTCGTTGACATCGGCAAGGGCCGTGTTCTTGGCGGCGGCGAGGACCGTGTTCAACGCGCCGATCGCCATCGCCGCGACCGCCTTGACGTGCTCCATCGCCTGCGGGTTCTTCTTTTGCGGCATGATGCTCGAGACGCTCGAATAGGCGTCGTCCAGTTCGAGCATGCCGAACTCCATGGTGTTCCAGTTCTGGATGTCGGTCGCGACGCGGGAAATGCCGGTCATCAGGACGGCGATGGCGGCGGCCGTCTCCTGGAGGTCGTCGCGGATGGAAACGCCGTCATAGCCGACCTCGACGAGCCGCGAGAAACCGAGCAGGCGGGCGGTCATCTCGCGATCGATGGGAAAGCCAGTGGTCGACAAGGCGCCCGATCCGAGTGGGCTGCGGTCGCAGCAGGCAAGTGCGTGCAGAAGGCGGCCATAGTCGCGTTCCATCAGATCGGCGGCGGCGAGGAGATAGTAGCCGAAAGAGATCGGCTGGGCGTGTTGCGTATGGGTATAACCCGGCATCACGGTATCCACATGCCGCTCGGACATCTGGATCAAGGTCCGGCGAACGGTGCCGACAATGTCGAGCAGATCGATGAGCAGGCCGCGCAGCACCAGCCGCCAGGAGGTCGTGTGCAGATCGTTGCGGCTGCGGCCGGTGTGAAGGCGCCCCCCGGTCTCCGGGCCGAGCGTCTCGACGATATGGCGTTCTATATAGGAATAGAGGTCTTCCTGCTGGTAGTCGATGGTCAGCGCCTTGACGCCGCTTGCCTGCAGATCGGCCAGCACGGCGAGGATGCGGGCGATATCCTGCTTGCCGACGATGCCGCGCTCGGCGAGCATGACGGCATGCGCCATATGGATGCGCATCTCCGGCTCGAACTGGAAGCGGATACCTGCGGCGACTGCCGGACCGAAATACGAATCCACCATCGACTGGGCAGGTGGCGACTTCACGCGTTCGCGCAATGAGACGACCGGCGCCGCCGGCAGTTCCTCTGACATGGTCTTCTCCTGGAAAATGCGGTCCGCGTGTCCTTCACGCGGACCTGGTCTGGACGCTATTTCTTCTTCAGATCGTCCACGATGGCTTGCATGCGCTGCTGCCCCCACGCAGCTGCCTTGGCCGGATCCTCGCCCTGCAGGACGACACGCTGCACGACCTGGGCGGGAATATCCCGCGCGACGATCGAGCCGATATAGTGATTGACGACCCCGGAGCGGATGACCGCGCCGTCCTTGAACTGCGCACCGGCCTCCGATTCGAAGTCGAGCGCGTTCGAGGTATCGAAAGCGATGCGGGAGATATCCTCGCGGCCACCGAGAGTTTCCGCCGCCCCTTGCGTGATCACCGCCTCCTGGACGCCCTTGAGCGGGGGAATGAGATGCGGATGGACGGTGAGCGAGAAGTCCTTCAGGCGGTCACCGGTGACGATGAACTTCAGGAACTTGCGGGCCGCGTCGACATTCTTCGAGCCGACCGCTTGCGAAGAAAGGGCGAAACTGTTGGCGTTCACGAACTTGACCGCCACGCCGCTTGGGCCGACCGGCATGTTGCCGGCAACCGTGTTCTTGAAAAGGTCGGGCGTGTTGGCGGCCGCGTTGGCGATGAGCCGCGGCGCGTAGATGTCGAGCCCGATCTTGCCCGTCAGGTAGACGTTGATCATGTCTCCATAGGAATAGGAGCCGATGCCCCGCGGCGAGAATTTCGAAATGTCGCGCAGGAAGGTCAGAGCCTTGACCGTGCCGGGATTGTCGAAGGTGACGTTGAGGTCCTTGTCGAAATAGGTGCCGCCCGCGCCCCAGATCATCTGCGACAGGAATATCCCCGTCATGCGGTTCTTGCCGGCGGGGAAGAGGAAGCCGAAATTGCCGTCGTCTCCCGTCAGGGCCTGCGCTCCGGCCAGAAGCTCGTCCCAGGTCTTGGGGGTCGAGACGCCCTTTGCCTTGAGAAGGTCCTCGCGCTGCCAGAGCACGCCGTAATTGCCGAGCGTATAGGGAACGTCGTAGATCTTGCCCTCGACGGGCACAAGCGAGCCGGCGACGTAGTCGTCGCGTCCGATCTCGTCGATCATGTCGTCGAGGGGGACGAGATAGCCTTTTCGGGCGAATTCGAACCGCTCCTCCGGCAGGACCTTGAAGATCTCCGGCATGGTCTTCGTGTTGATCGAGGCGAGAACCTTCTGAAGCCGGCCATCGGTGCTGACGGCCTCCATCTCGATACGGATATCGGGGTTCTCCGCCTCGAACGCCTTGATCGCACTATTGAAGAATTCGATGCTCGGCGGATCGGTCTCGTTATGCAGAAAGCGGACAACCTGCTGCTGCTGCGCCCAGGCGGTGCCGGACATCAGCAATGCCGCAAGGCTGCCTCCAATGGACAGGTACATGCGTGTTCGGGCAATCATGCCAGTCTCCTCCCAATGTTCTCAAATGCACAACCTGCTTGTCGCGCGGGTCTCCTCTGTGCATCGCGGGGCAGGTTATCGCGCTCCCTTGTCATCCGTCCACTACATGCTACCAATATCGGATATTCATTTTTCGTATGGGTGGGAAAGATGGAACTCGGCAGTCTCAGGGTCTTCGTGCGGGCGGCGGAACTCGAAAGCTTCAGCAAGGCCGCGGTTTCGCTGGGACTTGCGCAACCTTCGGTGAGCCGCACGATCGGCGACCTGGAGAGGGAGTGGGACGGCCCGCTCTTCTACCGGACGGGCAGGGGGGTGGCGCTGTCGGAACTGGGCGCCGAGGCGCTCAAGAAGGCCCGTTTCCTGCTGCGCGAGGCAGACCAGGCCGCGGAAGACCTGAAGGCTTTCAGCCGTCTTCCGAGCGGCATCGTGTCCCTCGGCCTGCAGGGCTCGATCGTCGAACCGACCATTCCCGAGCTCGTCAATCAGCTACGCGCTCACGCTCCCGGCATCAGACTGCAGGTCTACGAGGGCTTCAGCGACCAGGTAGAGCGCTGGCTGTCGGAAGGGTTGATCGATATCGGCGCCTACAGCAAGTATCGCGAAAGCGGGACGGAAGTCGGATCGCTCCTCCTGGAATCCCGACTGGTGCTTGCCGGGCCCAAAGAAGGCTGGACCCTGCCGGAGGAAATCGCCTTCGAACGGCTCGCGGACTTCGCCCTGGTTCTGCCGGCTCCGACGAACGGCCTGCGGATCATGGTGGATTCCGTCGCCCGCAGACTGAAGGTCTCCCTCAACGTCATCGCCGACATCGATTCCACGAGCGGTCAGAAGGCCATGAGCGTCCGATGCGGCTGCTATATGGTGAAGGCGCCGCTGACGATCGCCGAGGAAACATCGAGAGGGCTGTTCGCCAGCAGCGTCATCCGCGAACCCTACATCAACCGCCACGTCGTCCTCGCGACCGGACAGCAGCGCCCCTTGAGCCGCGCAAGCCGTGAGGTCGTGGCACGCTTCACCGGGATTTTGCGAGGGCTTTCCAGGGGCAACGA
>Ga0182742_1003577_pt1 | contig 15020 bp, 13 predicted proteins | sample eDN5th37CBELigMG_FD_128880 | JGI IMG/M metagenome (GOLD analysis project Ga0182742, IMG submission 128880) | Enriched Miracle-Growth compost microbial communities from Emeryville, California, USA - eDNA 5th pass 37_C BE-Lig MG (version 2)... ...
GCTTCATATGTTCCTTCATTGTACGTACCTGATGTTTGAGTAGCTGATACATTCACCCATTCACCATCTTGATTTTCATATTGAAGCACAACAGATGTAATACTTATGTTGTCTTGTACTGAAATAGAAAGTGGTAAGTCCATTCCTGCATAGGTTTCAGAAGGAGCTGCATGTTCAAACGTTGGAGCCTCTTCATCCACACCATCCTTTGCAACTTGACCTTTAATTTTACCTAGTCCAGATGCAACTGAGGAAACAGCTAGATAGGCATTAGCCAAACCATAACCATAACCAAAGTTAGGTGATTCTGGGAAGGTACCGTCAGTTAAAGGCGTTGCAGTTGATATAATGATCTCTTCAATTTGCTCAATCGTTAATGACGCGTTTGCTTGCTTTAATAACGCTACAATAGCAGAGATATGCGGACCTGCCATTGATGTTCCATTCCATCCACCTTCATACCCACTGCCTGGAACGGATGAACGAATATTCACACCTGGAGCTGAAATATCCGGTTTAATATCCCCTTCATATGGTGAAGGACCTTGTAACGAGAAGTTTGCCAAACGATCATTAATATCCGTTGCTCCAGTTGCAAACGATTCAGGATAGTTTGCTGGTGTAGCAATTGATCCTGGGCCACCTGGATTAAATAAAGTTGTATTACCTGCAGAAAACTCTGGGAAAATATCGGCTGCTCTCCAGTTTTGGACCATCGGGCGATACCATTCATCTAAACCAGGTCCTCCACCCCATGAATTGTTAACAACATCAGGAGCCATATCCGGGTTACCGCCAGGAGCGATAATCCATTGCCCAGCTTCTAATAAGTCAATATCTGACCCTCCGGCATCTGTAAATGCTTTAACTGCGATCCACTTTGCACCTGGGGCAACACCAATCTGATTAGCACCATTTGGCTCTGCACCAACCATTGTACCTGTAACATGTGTACCATGACCAATATCGTCATACGGAGTAGATTGACCAGCAGTTGCATCAAACCAGCTATATTGGTGGTTCGGATTGCTTGGATTAGCTGGGTCATAGCCACGGTACTGCTCCATTAATGCTGGATGATTCCATTGAACACCCGTATCAATGCTCGCGACAACCGTACCAGAACCATCGATTCCCATCTCCCAAACCTGTGGAGCTCCAACACGATCAATATTCCACTCAATGTTTTGAGGGGTCGCTTTGGATTCAACTGCTACTGAAGACTTTTCCGTTACTGGAACATGCAATGTTCGTGTTTCATTAGGTAACACTTTTTCAACTTCAGGGAACGATGCAATTTTCTCCATAACATCTTTCGTAGCGGTAACCGCCATTCCGTTTACAATGAAAAAGGATTTGATATCTTTTGCATTACCGGAAGCCTCTTCTTTTTGTAGATATGTCTTAACATCACCTTGTGTTTCAATCGCTGTTGTACGAAGTTCTGAAACGATTGCATTTCGTTTAATCGATTTTGTTTTAGCTACAGTAGATTTTTGAATACTAGCTTTTTTAGCAGCTTCATTTGCTACTTTTTTAGAATCAACTTGTTCCTTGAACTTAACCAGAAAGGTAACCATCTTCTCATCGGCAAATTGGTCTTTTAAGCTTTTAGAAATTTTACTTGAAGCAACTTCCTTTTTATTTCCTAGATAAGATGTTGAAGTTTCCTTTTCCTGAGCAAATGCTTGCGGTGCCATTACACTTGGTGCTAGTAATAACGCACACATTACAATACTTGCAACCTTTGTTAACCTACGTTTCCCTTTTTTCCTCATCAAGTTTCCTCCCTCTATTTTTTTATGATCTGATATGTCCTCCTTTCGTAAGAATCCTATACTCCAATGCATTGAGGTCTGTTCGGTATTTCTCATTGATAAATACCGCGTATTTCCAACCGGAAATAACATTATGTAGAAGTACAGGTATGAATTAACCTTAGCTAAAAAAATATGAAAAAAGTGTCGAAAAACGACTTATTTGTTTGAAGATTCAGAATTTGGTTAATTTGTATTATATGGAAAAAGATAAATAAGGAGTTTAGTACGAATAAATATATTTTCGTTATATTATTGTTTTTTTGGGGGTTTTCCAAGAAAATGGGGATTTTGCTTTACCTTACTTAACAAAAGATTGGTAATTTATTTGTTAGGTAGATTGACTTATTTGTAATGTCTTTGTAAATATTTTCACAAAAATGATTATATTCTCCTTCTGATTTTTCTGGAATTATTTAGGTAAATAAGAATTTGGTAAATAATCCCTCCTGATTTCATTATTACGATAGGTATAGTCTCCTAAGTTACATTGATAAATTTGATGGGAAAGGACTAAACTCTCATAGTTGTCGTTTAATTTCTATATGTACAACATAGAGGAATCTTTTTACAGCAACAAAAAACCACCTTATTTTGAAGGTGGTTTAACGTACGCCAAAGAATTTCTTGATTTTTGAGAACATCCCCTTTGGATCGTTATCAAGAGATTGAAGTGGAATCGACTCCCCAAGAATTCTCCGAGCTATATTTCGATATGCAATTGCTGTTTTGCTGCTTGAATTTAACGCAATCGGCTCACCATTGTTTGATGCTTTAATGACTTCATCATCATCTGAGACAATTCCGATTAAGTCGATTGAGAGATGTGTCACAATTTCATCAATATCAAGCATCTCACCTGATTTCATCATATGATTCCGAATCCGGTTTACAATTAGACGTGGAGGCTCTATATCCTCTTTTTCAAGTAATCCAATTATGCGGTCTGCGTCTCGAACGGCAGAAGTTTCTGGTGTTGTTACAACAATAGCTTTGTCAGCTCCAGCGATAGCATTTTGAAAGCCTTGTTCAATACCGGCAGGACAGTCAATGATTATATAATCAAAATCCTGTTTTAACTCCTCTACCAAATTCTTCATTTGGCTAGGTTCTACTGCAGTTTTATCACTTGTTTGGGCAGCTGGCAGTAAATAAAGATGGTCATCGAATCTTTTATCTTTAACTAAGGCTTGTTTAAGCTTACAACGCCCCTGTACAACGTCAACTAAATCATAAATGATTCGATTTTCAAGACCCATAACAACATCTAGATTACGCAGGCCAATATCTGTATCTATTAAACATACTCGTTTCCCTAGCACAGCCAAGGAAGTGCCTACGTTAGCAGACGTGGTCGTCTTTCCGACTCCACCTTTTCCTGATGTTATAACTATAGCCTCTCCCACAGCTAGATTCCCCCTTCTAACCTTGTTAAATTAGGTCTTAAATGAGTTAACTGTTGCAATCTATCTACTACAATTGTCTCATTATCGTCCACATAGGCACATTCCATAAGATTGTTGTCTGTTTGAACAGCATCTGGTGCTCTATTCATGATGTCACCAATTCGAAGCTGTGTAGGTTTCATAACTGATGCAGTGATGATTGCATCTCGTCTCCCATTGAAACCAGCATGTGCAATTCCACGTAAAGTGCCTAAAATAAAAATATTTCCTCCTGCAATTACCGTAGCTCCTGGGTTCACATCACCAACTAACATAAGATCTCCTTCGACCTTTAGAACTTGTCCGGAACGAATCACCTTAGCAACTGAAACGATTTCATGTTTCTTTCTCATCTCTTCTGCTTCTTGTTTTGTAATGACATTACTATCAATTAAATCTACGACTAAATGTTTTTTATTTCGAATAATCGATCTGATTTCTTCTTCTTGATCATGTGATAAAAAACGATTACCAATCTTTACTTTAACAGGAACAAACGGAACATCCTCATTCCGCTTCTGATTCAAGGAAAGCTTAATCTCTAAGTCTTCGATTAGCTCTTTAAATGAACAAGAATCATCGAGATGCAACGTTAGTCCGTCTTTTGTCCCTTTTATTGTAACATACTGTTGTTTTTGTCCTTTCACGACGTTCACCTCAACGATAATATACTTCAACAAGAGACTCCATTTTTCCTGTTAATTATCAAATTTTTTTAAGAGATTCTATCAAATTCTACTTATTCTTCAATATGCAGCTTTCCTAGTAATTTCTTAAAGGGAAATGCAAACACTAGTATAAATATACTATTTATTAGTAACGTCGGGAAAATTCGGATTTGAAGGAATCGTTCTATTGAAATAGTAGTAGATCCGATTACCAAATTTACACCATACACACAAAATTCCAACACAAAGATTCCAATGAGACTTAGAAAAGAGATGACAAAGATATTTGTTTGTAAAATTCGACTTGCCCAGGAAATAAGATAAACCACAAGTGTGTATAAAAATAAATAAACTCCTAAAACTTCCGTATAAACAATATCATATAGTAAACCAAAGATAGCCCCATATAGAAGTCCCATTGGTTTATTAAAATAGACTGTAGTAAAAGCAATCAATAAAAATAAAAAACGGGGTACAAAGACATTTTCTTTGTGAAATATATCTACCGGCACTAAATCAACAAAGCTGCTCTCTAGTAAAAAAACAAAGGACAAAATAAGGGGAAGAACGAAACGTTTCACGATTCTTCCTCCTCCTCTTCCGGTACAATCATCGTTCTCTCGACAATGATAACATGATCAATTTCATAAAAATCAGCAGCTGGTCTGATGTAGGCTGTTTTTGTTAATCCATAATCGTCAGGTACAATATCCATAACCTCACCAATATATAGTTCACTTGGGAAAATTCCACCTAGTCCGGAAGTAAGTACCTTTTGATCTTTTTCAATCTTAGAATCTGGCGTATTGATTTTAAATAGTAGAGCTTCTTTTTCCTCGTCATACCCCTCAATTAACCCCATAATCTTTGATTCTCCTTGAATGTAGGCAGAGATTCGATTAATGCGATTAGGGGAACTCAAAAGCTGGATGGTGGAAGTAAATGTGTTAGCATGCTTTACCTTACCAATTAATCCTTTTGAGGTGACAACCGCCATGTCAACTTTCACACCATGCCGAGTTCCACGATTAACTGTAATAATTTCATGCCATTGATCAGGGTTACGTCCTATTACAGTGGCCTGAATTTTATTAAAATGATCAAGTGATTCCGTTTTTTCCAAGACATCACGTAATTTTCCGTTTTCTTTCTCTAACTCCTGTACTTTTGCTTCTAATTGACCATATGAATCAAGCTTTTCCTTTAAGAGTTTATTCTCTTCATATGTATTTTGAATATGATTGATATTATCAAAAAATCCCGCAATGGCTTGTGAGGGCTGATGAAAAACACTTTGAACCCAACCAACTGAGTCTTTTATAAATTGCTCCGGCCATGATAATTTGTTACGCTCTTGTAAGGAAAATCCAATCAATGCCACTAGAACGATGATACAAACAAGTAAGATGATTAATCGCTTATTGAGAAAAAATTGTGGCATGTGTTACACCCTCTAACTAAACTTTAAATTTCAACACATATAGTGGGGAAGTTAAATTCCCCACTATTAAAGTATCTTATCGTAAATCCTTTGATTTCCCTTTAAATAAATGGATATGGTCGAGTGCCTTACCGGTACCGATTGCGACACAATCTAATGGGTTTTCTGCGATAAGGACAGGCATACTAGTCTCTTCACTAATAACCTTATCCAAATTACGTAAAAGAGCTCCCCCACCTGCTAATACAATTCCACGGTCCATAATATCTGCTGCTAATTCAGGTGGCGTCTTTTCAAGCGTATTTTTAACAGCATCGACTATCGCATACACTGTATCATGAAGGGCTCCCGAAATTTCCTCTGCTGTAATTTCAATTGTTTTTGGTAAACCAGTTAGTAAGTCTCTTCCGCGGATTTCCATGTTTTCTACACCTTCTGGAGCACCCGCTGATCCAATCTCAACCTTGATTGCTTCCGCTGTCCGATCTCCAATCATAAGGTTGTAGGTCTTTCGAATGTATTGAATAATTGCATCATCCATTTCATCACCAGCAATACGGATGGACTGACTTGTAACGATTCCACCTAAAGAAATGATTGCTACTTCCGTTGTTCCACCACCAATATCAACGATCATACTGCCAGTTGGTTCCCATACAGGAAGGTTAGCGCCAATTGCCGCTGCGAATGGCTCCTCGATTGGATAAGCATCTCTCGCACCAGCCTGACGAGTCGCGTCGATTACCGCGCGTTGTTCAACTGCTGTAATACCAGATGGTACACAAACCATAATATATGGTTTTCTTGAAAAAAAGTTCTTTGTTTTAACCGCTTGATTTATGTAATACTTCATCATTGTGGCAGTTGTTTCGTAGTCAGCGATGACTCCATCCTTCATAGGACGAAGCGCAACAACATTCCCAGGTGTACGCCCAATCATGTTTTTAGCATCATTTCCGACTGCCACAATCTGCTTTGTATCTGTTTGCATGGCAACGACCGATGGCTCTCTCACTGCAATTCCTTTACCTTTAATGAAAACAAGCGTATTAGCCGTTCCTAAATCTATACCAAGGTCTCTTGTACCTATTCCAAACATATATGTATCTTCCTTTCTGATACGCGAATAAAGAGTTGTAATAATTGTTACTCACGCGAAAAACTCATAACAAATATTATATCGTACAAAATTAAAAATTAATAGTCACACATAACCTTTTTCTTTAAGACTGACATATTTATGTTCTCCAATGATCAAATGATCCAATAGCTCTATGCCAATTATCCTACCACATTCAACAAGTCTTTTCGTTACCTCAATATCCTCTCGGCTTGGAGCAGGGTCACCAGAAGGATGATTATGAATGCAAATTATCGAAGCAGCTGACCTACGAAAGGCCTCCTTATACACTTCACGAGGATGAACAATCGAGGCATTTAAACTTCCGATAAAAATTGTTTGGCGATGTATCACCTGATTTTTCGTATTTAAGTATAGACAAACAAAATGTTCCTGAGTTAAAAAGCGCATGTCCTCCATCACATATTTTGCCCCATCTTCTGGAGACCTGATGACATAGCGATCTTCATATTGAAGTTTGCCTATTCTTCGACCAAGCTCAATAGCTGCCATAATTTGTACGGCTTTTGCTTGCCCAATCCCCTTAATCGAGGTGATTTCTTCAACAGAGGCTTCCTGCAATAATCGTAGTCCTTCGAAATGATGTAATAAGCGGTTTGACAGTTGGATAACGGATTCTTCCTTCGAACCCGTGCGTAATAGAATGGCTAAAAGCTCATGGTTCGAAAGGCTGTCGGGTCCATCGGAAACCAAACGTTCCCGAGGCCTTTCCGCTTGAGGGTAATCCCGAATCATAAGTTCAGACGTTTTCAAATAGGTTCCTCCTACCTTCACAAATAGATACTCGGACCCCACTCTCATTTATTAAACTGCAGACTACTTTGTGAAAGTGTCGTACCTAGAAATGCAACGTATAGAGTTTTCTTTTCTCAAACTGTACAAATTTTTCAGCAGTGAAAACCTAGATTTCTTAATTCACGAAGGGTTCTTGATACAGGCAATCCTACTACAGAAAAATAGTCCCCTTTAATATGTTTGACGAGTGCAGATCCAAGTCCTTGAATTCCATATGAACCTGCTTTATCCTTTGGTTCGCCTGAAGCAACATATGTTTGAATTTCCTCATCCGTAAGGTCCCAAAACGTTACTTCTGTTCTCTCAAAAAACGTTTTTTGGGTGTCCTTAAAAAGGATCGCAACTCCTGTTACGACTTCATGTGTTTGATTTGAAAGTGTTTTTAAAACATCTATAGATTCCTGTTCGTTTTTAGGTTTACCTAAAAATTGGTTTTGAAACACAACAGCTGTATCTGCTGCAAGAATATAGGAATCAGGGAATTGCTCCAGGATTGCCTTTGCTTTTTTTAAGGCTATGGTCATTGCTTTTTCTTCAGGAGTGAGTGTTTCGTCAATGGATTCATCAATATTACTGACGGAAACATCGAAGGAAAGTTTCACATTTCTAAGAAGTTCTTTTCGTCGTGGGGAACCAGAGGCTAAAACGAGGTGTTGCATGATTTATTCACCCTTTATCTTTATATTTCAGAATGGAAGATACCTGTTTATCGTATCAAACAAAACCTGACTCTACAATTACGAAAAATTGAATTTTGTCGATAATTTATCGTTTGTAAAAATTTATCTATTTATGTAAACCCAAAGAAATTCAATCCATAAAGAAGGAAAGGAGTTTATTTCTCCTTTCCCAGTCGATTGTAAAATTTAATTTTGACTAACTTAGCTCAGAAATCCAAACGGTATAGGCTTGGTACGCATTTAATAGTGATTGTTGTGATTGCCACAATGCCTTCTCGTCGCCACCATTTTTAAAGGATTGTAGCTGAGTAAAGGAAGACTCAATATTCGCATTGAATTCTTTAAGCTGTTCATGCAGGTTGTCTTTTTTGATTTCCTTTACTGCCGATAATTGTTTTGATAGATTCTCTAATTGTCCGTTATCAATCGTACCCGTACCAAATGCTTGAGAAGATAGAGTTAATAATTCCTTAAATACTGGTAGACTTAACTTAATTGCTTCTGAGTCCATTTTTCCTACTTTCGAATAAGACCCACCCGGCATCTCGAATGTTTTCGTAAAAAACTCAGGGAATGCTTCTTTGTATTTGGCCTTAATATCCCCAACTGAGCCTTGTTCAGAACCGATACCAGCAAGAACGTAAAACGCACCATCCATTTCAACAGTCGTTGCAGCAAACCCTTTACCTTTGATATCACTCACAGTTGTATTAGCAGATTCAGCAGTTGAAAATTTACCACCTTGTACGATCCCAGTTGATAGAGTCTCTAAATCTATCGCAACCTGATCACTTGCAGGTGGGTCTTCCTGTTTCCCAGTTGGAGCAGGATTGCCGTTTGTAACTTGTGTTGGGTTTTCATTATCTGCTGGTCCAGCATTCACATCTTCTACGACTTTTAAAATCATGAACCCAAAACCTGTGCCAAGAACGATGGCTAAAGCAATTGAAATAACCAATTGTTTTAATGAAAATACTTGTATTCCTTTACTCTTTTTCGGTAAATATGGAATTTTGCTAGGACCATTGGTATGACGTAAATCTTCAATTGGAATCACAGGAATCTCTTTTTCTTTTGTTTTTTGATTTCTCAAATCTTCATCTGGTAGAACCCAGCTAAAATCATCCTCTTCTTCCTCTTGTGCTGCCGCAACCTCTTCATTTTCAACAATAATAAGAGGTTTTTCCTTTTCGACAAATTCTGTTTTCTCTTTCTTTTCCTTCTTAACCTTCGGCTCCTTGCCATTAATTTTAATAGAAATCCGATTCTGCTTGTCCATTTTTTCACCACCCATTTAAGGAACGCCTACTTTTTTTTCAATGCTACCATACCTATAAAAAAAAAGAACAAGACATTTGTCGTCTTGTTACTAGAGGTTTTCGTCAAATTGTTACAAATGATAACAATTGGTGGGTTTCCATGAGTACATATAAAGTAAAAAAACCCACTAATTCGTGGGTTTATTGTTCAACATTCATTGATAATTCTACAAAAACATTAGGACCTAAGTCTTGAGCCTTTATAATATCATCTACTGATAAATGAGTGCCAGCTGGTATTAAAACATTTCCTTCATTGTCCAAAATGTCTTTAGTGACTACTTTGCCATATAGAAGATCTACTTGTTTGAGGCGAAGTGCTTTTGCTTCTGCTTCTTCATGCTTGTCTATTGATGCATTAATTTCATCAAATGGACTTTGTTCTTCTGTTGATGATGCGGGTAAAACTTTTTCAATGATTTCTTCATTTGGTTCATTTTGTGTTTCTAGTATTGGATTTTCGAAATACTCTACAGAGTCAAGGAACTTAGATGACGCGTCTTCCTCTACAATAATAATGTCTTTTCCATATGTAAGAACAGAATCAGATGCGAGAGCCACTTCACTTCCAGAGACATTTAATAATGTACCTAATAGATTTCCTGTTTCATCATCCACATAATATTCAAGGACTTCCCCTAATAATTGTCCTTTTCTTGTCATGACTTTTGTATTCGTAATTTTGATTTTCTTATTTACAAGTGAATTTGCAATTGGTATCTCATTCAAATCTATAACAGAGCCTTCACTTTCAATAGTGACGGCGTACTCACCAATACCAACTACCCTTTTGAACGGAATAGCCTTCACACTAACTTGCCAATCTTCATGTTCTATAGTAAGAAAGTCCACTGAGCCTTTTTCAGGATTTATCACTAAGGATTTAACCTTTCCAATTTCGATTCCATCTATAATACTAATGATTGGCAGACCAACTATTTCAACACTCTTCTTCATTCTATTCACCACACCTAGTTATTTTTTCATGCGTCTTTTTTCATTCATTTTACCATGTTCTTCGATATTTTTCGTCATATTTTGCAATATTCATCTTTAATATAATTAATTTCATGTAAAATTACAGGATATTTTTCAAACCTAACTCTATTTTGTGATAGTAAAGATGATAGTTCTTCAATTTGTCCTGTATTTATATAATGTTCTATTAATAAACTAACAAATGTATAATACTCATGATCAGAAAGTTGAGGATTGAGATGGTCCAGAATTATCTTTTCATAGCGAGAATTTGAGACTTTATTACGTGAAAGTTTTATTTGAGAAATCATCGTAGCAAAGATCTTTTGTCTTAGCACGTTATTATTGTCTTGATTTCCTTGAGTATCGTCCTCTACTTCAACAACTTCCATCGTTTCAGTACTAGGATAATCTTCCTTTGTTTCATCGAATTGCTCAATTTCTAATGATATTCTTCCGATTTCTTCTAGTTCTTCTATTTCCCGAGCTTCACCAATCTGATTCTGTGATGCGTCTAGTTGTACTTCCTGAATTGTATTCTCGTTTTCAACAGGAATGGACAGAATGACATCTTCTTCAGTTGAATCACCCTCAATTTCTTCAAGCGTATTTTCGCTAGGTTCAATGAGTGGGATACCCTCTATACCACTTTCTTCACTCGGATGTTCGACTTTATTGACTGGTAAACTAGCAATTTGAATTTCTTCAAGGGTTGAAGGTGCAGTCATTTGAATTTCATCTTTCTCTTCATCTAGATCGTTTGGTTCAATTTCTATCGTTTCTTCAGATGCTTCAAGAATTTCATCCGTTTTTTGTATTTCATTAGTAGGGTTTAATTCCAGTTCGATTTCTTTGAGCAGTTCCTCAAATTCGTGATTTCCGTCCTGATTGTTTGTGTGTGTGACATCTGGAAGTTCTTCATTTTCAACATGTATATTTTCAATGATGTATTCATCATTTTTTTGATTGACAATTGGTTCAAGTTCTTCAACAAATTCCTCATCAACTGCTTGTGTTTGAGGAGAAACGATATCCCGCTCAACTTGAAGTGCCTTGTCTTTTTGAGGGCTTGCCTGCTTTCGTATTTCTTCTTCAATCTCATCTTCAATTTCAAATTTAATGACTTGATCTTCGTATTCTGCACTATTTTCGTGATGAATAAATAATTGATTTCCATATTTTTTTCCAATTAAATATGAAGCTCCTATTGCTAGCAGTATTAACACTAAGCCAGTTTGCCATACACTCATTACTGTCTTCAATGCGATACCAATAGTGAATACGATAAATGCACAAAAAAGAATTAGTAACTTTCCCTTGTGAGTAAAACCAATAGGCAAAAAATAAATAATGGGTAGTATTATTAAAAGAGAAATAATTGCAATTACAAGAGATTCCAAGTTGCTCTCACATCTTTCTATAAAGATCATCAAGTTCCTTTTAACAGTTGCATTAAATGTTTAGGAAAGTGTTTTTTCATCGAATCCATTTTTTTACATTTTGTTATTTTATACTAATGTTTAGATTTTATAAAACTTTTATGATACTGCGATAACAGCTAAAAACGAGACATTTTTGCTTTGCCTCGTCCTTTACTAGGTTATCAGCTACTCATTTTCTTCACTTTTCTTTTCTAAACCTGTTGCCAAAGGATTATCCTTGTTGCTTAGTGGGGGAACCGTAAGTTTTGGTGCCTCTTCAGCAAGTTCAGGGTATTTAGACATATAAAAAGTTGAAATGGTCACATCATACACGAGTGGTTGTGCCATTTGATCCACAGATGTCAACTCCGGAGTACCTGAAAAGCTTATTGAATCCACCCTTGTTATTCTAGTCTGGTGTTCGATAACAGATAAGAACTTCTCCAAATCGGGATAGGTGGGTGATTGGATTTGTAATGTTACAGTTATCTGGTTTAGTCCATCGATAAGTTCAGGATCAATATCCTTCACTTCTTCCACAGTCTCATTGGCATCATTTGACCCATCTTCAGTCGAAGCTTGATCATTTTTTTCATTTTCGAGATTCGCTGCTTCCCGTTCCTCAACAGGTTGAGTTTCATCGAATAATGTGAATTCACTTTCGCTATAAGACATACTAATAACTCGACTCTCAGATAAAGTCTCTGCACGTTCAAGATCCAAGACGATTTGCTCGACTAGAGGAACTACTGGAATTCTTTTTTGAATTTCAGTAGAACTAATATTTGGCGTTTCGTTCGTACGTTTATTCGATATTAACTCTAATAGTCTTTCTTCTGTTTTTACACTTTTCTCTAATTGAGATATTTTCAACTTCACTGGTTTTACTAAGAGAAAATAGGTTAAATAAAAAACACCAGCTAAAAAGACGATAGACATAACCAAATAGATAATTTGTTTTCGTGAAAATTGGAGAGTCATACCTAATTTCCCTCCTGTAATGAACGGATGGCACTCTTCTCAAAAACAATCTCATATTGAGCAAAATACCTAGGCAGAATGTCATTATTTATGTCTGTTTCAACCGCATTACCAGTTGGAGCATCCTCAGCCTCATTACTATTATTGTTCGATTGTTCTTTATTATCGGCCTTCTCCCCATTCTCTTCTAAAATTGGGGTAGTAGAGACAGTTAATAGACGTGCTGAACGAATAAACGGAGATTCAGTAAGTAAAGCCAGATAATGAGCATTTTCTGTATTGGTATCAAACTGAACTTCTAAAGAAACAATTCCATCCTCTGAGTATGAAATTTTTTGAACAAAACCCCGTTCAGGCAATAACTTAGTTAAATGATTTATAATCGGTACCGACTCTACAAAATAGCCATCAGCCCACTCCACAGTTCTTTCTAAATTGATTAGATTATTCGAATTATTTGCGGATGCATATTTTTGTTCCTCTGCTGCTCGTTTTTCTTGTAGTGTCTCAATTTGGTTTGCAAGATTTTCTTCAAGTGAAGTTACTTGTTTATATTGTAAAAAGATTAACAAAAATCCAATGATTGCAACACCAAGAATCATAAGAAGGAGTAGTAATTTCGCTCGATTTTTAAACTCTTTTCTTGGTAGTAAATTAATATCCACAAGCATAATTACACCTCTTTTAGCGCCAATCCTAATGGTAGAAAATATTGACTAGGCATTTTCTCAAATGTATCAATTGTACATACTGGAATTTCATATCGTTCAACAAGTGTTGATGTGATGTCTGGAAGATTTGGATGATCCCCGCTAACGAGAATATTCGTAACTCTCTCTTTCCCCTGTGACATGTTAAAACTATAAAAATTCATCACATGTTCAATCTCTTTAGTTATTTCATCTATCAGGACTTCTAACTTACTGCGATGACTATTCCATCTTATGTCTGCTAAGGTTTTGGAAGAGTTTTGTTGGATATCCCAATCATCAATTGATGTTTCTAAGGTAATATGCCTCATAAACAAAGGGATGTCGTGATGAAAAATACTTATATTTGCAGATTGTAGATCAAATTGAAGCAATAGTGAATGTTCTTCTGCACTTGTTTTCTTACAAAAATGAAATAGTCGATACATACAAAGTGGTGAAATATCTGCTGCAATAGGCTTTAACGAAATATCCTCTAATAGGGACGAGTATTCGGTAGCAACATCCTCAGGTGCTGCAAAAATGAGAACCTCTTTTTTCTTTTCAACTTCAGAAAGAATTTTATAATCCAAAACAGGGTCTTCGAAAGGAAGATGAATGGTTGCTCCGAGCTCTAAGTAAATATATCCTAAAATCTCATCATCTTTCACTTCATTTGGAATCGATATCTTTCGAATGACTACAAATGAGTCTGGAATAATAAATTGGACTTGATTATTTTTGATACCCCAATCTGTCATACATTCTTCTAGAATTAAATGAAGTGTGTCACGTTCAATGATTCTGCCTTCATGAATAATGCCAGGCGGTAAATATTTTTCTCGAAACTTATGTACTGTGATAGGGTTAGAGCGTTTCACACCCACATAACGAATTACATGATCTTTTAAAATGATATTTGCAAGTTTACTTGGTGAAAAAAATGTAAAAGCCATTATGTATCCCCTTACTATCAAAATCCTATTAGGTCAATATACATCGCGATTAGGTTGTGTCCCCAGAAATATGCTATAAGTGTACCGATGACAATGGCTGGACCAAACGGCATAGGTTTTCCTTTTTTAACTTTGCCAATTGCAATCCCAATTAATCCGAGAGACGTACCAATAAGAGTAGCGAGGAAAAAGGACAGAAGGACAAGTTTCCAACCTAAGGCAAGACCGATGACTGCATAAAGTTTAATATCGCCTCCACCCATCCCACCTTTGCTAACGACAGCGATAAGATAGAGTAACAGAAAGCCCACTATACTACCCGTGATCATATCCCACCATGGTTCAAGTGGCACATAAATACGCTCTATAATGAAGAGTGGGGCAAAAAAGAATAGAACCTTATCTGGGATGATCATATAGGTGATGTCTGAAACGAAAATTATGACCAATAATGAAATCAAAGTCCAAGCAATGATCAATTCTTTTGACCATCCCACCAGCAATGGTGAAATCGTGAAAAGAATTGCAGTAGCAAGTTCGATTGAAGCATATATAGGTGAGATGTGGGTTTTACATTTTCGGCACTTACCTCTTTGTAATATGTATGAAAAAACCGGGATTAATTCTATCGCTGTAAGCTGATGCTTACAAGTTGGGCATGCAGAACGCGGGCGAACAATAGACTGGCC
>Ga0182742_1003578_pt1 | contig 15018 bp, 15 predicted proteins | sample eDN5th37CBELigMG_FD_128880 | JGI IMG/M metagenome (GOLD analysis project Ga0182742, IMG submission 128880) | Enriched Miracle-Growth compost microbial communities from Emeryville, California, USA - eDNA 5th pass 37_C BE-Lig MG (version 2)... ...
CCCTTTTTCTTAGAACTCTTTGGAGTTGAATCTGAGTCACTATTATCTTTTATCTGATCTTTTGACGTGCCCAACATTTTGGAATACAATTCTTTTTCTTTGCTTTCTCTTTTTTTAATTTCATCTTTACATAAGTCTTTCAAAGATTTGTAAAGTTCATAAATTTTAGGGTCCAAAGAAGAATCAGGATTTTGTTTCTTAAAAGCTTCTCTGCACTTTTTAATTTGATCAAAAGCTTCTAAGTTATTGCCAAGCTTTCTCAATATACTTGCGATTCTGAACAAAGCCTTTGTATTGCTGTCATCAAATATGAGGACTCTTTTAGCATAAGCGAGAGCTTCTTGGTATCTTTCTATATTTTCATAACAAAAGCTAAGGTTATTAAAAAGATCAATTTGAAGCAAAATGCATTTTCTAAATTCGGGATGAGAACGATCTTTTGCTGTTGGTTTTAAAGCATAAAATGCTGATTCATAGATTTTTATAGCATCATTATAGTTTTCTCCTTTAACATAAAACTTAGCTGACTCCTTCAGAGAATTAGCATGAGTAATTCGCGTAGATAAATCCTCTTCTGATGGGATATGCTCTGCAGCAGGTTCAGTTGCTTGAACATTTGCTTCAATTGATTTTTGACCAAATGAAGAATTTTGTTTTTCTGATGAAACTGCGTCTAAATGAGCTGATGCATTTAAATTGATTTCGTTGGAGGCTTCGTTTTCCAAAGAAGGTTGCTCATTTTTATCAGCTTGGTTTTCAGAGTCTATTTTCCCAGATTCATTACTTAAAGCATGTTCTTTTTGATTAGTTAGTGTTGCACTCTGATCGTTAACGACTTCGACACTGCTTTCCTGGTTTAAAGACTTTTCCCCTTCAACAATGACATGGGAAGCTGCAAGGTCTCCTCCTATTCCTCCTAATTCTTTTTGGTTGGAGGTTTGTTGTGCATTATTTATTTGGCCTTCAACTTTGTCAACGTCTTGAGTTTCTTGCTGGGTATCATCTTTGGTTTCATGAATATCTAATTGCTTTGTTTGCTGATTTTCCGAGTTTGAACCTAAGTTTTTATTTTACTTTGGAGTAAGCTAAGTCATACCTTCAACATCAACATGAGCTTGTTGATCAACAATTTCATTTTGCTTTGTGTCAGACATCTAAATGAAGATTTTTGTTTGGGAAATTTGTGAGATTAAATTTTATTTATGAACTTAAGGCTTCACATAGTAATTATTTCTATTAATATGATTTGGATCGGTAGATTTTTCTTAATGAAAAGATTGAACCTTCGATTGAGTTAATATATTGACATCTCAGTAATAAAGAGGGAGAGAGGAAATGTCATAATAGTGTTAACAAAAAAAAAATAACATTCCTGGACCATAATAATATTACTTTTTCGAATTTATAAATTTAAAGAAAAAGAATTTTCCTTTTATTGGAAAAAAATGGGTTTGTTATTCAAGAAATCTATCATAAACTAGTCGAATAACAAACAAATGCGCTGAAAGTTTATTTATGAAAAACAATAAAAAGAAAAAACACTTCGTCTTTGTAGAAACAACGCTTTATCTACGAAGTTGAATTAAACTCTTTGTTTTAACAAAGGTTGAAAGAGACAATGAAAAGTTACAGATGTTTAAACTTCATAAAATTTATCAAACATTTTCGTATGCATTTGTTGTCTGGATCAGACAAATAATATAATAAAAATTTTGCCTTCAGACAAATTTTTTTTTTAGATTTCAAGAGAATAATCTTCCAGAAGCAAAATTAAAAAAATCAGTTTGATAGAAAACAGAAAATTGGATGTTTTATGTCAAAAGTATTTCAGAAAAGAAGTTGTGGGTTAGTAAAGATTCTTATAAAGAAAAGATTTGGGAAAAAATAAGTTACAAGAAATTATGGAATCTAAAGTATGTTTTGTTATGTTAAAATTGTATAATATAAGTCTATTTACCATTACCTATTACGGATTATGGTTCTTCGTTGTTCATAGAAGGAATAGTTTGCCGACAAGAAGGACATTCAAGTTTGTTTTTCATCCATTCTTTTAGGCAGGACTCATGATACCTGTGTTTGCAAGGTGTCTGCATCGCCGTTATTGGCTTATCACTGTTATTTTTAGTTCCAAGTAATGGTTTAGTGTTTAAATTTGGAACTTCTTCTCTCAGGGCTTCCATACAAATCGGACACATTTCCTAAAAAGAAGGTTATAAAAATTTTTAACCAGGATAAACTTCTTTCTCTTCCGGATTTGCAATTTTAACAAAATATTTGTATGGTTTCGGAGTCAGACAACATTTAGGGAAAATCCTTTGGATGCATAGAACTAAAACCTAAAATATAAGGTTTTATCTAAGTTCAATAATACTTGATAGAGAATTATTCCAAAATATACTGACGTAAATTCAAAGTCTGGAGACAATCTGAATATATTTGTTGGATAAACTTTAATGTATGTCTAGTAGAATGATGAAAAGCATTAAAAACTCAGCTACCACAAATGATATTTTTGAAATAGATAATCCTAAAAGATGCCAGAAATTAAACTTGTATTTCCTCCCTCTTTGATAAACAAGAAGTATTTGAGGGACTAAAAAGAAACATGAAGTTAATATTATCCAAACAAAAGTTGTTAAGTAAGTGTAGCTAAAGACCAGGACATAAAGCATTCCATCTAAAATATTTGTTATTAGTTTGATTAATAAATCTACAGTAAACAGCAAAGAATTTACAGCCTGTGGCAATGTTAGTGTTCATTTGAGCATGATAAGTACTGACATAAATAGTGTACACTAATTTTGTTTCTGACATGATTGATAGAGAAAAGTAAGCCAATGCAACAATCATTAACCATCCAGACATTCCCTATCATATTTGTTTTGTTTTTTTTTAATATTTATACCACAGATAACGCAATATGATATAAGAAGAGATAAAAATCCCAAGCGTTAATAAGCCAAATACTCCAGAGAGATACCTTGATAATTTTTAGTTCAGAAGTATGAGAATGATACTCTAGCCAATTTATTGATATTATCAGGAAAATTGCCAATGAGTTTTTTTACAGAAATCATTCCAATTCCAGCAGAAGACAGCATGATTAGAATGTATATGATGAGTTCTTGAGTATTAATCTATACTCAAAATAAATTTTAAAATAAACGAGCTTTTACATCATTAGTTTTAAGGATAGTTGATGACAAAGATAGTGCACATTCTTGACTATTAAAAGAAATCCAGATCCCAATATCATCGGCATCTTTCCCTTCAGTTGTATTAAAAGGACCAAAACTCTGAAGATCAATAAAAGAAACTGCTATGTCTGTTGTGCAAGCTTTTAACATTACATTGGTTTTTATAAAGCAAACTACTTTTAGTAAAATATGGTCTTCTATTATTCCCATAAATCATTTCTAAATTAAATCCAGTGCCTTTAAAAGTCCTGAGAGGTCTTGTTAGGAAATAATTAGGATATACGCATTAGCCTGATTAAAATCAAATTTCTCGACTGATTCTTTAACTTTGATCCTCAGGTATTTTTGATCCTGATATGCTCCATCAAAAAAGTCGAACTCTACATTCCAAGTTGGTTCTTGTGTTATAACTTCAGAATACGGAGAGCTCACTTCCAAATAACCAGCATAGCTCTCGAATTGGTCGAATTGCTAAAAGAGTCAAAATTTTATATATGTTATCAACTTACTTTTTTCGAATGGTCAGTACTATACCAATTTCCATAGAAAGGAAGTAGATTAATAATCTTTGTATAGTTTCCTTTATCAAGACTCTGTTTTTTTACGCTCAAAAAATGGCTGATTGGCTTTCCAAGGAAACCTCCCAGTCCATTCGAAAATTTGTCAAAAGATGCAAGGAATGATTTTGAATGAGAACCCAAGAACTGAAATATCTTAGTATATTCAATAAAAATAAAAGCAAACTAGTTGTTCTGAGCAAAGAACTGTACAAATAATGAAAGTGAAGTAAATAGTAAGGCGAAGTAACATTGAGGAACTCTTTTGAAAATTTGAGCAAAACTAAGACTGAATTTAACTTTTGGATTTTCGTTTCTAACAGGCTTAATGAAAACTAATTTTAAAAATTTATAGAAATTGAGTCAAATTAATTCCCAAAATGAATGTTCTAATAAAAACCTCTGAGGAAAACATTTGGAGGGAAATAACAAATAAATAGAATTTTAAAACAAACAAAACAAACATTGTTTATCAAGATTGTTGCGGATGAATAGGAGTTTTTAATAACTGTTTTGGAATAATGTGGGAAAAAATTTTCCTTATCTTTGTTTAGTTTCATAAAAAAAAACAGAGCCTCGATCATGTCCATTTTTCGGATAGTCATTAAAACATTTTTATATTTGTTAGATTATCTTCTTTATGTTTACATCAGTCTCATCTCAATGATTTTAACTGTAGGACTTTGCCAAAAATGCGAGATTAGGAATAATAGAACGAATTATCTTTTTAAGCCATTCCTTCTCATTCATATCCCTGTATTATCGATTAATTTAAATCTCTTTCATCAAGTCTCTTAATATTTCCACAAAAGAAAATTGTTTTGAACTGTGGAAAATGTTCTAACATCTTTTGGAAACCATTTTGAAATTCATAAAATTAAAAACTTTTCTCAAGAAAGAAAACACAAGCAAAATTCAAGACAAATTTTTTTTATCCTTAAATAAAAAAAATTGAGACTTTCTCAGATAGTTTGGAGGCAACTTGAAAATAGGATGAAAGACAGATAGCAATCTATTTTGGTCTTAAGTCAAATTAATCGATTTTTATTACAAAATTTAATCCTGAATGGACGGACGTCTGAAATTAATCTTAGAAGGTCAAAGTTCTAATTAACCCCTTTTAAATTCTTTCTTTGAGGAGTTCCTGAATTACTTTCATAGAAACGCTGTTTAAATTAGTTAAACATTGAGTCGAATCCTCCACATCCTCAGGTTTCATTTTAAAAACATAAATATAAAAGTAGGATTTTCTCTCATAGAAGAAAATGAATCACTTTGTTTATTTAAATTTATTGAAAGTCTGCGCTACCTTGAAATAAGCCTGAGTAAACATTTTTATTGATTGAAAATAAGCTTTGTAAAAATAAAATTCATAAAAACATTTTTCCTCAAAATAACAACCACTCACAACAAAACTCGAGGAAGTTCCATTTAATGATTAAATGTTATTGAAAGACTTTATGGATTTTTTAAAATTTAGTAAATTGATGTTATTGTTTTGATGCTTTTGTTCAGTTATAAAGATCAATTACTATAATTTTATACTAAACCAGCTCGTGCTCGAAACAAATGATTTATGATTTCGCAACGTGCTTTTTAACATCTCAGCACCTCCTTAACCTCTAATTTGAGCTTATTTTTATCCTCTTAAAAGACTTCGATTTTGTCAATTATTATTTCTTAATTATATACTAGAAGCTTTTGATATCAATAAATTTATAAATTTCTAGAAAATTCTCAAAATCCTACATTTTTTAAAATGTATGGTATGTTTAATTTTTGAAAATTCAAGTTTCTCGTCTTTCTACCTTTAGGTAAAATCAGAACCGATAGTTAAGACCTAAGGACATGTTGGGACTATTCCAAAGATTTAACAAATGTCTATGGCTGAAAATTAGCCATCATTGTTTCGATATTCTTGATTTTATTTTAGTTTAGATTCTATAAATTATTAATCTTTCGTCATAACCCTTTAGTGTATGCTTTAATTTGAAGCTTTTAATGTTTAGAGACTTGTTGCAAAAAGTGCTCATCTTTTCCCAGTTATACGAAACTCAGCAAGATTTGTCTCTTTTAACTGATTGCGAAAATGTTCCGCAATACAAGGATATCCTTAAAGCTCTGAATCGGTTAACAATTAAAGACCTTTTACTTAATGAAAAAACAATGCAGGAATCTTTCATTCCTGGTTGTATCACAGCTGCTACAATTATTGAATCCCCAAAGCTCTCTATTGGTTATTTCTTTATTCCAGCCGGAATGTAAACAATTTTATGAGAACTTTCTTTTACCTTTTTAGGGCTTTATCTCCCCATGATCATCCTGGAATGCTCGTCACAAGCAAAATCTTGATGGGAAGTGTCAAAAGAAGGGCATGGGACCTTGTAAACCGAGAAAAACAATTTGAACTACCTGCTAATCCAGTTTTTGATATCGAAGATAACCCATATATGGGAATTAGGTATGTATTGTTTTTGTTTTTAGTTTTAAAGTTGAAAATTTCTTTCTTTTTCTTTTATTTAGAGAGAAATGGAAAATTTATGATTCTCTCTGAACTATTGGAGGGTCTTTAACTTAAAAGGAGGCGAGAAGTTTTATATGAGCTTTCTTTACAATTTTTCTATCTTAATTTTGGCTTTTATATCAATTATTCTAGACTTGATGCAATACTTGAAACAGATGAGATTTGCGAGGAAGGCGAAATGATTAATTTAACCCCGTTAACAGGGAACATACATTCATTTCATGCAATCCAAGATACTATCATCTTTGATATTCTAACTCCTTATTACGATGAAGAGACTAGATTTTGTAATTTTTACTTGGAAGTTGACAATCATAAGCCTGGCTTCAAATCTAAATTGACAAAAAAAGTAAAGAGAGAAGTCTATGAAGAAGACAAATTTAAAAAAGGATTCAAAACAACGTTAATATATCTCCATGAGCCTCCAAAGATTGATTTCAAAATTGTTGAGTGCAATGATATGATTCTGAAAGAACCAGAAAAAAATTTTGGATGAGTCCATTATAATAATAAAATATTGGATATCTATCCCCGTCTGTAGACCAATTTTGAATTTTTATTAGCTCTTTGTTGAGTATGTGTTCTCTCTCTACAAATTCCCTTTAATTTAGACTTTTACTTTCTTAAGGCTATGACACTCGTCTTTACAAGCTTTTCTTTGTATTTATAAAACTGGATAATTAAACCTAAATGGTTGGTTATGTCGTTTTCCCTCGTTAAAATAATCATTTATTTGTAAATATAAAATATTACATCCTAACCATTGGGTTTTCAAACTCTTTACATGTTTGCATTATCATAGTTCAATATGTACAATTATTTTAAAAAAGTAAACTTTATTATAAAAATATTATACTTCGAAACTCCTAGATTAAAATTGTTCCTTCTTAAATCATACTTCGCTTAGAAATTGACTTAGAAATATTAAAATTCCTAAACTCTTAGGTGAAGTAATTAGGCATCTCAATAATCCAAATTTTAAGAACTATGAATGTAAATGTTTCAGTGGAAACTTGGAAACATTCGGACAAATTTCATAACCTTTAAGTAACACCCAAAGTCCACCTTACTCCTGGTTATTTTGTGTTAAAGAGTTCTGACAGAGTCAGGAGTTGCAGAAACTCTTTAATCTAATTACAACTTTGTGTCCAGTATGTTGTACCCCCATGCTTGCCCTCTCATCTGTTGTCAATGCACAACTTATATATTCCTGACAATGAGATTTTTTTAAAGAGGTGGAAGGGATTGTCTAATGATAGTCGCATCCCTGGTTAAATAAAGGAAAAAACGTTAGAGAGGATAACTGAATATATAATTCCATTTGTTCTATGTCTAAAGGATCCTTTAACGTGTTGTATATAATATGGACTTTACTTTAATCTATAATTTAGATAGTTCGCGGTAATTCCATACGAGGGGGACTCTGCCCCTACTAATAATAATGAAAATACGAGAAGTTTTCTTTGACATAATTATGCTGTCCTAAAGCTGAGATGAAATTTGTCCAAGATTTTTTTCGCTATCAGTTTCATTGAATACAATTCATTAAGAGATCACATAAAAAAATTTTGCTATTTAATCCAGTACTTATGAAAAGACTTTTAAATATTATTAAAAAAGATTTCCAGTTAGATTTCATCTTGAAGGTGGTCGTTTGAATAAAGGAGATAACAAGGTATTTGAGCTTGTATCTTTTCCATATCTACCACTTTATGAGGTTCGAAGCTATAAAGTCCAGGATTTGTGACTTCAAGTAAGTGCTTTGTGCTTTCACTGACATTTATATGTCCTTTTACGCCTTCTGATTCCATTGCATTTGCAATTAAAACATCCCTACCCCAAATATCATATCTTATGATGTCAGTTCCAACAACTCCTCCAATGATGGTTCCCTAAAACAGATAAGAATGAAACATAAAATCAAATATACAGTGTGAAGACCTATTCTCATATCAAGTCCATCAAAGTTAACTTCTTTTCTAACTTCTCTGATGATATCAATCATTGACAAGGCCATATTGACCATATTAAAAGCTTCTTTTCCTGGGTTCCTTTTACTTGCATCAAAAAAGCTCAAAGCAACATAGCAATCTCCAATAGTATAAACTTTGTAGAGTGAATATTGAACACAAACTTTATCGAATCGAGTGAAAAGTGCAGAAAGCATAGTGACAACGTCCTTTGGCTCAACTCCTGCAGAATAATCAGTAAATCCTTTGATATCAGCATAGATGATTGTCACATCTTTAAACTCATCACTCACATCAACTCTTCCAGTTGGATCACTAAAATAAATTTCAGCAGCCTATTTTGTTTAAAGCTCAAATAAAGCAAAGTGTTACATGTAAAGGAAGAAGTTGACCAACTAATTCACTTTGTTCTACTTTTCTCTTTTCTCTCAATCGAATATTTTTAAAGAATCTAAGTTCATCTTTGATATGAATGTATTTTTGAATCAAGATTGCGATGATAAATATCCAAAAATAGAAGACGTTAGCTATACCTAACTCTCCTTCAATTCCATATCGAATAAAGAAAATAACAACAGCACTACCTGCAAAAATCATCGAAAAAACAAAGTCAAGGCCACTAAAGAATATTAATTTTGTAAAGAAGGAAAGCTTACCCAGCATTGACTCCAATTGCATAGATGAACATAAACTCAATTGCTTGGATTATTTCATAAGCATCTCTATTTGTAAAATGTGCATGGATAACAGAAACAATCAGGCCAAATATGAACACTCCAAATCCAACTTTTCCTTTTATCCTTTTTTTTATAAATCTCTTATCAAAAACGACGACCACAAACAAGACTGCAGCAAATACGAAACGTAAGGCAATAATTGCCGCAGCACCAGAAAATTCATTTGGATAATCGGCCTGGACAGCAATAAAGATAGCTGTCAACATTAAATGAACCATTAGAAGACAAACAATGGTTCCTAAGCTGAATAGTCTATTGTTCTTGTTGATCTGGTCTTCAAGTTCTTCTTTTTTATATTTATTAGAAGTCATATTTAATCTTAGAGTAAATGGATTGTATTTTAAGATCGGAATGTCTTCCTCATCATCAAAATCATCATCTATTTCTTTCATATCAGCCGTTCCTTTTCCTTCAAGCTTTTTTTGTTCAAGATTATCTTCGGTTTCATTGTTCTTTAATGAAAGCATGACTTTAAGTCTTGATTTTTGATTCAATAAGTTTTCTTTAATATTATCAAAGGCATTCTGGGTAGTTGTGTGTCTCTGTAATTCAAATTTTTCACTTTTTTCGGTCTGAATAGCAAATACTCCTTTCGTTTTATTGGCTACAGCGAATAAAACATCATAAAGATTCAACTTACTTCTTAATGCGTTTCCAATCATCTTCTTGAATCCTGTATTTGTTGATTTTCTTGCTATGATATGAACCTTCACCTGACCTTTTCCTTTCATCTAGAAATTATTTATATTTTCTTTTTCAAAACACTCACTTCTTCAGCTTTGGGAATGAAATATAATTCATTATGTCCAGCCCCTCCTGCTTCCATCATTTTATTATAAGCTTCATCTGACATTCTTATTTGACCAGGATTGTTTGCTGTACAAACTCTACTTGTGGTATTGACAGCATCACCAATGAGGGAAAATTGAGGTTTATGATATCCAATTACTCCTGCAATAACTCTTCCATAATGGATTCCAATTCTTAGTTTCATTGGAATACCATTACCATAAGTAACTTTTTTCACAAATTCTTCCATGTTTAATGCTAAATGAAGAACTCTCCTTGTAGGATGCATAGCAAGCAGTTCTTTTGATAATCCGATCTCGCAAGATTTTAAGCCAGCGCAACCCATATAAGTTTTACCAACAGTCTAAAAAAAGAATTAGTTTAAATTCATAAAAATAAGTTACTTCAATTTTCTGGACCCCTTGCGTTCCACAAAGCTGATCGAATGCTCTAAAAATTCTATCCAAAATTTGGACAAGATTTTTTCCTTCATGTTGAATAATTTTATCAAAGTCCATGATATCACAGAACAGAATTGCCACTTCTCCCTGATCCTCTGCTAGTGATTTATCATCTTTTTGATTTTATTCCAAATGATAATATTTTTTTACTTCCAAGTCTACTGATTTTTTCCTTGATAAACTTGGGTAGAAGGATAGAGAGGATATCATTCGTCTTATCTAAGTGAACTCCTAATTTTGCATTAGCAATAAATTCACTTCTTTGTTGTTTTTCAAACTATTATGTTTTTATTAAGATATGAAAGGATTTTTTTATTTTACCTGATAACTTTGAGCAGAAATGGTTAATGTTATCGCTCCAATTAAAACGATCAGAGAAAACACGATGTAAAAGGTAACGAGCGTATTTGTTTCGTAATCAACTGTATAGAAAATAATAATTCTATTTCATTATTTTTCAAAGATTAAAATTATTTACCTGATTGAGTAAACAACATAGTAAGCCATATTCACTAAGAAAATCCAGAAAGCGTAAGTGTTAAATGCAATTGCTATACAAGCTGAGATCAGAGTAGCTCCCAATGAACTATCAGTTGTACGAGTCCAATCAAATGCAATTTTGGCTGCGCAAACAAGCAAAATAAACTTGAATCTTAAATTTTAAAACTTAGAAAACTTTACTATGAAAGTCAGCTCAAAGTAATAAGCTTTGAATGGCTTAGCGAAAAGACCAACTCCTATGGCAAGAAATCCGAGAAAGACACCAAGTCTACTAAAACTATACTCAGCTTCTTCGATCAATAAACTTGCTCCTAGGGCGTATCCACCAAATATGATTAAAAGAGCAAAATAGATAATTATAAAGTTTTTAACACCAAGTCTTGACATTATATTTTTGTATTGTCTTTCTAATCTCATATCACCAAACCTTAAGGTCATTTGTTTGATATCAAGCTCATTTAAGCTTCTATCTGCTGGGTTAATCACTAAATTATATTAATAAAACTAATTTTATTTTAGTTTTTACTTTGTTGAACAACTGGGTCAAGTAATTCAATTTGCTTGTAAACACCTTTTACAATAGCTCCCAGCTCCCTAAGTAATGTAAATTCTGATCTCTTTTCAAAACTTACTCAATTTTTTTCGCAACAGCAAGGATAGTTTCATTAGTAATTTTTTCCGATTTTGAATCTGCAATTTTTTGAGCAAAATAAGTGGACCAAGTTTGGAAGATTTTTCCTTTTAGAAGTCTTCGTAAAAGATAGTTTGTTGTTCCACAAAATACAACCACAAAAATCATGCTCATTAATGGAGCAGCCCTTTTAAAAACAGCCTTTGTGTCATTCAAGTAATCAGATCTGACAAATTGGGCTGCATCATTTATGAACATATAGACCAATATGGAAACTAAGGACAAAATTGTTGCAAGAGCCCAGGCGATTTTCCTTGCTTTAAAGTAACCATAAAGCTATTTTGGTATATTATTACTCAAAATATTAAAAAAATACCTTTAAATGGACGATTACGGCTATTGCATAGAATTGAGCGACTGAATTCATAGTAATGTTTGATGTAAGTCCATGATCACTATAACCATGATGAATTGCATAAGTAATGATAAAGTAAATGAGAATGCCATCAATAATTCCTCCCAAGAGGGACTGAATGCAAAAGTTGATCCATGCTCTTCTTTTCTTGTTTTGTGAGTCAATATAAAGAGCAGGGAAGGTCAGCAAAATTTCTTTTGGTTCACTTTTGCTAAATGCTCCGTAGATCAAAGAAGAGAGGAATGTAAATAAGAAACTGTAAAGGAAAACAAACATGGAGTCAAACAATGGAACCCCAGCAGAGGAATTCATTATGTTAGAAATGAAGATTGGAACAGTCAGAGTTAAAGATTTGTAAAAAGTGAAATGAAGAGATCTTTCTACTTTTTCTGAAATATCTCTTCCTTCAATAAAAAGAAGTCGATGGATTTGACTCAAGGAGCTGATTTGAATATCTCCTGCTTGAATGGTAATCGCATCTTTACGAGCTTTCATTTCAAAGCTGATATCTGCGGTTTGAAGCATTAACTTATCATTATGACCATCTCCTATTGCCATAACAGTTGGGAGTCTTGGAAAATTTTGTTTGATCAGTAAAGTTAACATCTTTTTATGAGTAGGAGTGAGTTTGTAGGCAATAACTGAATTAGATAATGTACACAAAAATGCGAAATTTGTCTTGAGATATGCATCCTTCCAAATTATATCTAAAGTTTCTCCATTTATTGTCAATACAACATTATCTTTATGTTCAAATCTATAAGCTAAATCACTGATGTTTCCTGAGGCTTGCCCTTGTTCTCCTTTAAAATGTTTCTTGAAATTGGTTAAGGTGTTTCTAATCACTGCTCTTCCATCTTCAACGTTGTCAAATTTTAATGTATATAAATCTGATTCTTTCTTAATCAATTTTGTAAGATAACTCACATTAACAGCATTATCCTCATTATCTCCTGTCACCATCCATGTTTTAATCCCTGCACTATGCAAACTATTGATCATTTCAGGAGCATCCGGTCTTAATTCATCTTGAAGTGCAACAATGCCGATAAATTTCAGTCCTTTCTCTACTTCTTTAGCAAGAGCCTCGAGTTCTGTTTCTTGGCTATATAAACTCATTTTATAATTCTGATACTTTTTGTAGAAGTTCGCTTCTTCTTCGCTTTCTAGATCTCTTCCAGCAAGCACAATTATTTTATAACCTTGAATTTGGAAATTATTGATAAGAGAATCATAAACAGCTATCTCATAACTATCCATTTGGAGTGAAGCTCTCATAGCACTTGCAGATCCTTTAGCAAAAATAAAAGCTGGGTTTTTTTCATTTGCTTTTGCAACGATTGAAAATTTATTTCTAGTGTATGAAAAATCATTAACACCGAGTATTTTATAATCTATGGTAACTCCATTCTCTTTTATTGTATATTTTGATGGATTATCTGGCCTATTGGAAATCATAAAAGCCTTTCCACTATATGATCCTAATTTGACAAGAGGAATTTCTTCAGAGTATGGTGATTCATAAAGATATTCCTTTTCAGTATATTTAGATCTGACAGTATGACAAATAGCAAGAGCTTTGATAAATTGCTGCATATCTGCCTCATTTGCTGCGAAACAGTCATCATAATAGTCATCTTCATTACAATTTTTATCTATGAATTCTCCAAATGAATCAATTGTTCTTCCAACTGAATTCGGAGTGAAGTTTCTCTTTGTGACTGGCGAGGAAATATCTTTTTGAGTGGTTGGACTAAGCAATCGAGCTTCTTCGCCTTTTACTAAGACGATATCAGGACTATTTCCTTGTTTATCTGTATCAATTTCGAGTTCTCTTGGGAACTTTTTATCTAAAATTACTGGTTTTTCATTTTCGAGAGCATTGAGATTTATTAGTATTTCTTTCATTGTTTCTCTTCCCAAGTCATTTTCAAGATCTCCTTCAGTGGCAATATTCAATAATTCATATTCTTTTTTATTTTCACTCCTTCTTTCTCTATCAGATCCAGGAGTTTGTAATCTTTGACTAGATATTAATCTTTGGTCTGTATCAAATCTTTCATAGGGTTCCCACGCTAATTTATCCTCAAGATTGTCCATAAACTTGAATATTTTTTCTGGGCTCTGTGCAATTTCATGAGGCTCTTCTCCGACTTCATTGAATGTTGGTCTACTTGTGTCTTGTTTTGCTTTAGTCTCATTTTTATTATTTGCGAAATTAAATGGAAGAGTCTGAATTTTGCCAAGACTTGGGCTTTTTATCTTCAATGCATCTGAATCAATATTATAAAGTTTTGAATTTGCAAATATAGCTTTAATCTTATATTTTGATGTGGTAAGAGTCCCTGTTTTGTCAATAAGACAATAATCAACATGCCCAAGGTTAGGAAGAGCACTGGGATCAAGAACTTTAATATTATCGCCTTGGGATGCTTTAATTTTATTTTTTGAATGCAAGCTGAAGACTTTGCTAACTAATATAAGCTCTGATGTTGCATAAAAGGCAATTGGAAGCAATGGGCTGTAAAGAATAATATACAAAATAAAGTTTGAGTCTTTAAATCCATCAGGATATTCTCTCCTCATCATATATTCTCCATCCTGACCCTTAAAAATACCAATTGATATCTAAATAATATGAGACAGTAAGTTTTAAAGTTTTTACTATTGAAAATAGGAAAATTAAAGCAATTCCGCTTAGAAAAAATTTTTCTGCTAATCTATCGAAATAGCTTCCTTTGTTAGTTGACCTTCTCGGATGATGCATAATTCTTGTATCATTTCCTGTATAAACGCAAAGCCCATAAACCCTATCAATCGTAAGAAATCTAAACTTTTGTTTTTACCAATCAGTGTTTTTGATAACCGAGCCTCTTGGTACAAAATGTTCTTCTGAAAGAGGTTCTGCTCTGGGGTCTTTTTTGAGTTTAATATATCCTGAAAAACCTTTTGCATGAGAAATTGGTGGTTCGTATTCGATCTTTCCCGAGAGAATCTTTCTATATTCTGAATAGTTTCCTTTTCTTGTTGATCCTCTGTCAACTAATATTTTAAAAAAGAATAAAATTAATGAAACCTTTTGTGGCGTTTGCAGCTTTCTTCATAATTGAAGAAGAGAAACCATCAATGTCCTGTGTATCAATCCAACATATTGAATCTCTATTTTTAGGAAGGCTTGTATCAAGTAGAATTATGTCTGCTGGACATATTTCATCTTTTTTAAGGTAAACTATGTC
>Ga0182742_1003582_pt1 | contig 15010 bp, 13 predicted proteins | sample eDN5th37CBELigMG_FD_128880 | JGI IMG/M metagenome (GOLD analysis project Ga0182742, IMG submission 128880) | Enriched Miracle-Growth compost microbial communities from Emeryville, California, USA - eDNA 5th pass 37_C BE-Lig MG (version 2)... ...
ACCGCTACCTCAACATGGAGGACCTGAAGGAGCACAAGAAAACCGCTCTTCGCGAAGCCGCCTAGCCAGCCTGACCGGCCGCCCCGCTTTGCAGAACTTGACGCACACAATCGACTTGATCGCCGCTGCGCCGGATCCCCGCTGTTTTGCTTTTCAAGGTCACAGCTTGCAAGGCTTGTGGGGTATCGTCGGATTGAATGACTGAGCTCGGCAGAGTCGCGTTTGGCGTCCGTGACCACACCAACGGCCGCACGGGCTACTTCCTGCACCGGATCTCGTGCCGCGGCGCTCGCCGTAACGCCATCCTCGGCGCCAACGCATGCGCCGGTATCTACCCGACCATTCGATTCTCCGAAGGAGCTCCGCCTTGGAGGCTGGACGCTACCAGACAAGAGCCGCAGGGCACTGGTACCTCACGACCACAGGCACGCACCAAACTACAGCCCCTTTCTTCCGCATGATCCCTGCGGCCTGGGACTGCCGCTGAGGACACCACCTGAAGTCAGCTCTTGCGACAGATTTTCAATGAGCCTTTCGTAATTGAATTTGTATTACACTCACTGCCCTCATGTGTCAGCACCGCCTCGACGGGCGTCATGCACCTGTCATTCGACAGCCCCATGACGGACCCGCTGACTTAGGAAATCATGTGGGGATCATCATGCGTCATTCATTCGTCGTCTGCTCGCTCGCGACTGCCCTGTTGTCCAGCACTGCGACGGCCGCATCCGCAGCAGAATATTTCACCCGTATCGCCAGTTTCCCGATTACGGACAACCTCCCCGTCGGAGCCGACCGGAAAGGTGAGACCTTGGCCGAGATCATTTCGGCGAGCGAGGACGGCCAGCTTCTCATCTATACGGACAGCCCACGCAGGGCACTTGGCTTCGTCGACATCGCCGATCCGACACGGCCCAAGGCGGGCGGCATGCTGTCACTCGGCGGCGAACCCACTTCGGTGAAGGTGGTAGGACGCCACGCGTTCGTGACGTTGAACACCTCCGAGAACTACATGAAGCCGAGTGGCAAGATTGTTCTTATGAACCTTGCTGACCGGACGATCGCCGCCGAATGTCCACTTCCCGGTCAGCCGGATTCGGTGGCTGCCAACGCAGGCGTGCTGGCCATTGCGATCGAAAACGAACGTGACGAAGAGTTGAACGACGGCGCACTCCCGCAACTCCCGCCGGGTAAATTGATGGTCGGGCGTCTTGACGGTGACAAACTCGATTGCGCCGATCTCAAGGAAGTGGAACTGACCGGTCTCGCGGAGGTCGCGGGAGATGATCCCGAGCCCGAATATGTCGACGTGTCCGGCGATGGCAAGATCGTTGTGACTCTGCAGGAAAACAACTGGATTCTCATCGTAGATGGCACGACAGGAAAGGTCGATACCCATTTCTCAGCGGGAGCCGTCGATCTGAAGAACATCGATACGAAGAAGGATGGCAGGATCGAACTCACCGGTTCCATGGAGAAGGTCGCGCGCGAGCCGGATGCGGTGCATTGGATTGATACAACCCGCTTCGTCACTGCAAACGAAGGTGATTGGAAGGGTGGCTCGCGCGGTTTTACCATCTTCAACAAGAATGGCTCCGTCGTGTATGAGTCGGCTGAGAGCCTGGAGCATGAGATTGTCGCGCTCGGTCATTATCCGGATAAACGCAACAAGAAGGGTATCGAGATCGAGGGTGTCGAAGTTGCAGCATTTGGAGAGGATCGTCTGATCTTCGTGGGCTCGGAACGCGCCTCGGTTGTGGCGGTATATCGTGATACAGGGGCTCGGCCTGAGCTCGTTCAGGTGCTGCCCACGGGCATTGGTTCGGAAGGCCTTTTGGCCATTCCAAGCCGCAACCTCTTCGTCGCGACCAGCGAAACCGACCTTCACGACGAGGGCGGCGTTGGACCCCATGTCATGATCTACCAGCGCGTCGAACAATCGGCTCCAGCCTATCCCTCGATCCGCTCGGCCAAGAATAACACGGGTCTGCCTATTGCATGGGGGGCGCTTTCAGGCCTTGCAGCCGACAAGTCGGAAGCAGGAAAGCTCTATGCGGTAACCGATAGCGCATACAATGCTGCGCCGCGGATTCTCACAATCGATGCCGCAACAAAGCCCGCTATCATCACGGCCGAGACACTCGTGTCCCGGAACGGAGCGGCGGCAGAAAAGCTTGACCTTGAAGGCGTCGCGGTTGCGGCCAGTGGCGGCTTTTGGCTCGCATCGGAGGGCAATCCAGAGAAGGGCTTGAAAAACCTTCTCATCCGCACGGACGCAAAAGGCGCCATCCAGGAGGAGATTGCCCTGCCGGCTGGGCTCGAGGAAGGGGCGAAGAACTACGGCTACGAAGGTGTCACCGTGACAGGATCAGGTGCCGACGAGATCGTTTGGCTCGCGGTTCAGCGGGAATGGGCGGATGATCCCAAAGGCATGGTCAAGCTCCTTGCCTACAAGCCTGCGGACAAGAGCTGGAGCGCTGTCCGCTATCCCTTGGACAAGGCTGAGGCCGGTTGGATCGGGCTCTCCGAAATCACTGCTGCCGGCGATCGCATCATCATCATCGAACGTGACAATCAGATTGCCGGGAACGCAACGGTGAAAAAGCTCTATGCCATCCCGATAGCCGATATGAAGCCTGTGAAGCTCGGCGGCGAACTGCCTGTGGTCAAGAAGATTGAATTGCGTGACCTGCTGCCGGACTTGAAGGCGCCGAAGGGTTACGTGCTCGACAAGGTTGAAGGCTTCACCATTGATGCGACAGGTCACGCTTACGTCGTCACCGACAACGATGGCGTTGATAACTCCTCGGGAGAGACCCTGTTCCTGCCACTGGGTAAGCTCTGATCCAAGTTCATGAGAAACTGTAAGGGTCGCTCGCTGCGACCCTTGCGTGACGCGGCACGAAGGTGCCATCACTGGTGCCTACCGTAGCCGGGTCTGAGCAGGATGAATCTTTTCTGCCCAGGGGTACTCGGATCGGCTCAGATAATCAGCCGGTCATGACCTGCTGAAGGGCAGCGAGCGCATTAATCATCTCTCGTCGGCACCTTCTACCCCTCTATGGCCTTGGCTATGCGGCTCGTACGCGGGCGAGAAATTCCGCAATCTCATGGCTGAGTTCTTGCGAGGTCTTCGCCAAGTGCCCGGATACCTCCAGGACACTTCCCGCAATTGCCCCCGTTGATGTGGCGGCATCTTTAACCAGGGTGATGCCACTTGCCATCTCGTGCGCCCGTGACGAGGCGCTGGCGACACTCTCGGCGATGTGTCGGGTGGCGACCTGTTGCTCTTCGGCAGCAGTCGCAATGACGGCTGAAATCGTGTTGATCTCCCGGATCGTCTGCCCCGTATCGGCAATGGCCTGTACGGTGGCCTCCGCGGCAGCCTTAATGGCGCCGATCTGCTCGGAAATCTGATCGGTCGCGCGGCTGGTCTGGTTAGCGAGCGCCTTTACTTCGCTGGCAACAACAGCAAAGCCTCGTCCTGACTCTCCCGCCCTCGCCGCCTCAATCGTCGCATTGAGGGCAAGGAGGTTCGTTTGGGCGGCAATGGATGCAATGAGTTCGATCACCGAGCCGATTTCATCGGTCGCGGACGTTAAGGAGCGGGCCGTCATGTCGGTCTTGGAGAGCTTGGCTAGCGCATTCGTTGCGACCGCGGCTGCACCTTTGACCTTCTTCTCGATATCGCGAGCTGATCCTGACAACGCGTTCGTGGCTTCTGCCGTCGATTTTACATCGGTCGATGTATGCTCCACACCCGATGCAACACTCATTACCTCCTGCATCGTGGCCTGCGCGGTGTCCCTCATGGATCGGGCAACTTTATCCATCTTCTCGGCTGCTTGTGAAAGATCTTCCGTAACATGACGCACGCGAAGTTCGAAGGAAGTCGCGGCACTCTCAAGGCGAGCGCCACGTTCGAGCTCCTCGGCCATCCTGGCAGAGGCTTGCTGATCGCTGGCGCGTTTCTCGCGAAAGGCTTGCTGGAAAATTGCGATAGCGCGGGCCATCGCACCGATCTCATCACGACGGGACAGATACGGGATGGTCATGAAAAGGTCATCCGCCGCCAAAGCCGTCATCGTGCCCTGAAGGCGCTGGAGGGGGCGCTGGATCTGCGCCGTTGCAAACAGGCTGGCACCAATCAGCGCCAGTATGATGCTGGCGAAGGATACACCCGCCAGCAGGATCTTCGCTTGCCGGCGCTCTTCCTCGGCGACTGACCGGAACTGATAGAGCGACTGCATCGTCTCGTTGCCAAGTTGCATGATGGATTCAACCATCATCTCACGGTTCTTGGTCGTCGACTCATCCGTTGCCTGGATAAGCGCCGCTTTTGGAGACACGTTCATGCCCAGCTCTGCCGTATCGCGCTGATAGGCGAGAAATTCCTGAATACGGATTGTAAGCGTTTGCTTTGTGTCCGGAGCCGCGGCTGCGAGCCAGGATAGAAATGGCTCCTTGATCCGATCGACTTCCTCTAGCGCAGCGGAGAGGGACTGGAACTTCGATCTGGCACCCTCTTTGTCTTCAGCCGTGTAGACCGCGTGGGATGCCACCACGGCGTGCTCGATAGCGCGGGCAAGAGCTTGGGCCTGCAAAGCACCGCTCCATGCAGCCTCCACAGCGCTGGCTCGTTCATGCTCACGGTCCATTTGGATCGAGCTGAACCCTGCAAGACCAAGTGCTGTGAGCCCCACCAGACCGACAACAGCAGCCAACTTGCCACGTAAGCTGAGTAACATGAACTTTACTCCGGGAAGTGATCGTGGGCTGCTTGTGCACGGCAACATACTACCTGGACGTTAAACCTAGCCGTCTAGCATTTTTCCTCGAATATTACGGACTTCGTTTGCCCTTCGGCAGGCGCGAAGATGGTATGAATGCAGAGCTGGCTGTCATACGCTTGTAAGAGACTTCCTGCATGGACGAAGTGCCATGCAGAAGTACTATTTCAACATCACCGATGGGCGGCGCTCCTATCCCGACCCCGTCGGAGTCAGGCTCGATAGCCCTGCGGCGGCTCGCCAGCATGCCATCGTCGACGCTAGAGCCTTGCTCGAGAGTTGGATGGCACGAAGCGTGCTTCCCTGGCGGCTTCAGGTATACGACGATACAGGCGCTATCGTGTGCTGCATGCCTCTGGCCGATGCCGCTGTGTCCGAGGCATGGCCCCTCTTCCATGATGAGGAAGAATTCATTGCGCCGGCCGAGCCGGGACCGAACTTCTCCTTGAGACATGGTTCCTCATGAAGGCCCAAACAGTGGCGCTCGTCTTGGCTCCTCCTGCGTCTTACAGCCGTCACCAAAGGCTCATAAGGCAGATTATCGCCTGTCAATGTAGAGGACCAAGCCCATGAAGCGACTGGCTCTTGCCATCTTCGCCGCAGCCCTTTTCCCGACTGCGGGTTTCGCACAGCATGTTTCCGGAAAGCTCGTGCTCTATACGAGCCAGCCCAATACCGACGCGCAGCAGACGGTCGATGCTTTCAAGGCGAAGTATCCCCAGGTTGAGGTCTCCTTCGTGCGTGGTGGTACCCCTCGCATCATGGCAAAGCTCCGGGCCGAGTTCGAGGCGGGGCAGCCTCAGGCGGACGTTCTTCTCATTGCTGACAGTGTCACGATGGAAGGTCTTAAGAACGAGGGCCGACTGATGGTGCACGAGGGCGCCGACGTAGCGGCTTATCCCGCAGGGACGCATGATCTTCAGAAGCAGTGGTTTGCGACGAAACTCATCACGACGGGTATCGTCTACAATACAAAGACTTCGTTCAAGCCGACCTCTTGGGCTGATCTCGTGAAGCCAGAGTTAAAAGGGCAGGTGGTTATGCCGAGCCCGCTCAATTCGGGCGCAGCGTTGATTCATGCAGCGACCCTTACTGGAAATCTCGAGGGAGGGTGGAAGTACTATGAGGCGCTGAGGGATAATGGCGCAATGGCCGGCGGCGGCAATGGCGATGTCCTCAAAAGCGTCTCCGGCGGAGAAAAACTCTTTGGCGTCATCGTGGACTACATGCCGATCCGTGAGAAAGCCAAGGGCGCACCGGTCGAGTTCGTGTTCCCGAAGGAAGGGGTGTCTGCCGTGTCCGAACCGGTCGCAACTCTCAAGACAGCAAGGAATCCCGAGGCCTCGAAGGCTTTCGTTGATTTCCTGCTCTCGCGAGAGGGGCAGGAGCTCGCCCTGAAGCAGGGTTACATCGCCGCCCATCCGGATGTCGCTCTGCCGGCAGGCTACCCGTCTCGCGAGCAGATCAAGATTATGCCCTTTGACGCGGCCAAGGCATTGGCCGACGAGACCAAGAACAAGATGACCTTTGCCGATATCTTTGGCCAGTGAAAGCACTTTCTGTGAGTGAGCGCCCTCTTCTTGAAAGGGGAGGGCCTTACCGTTCTTGCCATCCTGATCGCTTCGGCGTTCGCTATCTTGCCGGTCGGCCGATTGGCGCTTGCCGCGTTCGCGCCGGGGGGCGTGCCTGCTGTCCAGGCCGCTATCGATCAGATCATGAGCAGGGCCAGCCTTCGTGCGACCCTGGCCACGCTGGACACGGCCGCGGTGTCCAGCGCCATTGCGCTCATTCTCGGCGTCAGCCTCGCATTCGTGCTTTCCGTCACCAATGTCCGGGGACGGCAGCCCCTCACGTTCCTGTTCGTCCTTTCGATGCTCATATCGCCGCAAGTGGTGGCTGTTGCCTTTATGGGTCTGGTCGGGCCTGCCTCACCTTTGCTGAATACTCTCGGCTTGGCCCCTGAACCGGGCAGCGTAAATCCCTTGCTGGGCCGCAGCGGCGTCATTCTCGTCATGGGGCTTCACCACGCGCCTCTGGTCTTTATCGTGCTCACCACTGGGTTGAAGCGAGTGCCGCGATCGTTAGTAGAGGCCGCACGGATCGATCGAGCCTCGCCCTTCATGATTGCCTGGAGCATTCTCCTTCCCTTGATGAGACCGCACCTGGTGGGAGCTGCGGTCCTAGCCTTCGTGGCTGGGGTTGGAAACTTCGGCATTCCTGCGGTTCTGGGGTTGCCGGTCAACTTCGTGACACTGCCGACGCTGATCTATCGAAGGCTTTCGAGCTTCGGCCCGACAATCATTGGCGATATTGCTGCTCTGGGCATCCTCGTTGCGCTCATCGCGAGCCTGGGTGTTCTGGCGAGCAGGATGATCATGCGGAACACTGACATTCGCCTCGAGGATGATGCGCCGCTTGAGCCATTCTGGCGTATCGGGAGATTGCGACTGCTGTTGGAAGGCTTGTTATGGCTTCTCATCGGAGGAGTTCTGGTCCTGCCGGTCGTCAGCCTCGCCGTAGCGGCGTTGGTTCCGTCCTATGGTGTTCCGTTGTCGCTTTCGACCATCACGCTCGACAATTTTGCTGAGGTTGTCCTGCGCCAGGAAACGACGGTTCGAGCCTTCGGAAACTCGATCATCTTCGCGGCAGGGAGCGCCCTTGCGCTCGCTTGCCTCTCGATCCCTATGGCGTATGTCCTGACGCGCCGGAGGCCTCGGACGTCGCAAGTTGTTCTGGCTCTCATTGAGATGCCGTACGCACTGCCCGGTGTCGTGCTTGCGATCGCACTGATCCTGCTGTTTCTGAGACCGCTGCCTCTGGTGGGCTTTTCCCTCTACGCCACGCCTTGGATCATCCTCCTCGGTTACTTGGCGCGCTTCCTTCCCGTTGCCCTTAAGCCGACATTGGCGGCTATGCGGCAGCTGGATTTAGCGCAGGAAGAGGCCGCCGCTCTGGACGGAGCCAGACTTGTGCAGAGACTGGGCGATATCATTGCCCCAATGCTCTTTCCGGCGGCTGCCGCCGGCGGGCTACTGGTATTCCTGCTCGCCTTTAGTGAGCTCACCGTCTCCGCACTTCTTTGGTCGGCCGGAACAGAGACGGTCGGAGTCGTTCTCTTCAGTCTGGAGGAAGCCGGTCTCGCAAGCCAAGCCGCCGCAGTTGGCGTCATAACAATAGTTGGTGTCATAACAATCGTTGTGGTAACCGTCGCGATGCTCGCACTCGATGCGCTCAAAAGCTATCTTCCTGAGGGGGTCCTTCCCTGGAGAGTATGAACGACTTGAGGATTGTACCTGCGTGTGAGTGGCCTGATGGCTCCCCCAACCGGATTTCCTAAGGAGAGAATATCAAGAGTAATCACGCCTCCGCTTGCCCGCTGGGCTCGGCAGACTCTGCGACGGTCCAGATGCCGCAGAGTCGAGAGTGTGCGGAGTTCATGTTCCAGGCGCACTTGCTCCCAGCTGTTGCTCGGTTTTACCCGGTGACGAATTTCGACGCTTGTGTTTCGCAGAGCGCAGGGATTTCTCTTTTGTAACCTTCTTCGATGACGATCTCTGCTTACTGGATGGTTTCTTCGAGGGGCGGGAATGCTCGAATTCCTCGGCATCCTTTCTCAGCTGTTCCACACCAGCCTGGACCGACTTCAGCAACTCTTCGGCCGGAGATCCTGGCTCGCTGAGGGCGACGATTTTAGTGAGGGTCTTCTCAAGTCTCTCGCCCCGCCTCACCGCTTTCTGCATTTGGGCAGACAGGTCATGAGGATCATTCTTTTTTTCGTTGGCCACGGCCATTCTCCTGCGATCGACGTGACGCTCGATTGCATCTGTCATCAAACCGTAACAGTGAAGTTTATGTGACAGTTTTATGACGGAGCTGCCTCCGAGCCACCACGCCGTTCGGCCGTTTCATCGATTAGGAGAATGTCACCCGCGTTTGCGACCCAATCGCTAGACGTCACATGAGTGTCATCCGGGCGCAATATTGAGGGCGTGCTCTGTGAGTACCAGACAGGTCTTCGGCAGACAGGCTGCCCGACCATTGGGTGCTCAGGCACACTATGGAGATACACCGTGAAATACCTGCCTTTTGCCCTCGCAGCCGGCCTTGCTGTCGCAAGCCTTGGCGCTCCTGCAACCGCCGCGGAGATCACCGGCGCAGGCGCAACTTTCCCGTTCCCGGTCTATTCGAAGTGGGCCGAAGCCTACAAGAAGGAAACAGGTACCAGCCTGAACTACCAGTCGATCGGCTCCGGCGGGGGTATCAAACAGATCCTGGCCAAAACCGTCGATTTCGGTGCAACCGATGCGCCGATGAAGGGTGAGGACCTCGAGAAGAACGGCCTCCTGCAGTTTCCGACCGTCATGGGCGCTGTCGTGCCTGTCATCAACGTTCAGGGGATCGAGCCCGGAAAGCTCAAGCTGACGGGAAGTGTACTGGCCGACATCTTCCAGGCGAAGATCACCAAATGGAACGACGCCAAGATTGCCCAGCTGAACCCTGATCTGAAGCTTCCGGACGCCAACATCACTCCAATCTATCGGTCGGATTCCTCGGGAACAACGAGTGTGTTCACAACCTACCTGTCGCAGGTTTCCGAGACTTGGAAATCTGGCCTGGGTGCCGGCACGACGATCAACTGGCCGGCTGGTCAGGGTGGCAAGGGCAACGAGGGCGTCGCTGCGGCGGTGAAGCAGGTGCCGAACGCAATTGGCTATGTTGAGTATGCCTATGCGAAGCAGAACAACATCCCCTTTGCGCTCATTCAGAATCAGGCCGGAAAGTATCCCCAGCCTGACAATAAGTCGTTCCAGGCGGCGGCTGCCAATGCCAACTGGTCCTCTGCACCTGGCTTCGGCATTTCGCTGACCAACCAGCCTGGCGATGAAGCTTGGCCGATTACGAACCCCACGTTCATCCTGGTTCACAAGACAACGGATAAGCCGGAGCAAACGGCCGAAGTCCTGAAGTTCTTCGACTGGGCATACCAGAATGGCGACCAACTCGCGACCGATCTCGACTATGTGCCGCTCCCCGATAATGTCGTCGGCCAGATTCAGGCTGCCTGGGCTAAGGACATAAAGAACAGCTCCGGCCAGCCGGTCTATAAGAAGTAACCCGCTGACGCGTCCCTGAAACGAGGAGGAGCGGATGGCTGTCCTGTCCGAGCAACTTGTCAAGCCTAATCTTCTGGCCACCAGCCGCTCCTCAAAACTTCCCTTCGACCAAATGTTCCGGTTGGCGAGCTTTAGCTCTGCTCTCGTTGTTCTCGTTGTCCTCGCCGGCATCATCGGGTCGATGTTCTACGGCGGTTGGCCTGCGTTTCGTGAGTTCGGTTTCGGCTTTATAACCTCCAGTGTCTGGAATGTAGGCCAGGATCAATATGGCGCGTGGGTTGCCATTGTCGGAACTTTGACTTCAGCGTTGATTGCTCTTGTGATCGGTGTGCCGATCTCACTCGGAATTGCGATTTTCCTGACCCAACTTAGCCCGCCCTGGCTCAAGCGCCCGGTAGCAACGACGATTGAGTTGCTCGCTGCGGTTCCAAGCATCATCTACGGGATGTGGGGGCTATTCGTCTTTGCCCCGCTCTTTGCGAGGTTTGTCCAGGTTCCTGTCACGAGCCTGGTCGAAGGAATCCCATTCTTCGGCACGATTCTTTATGCTCGCGTACCATCGGGGGTCGGCGTTCTGACCGCTGGCATCATTCTAGCGATCATGATCATCCCGTTCGTCGCTTCGATCACGCGCGATATTCTCGACCAAATTCCATCCATGCTTCGGGAAAGCGCCTATGGCATCGGATGCACGACGTGGGAGGTCGTTCGCCACGTGCTATTGCCTCAAGCAGGCGTCAGCATCATTGGCGCCATCATGCTCGGCCTCGGGCGTGCTCTTGGGGAAACGATGGCTGTTACGTTTGTGATTGGCAACGCGAACCGCCTGTCCCTCTCGCTGTTCGACCCGGGCTCGACCATTGCTTCGCGCATTGCCAACGAGTTTAACGAGGCAATCGGCATGCAGCTCAACGCGTTGCTGGCCCTCGGTTGCATTCTGTTCCTGGTCACATTCGCCGTTCTTGTTCTTGCACGCCTCTTGATTGCCCGCGTCAAGTTAACCTGAAGGATCTCAATGATAGGCAATGCTCCTCCAAGCTTTCCGGCAACTCCAGTCGGGGGGCGCGTACGCCGCTCCCGCCAGGTAGCTGACGGTGCCTTGAAACTCACCTGCATCCTATTTACGGCCCTCGGCACCTTCGTGCTGGGCTGGATTTTGTTGATGCTCCTAGTCGAAGGGGCCGGTGGTCTGTCTCTGGCAGTGTTTACCCAGGTAACACCTGGCCCTGGTACCGAAGGCGGTGGCATTGCTAATGCCATCGTCGGCAGCCTGATCCTCACCATCCTTAGCATCGCTGTCGCAACGCCCATCGGCGTGCTCGCGGGAACGTATCTGGCCGAATACGGCAAGGGATCGAAGCTCGCCGAGACCATCCGCTTCGTCAACGACGTGCTTCTCGCGGCCCCCTCCATTCTGATCGGCCTGTTCGTCTACATGTTCATGGTGCAGCCGATGGGCGGCTATTCCGGCTGGGCCGGCGGCGTTGCTCTTGCGATCATCGCGGTTCCCGTCATTGTGCGCACCACCGAGGACATGCTGCGCATCGTGCCGGGCTCCCTGCGGGAGGCGGGCGCCGCGCTCGGTGCGCCCATGTCCACGGTCATCAGAAAGATCTCATGGCGTTCTGCGCGCGCCGGCATGGTGACTGGCGTTCTTCTCGCAACGGCCCGGATTGCGGGCGAGACAGCGCCGTTGCTCTTTACGGCGCTCAACAACAATTTCTGGTTCCGCCCCGATCTCATGGGCGGCGTCGCGAATCTGCCGGTCATGATCTACCAGTTCGCACTCTCGCCTTATCAGAACTGGCGTGAGCTTGCCTGGGCTGGCGCTCTCATCATCACCGCAGCCATCTTGGCGCTGTCCGTTGCAGCGCGCCTCCTGTTCAAGAAGGAAACTGCTCGATGAGCTCAATAGCTATTTCCGCAAAGGATGTTACAGGAAATATGCCTCCTAGCGCAAACGCGCAGACCCGCATCGCCGTCCGTGATCTCAACTTCTACTACGGCGATTTCCGTAGCCTGAAGGACATCTCGCTCGATTTCTACGACCGGCAGGTCACGGCGCTCATCGGCCCGTCCGGATGCGGGAAGTCCACGCTGCTGCGCACGTTCAACCGGATCTACAGCCTCTATCCCGAGCAGCGCGCCGATGGGCAGATCCTGCTCGACGGGCAGAACGTCCTGTCGCCCTCCATCGACGTGAACGAGCTGCGCGCCCGCGTCGGCATGGTGTTCCAGAAGCCGACGCCGTTCCCCATGTCGATCTACGACAACATCGCCTTCGGCATCCGCCTTTATGAGAAGCTTCCCAAGAGCGACCTCGACGGGCGGGTCGAGGAGGCTCTGCGCAAGGCGGCGCTCTGGGACGAAGTGAAGGACAAGCTGCGCCAGTCCGGCATGGGCCTGTCCGGTGGCCAGCAGCAGCGCCTGTGCATCGCGCGCACCATCGCGCAGAAACCCGAGGTCATCCTCCTCGACGAGCCGACCTCCGCCCTCGATCCGATTTCCACCGGCAAGATCGAGGAGCTGATCGAGCAGCTGCGCTCCGAGTTCACCATCGTCATCGTCACGCACAACATGCAACAGGCGGCACGTATCTCGCAGTACACCGCCTTCATGTATCTCGGCGAGCTTGTCGAGTTCGGGCCGACGACCAAGATGTTCATGAACCCGACCAGAAAACAAACCCAGGACTACATCACGGGCCGCTTCGGCTGATCGAAGCGCTTCAAGGGAGACTCCCCATGCCGGAGCATATCGTCAGCTCCTACGACGCCGATCTGCAGGGACTCAGGCAGCGCATCGCCGAGATGGGCGGCATCGCCGAAAAGATGCTCGTCGACGCCAGCATCTCGCTGGTGCGGCACGACAAGTCCCTGGCGCGGACGGTCATCGCTGCCGACAGCCGCCTCGACGTGCTGCAGCGGGAGGTCGAGGAAAACGCGGTCCTTACCATCGCCCGGCGCCAGCCGCTCGCCATCGACCTGCGCGAGACCATCTCGGCCATCCGCATTTCCGGCGATGTGGAACGCATCGGCGATCTGGCGAAGAACATCGCCAAGAGGGCGCTTGCCATCGGCGAGGACTTCAAGCCGCAGAAGATCGTCGTCGGTCTGCGGCACATGATCGATCTCGTCCTGGGACAGCTCAAGGACGTGCTCGATGCCTATGCCCAGAAGGACACGGCTAAGGCGCTCGATGTCTGGAAGCGCGATGGAGCCATCGATGCGCTTTACACCTCGCTTTTCCGCGAGTTGCTGACCTATATGATGGAAGACCCGCGCAACATCTCGTTCTGCACGCATCTGCTGTTCTGCGCCAAGAACATTGAGCGGATCGGGGATCACACCACGAACATCGCCGAGACGGTTCATTACCTCGTCACCGGTGAGAATCTGGCCATCGACCGGCCCAAGAACGACCGTTCTATTGATACAACCGTCGAGCCTGGAGCCTGACGATGGGGCCTCGCGTTCTGATCGTCGAGGACGAGGAGCCCTTGACCCTGCTGCTGCGCTACAACCTCGAAGCCGAGGGTTACGAGGTGGACAGTGTCTCACGGGGCGATGAAGCGGAAATCCGTCTGCGCGAGCAGGTGCCCGATATCGTGCTGCTCGACTGGATGCTGCCCGGCCTCTCAGGCATAGAACTCTGCCGCCGCATCCGGGTCCGGCCGGAAACCGAGCGGCTACCCGTGATCATGCTCACGGCGCGCGGCGAGGAGGGGGACCGCATCCGGGGGCTCTCCACCGGAGCGGACGACTACATCGTTAAGCCCTTCTCGGTACCTGAGTTGCTGGCGCGTGTGCGTGCGCTCTTGCGCCGCACCAAGCCGGCGCATATCGCCACGCTTCTCAGCGCTGGGGACATGGAGCTCGACCGTGAGACGCATCGGGTGCGCCGGGCCGGGAAGGACCTGCACCTGGGCCCTACGGAGTTCCGGCTGCTGGAGTTCCTGATGCAAAGCCCCGGGCGCGTGTTCACCCGCGAGCATCTGCTTAATGCCGTCTGGGGGCATGACGTCTACATCGACGAACGCACCGTCGACGTGCATGTGGGCCGCTTGCGCAAGGCGATCAATCTGCCCAACAAGCCCGATCCCATACGAACGGTGCGAGGCGCAGGCTATTCATTCGATGAGACCTTCGAGAGGCAGAATGAGGAAGCAGCGAGCACACCGGATATAAAGTAGTATTCGTCATGGAACCTTCACGCCCGATTGCACGAAAACGTCTTGACGACGCTTTGGAAAAGATCCTGTCCGGCAGGTCGACCCAGTCTGGCCGCTATGCCCTTTCAGATCTGCGGAGGAAAATTGCCGTGATCGCACAAGAAAGGCGTTTCATGCTCGTTCTGTTTCTGATGCAGGAGAGATTCCCCCGAACTGAGTATGAGCTGGCTGAAGCGACGAGAGATTTGAAGAGCAATGTCATTCGGAATCTCCATGCCCTTACCTCGGAAGGAATTGTCCTGCCGACCCGAGATGAGGCGACCCGTATCGTGAGATATAGCATCAATCGTGATCTTCTGAGGGCGCTCTCGGATCTGTTCGCGCGCGGAGATGCGTGCCAGCCAGGTGGGGGTTGCGAGAAAGCCTAACAAACTAAGCCGATACTTTATAAGAATGGACCAACAGCCTATCGTTTGAACAGCGGGGTCTGGTACCATTTGCCGAGTCCAGCAAAGACAATCTACGTTTGCGAAGGGTTCATCATCGATTGTACAAAGCGGTCAGTCCATGAGGCCAATTATATAATCATGATTGCCGCACACATCGTGCCTTCGCAAAGCATTTGGTTGCGCTCCTTACAGCTACGGCAATCTTTCTCATTCAGCAAACTGTCACACAAGCTAATGTAGAAGTCCCGCATTGGAGCTGGAGTGGCTCGACAGCTATTGATCAGACTATTCAACATCACGGAAAGAAGGTTGCTAATTAACTTTTCACGTTGGGGGGTGGCGTGATCTCAAGCCGCGAACACGGTCAAAGACCGGGTGCGGCTTTCAGTAGTGTGGTGAAGGTTCTGCAAATCGCCTGATCGGGGCGGTCATGGCAGGATGGTGATGTCCAAGTCACCCTCCGAGAGGAGCCCCACCATGACCAAC